>Ga0209755_10001129_pt1 | contig 43956 bp, 33 predicted proteins | sample TergutCo191P1_FD_187301 | JGI IMG/M metagenome (GOLD analysis project Ga0209755, IMG submission 187301) | Cornitermes sp. P1 segment gut microbial communities from Petit-Saut dam, French Guiana - Co191P1 (SPAdes) (version 2) | ecosystem: Host-associated > Arthropoda: Insects > Digestive system... | reverse complement strand
TAGAGTGAACCCGCCCCTGCATAATAACCACGGGCACATCGCCAACATGGCCGAAAACAAAGCGCCCCTGATGCCCCGGTACAGTGCTGACCGGGAATCCGCCGATGTCCTCATAGCTTATCGCAGCCGCAGCGTCTATCTCCTGTGCGTAGCCGCCCAGCCCTGAGCCGAGAACCAGCGCCACCTTGGGCTTAAAGTCAGTTTTCGCCTTTACTTGCTCCAGGCAATTTGTGAGCTTAGTATATATATCGCTCATGGTAAACCCCCTATATTTTAGATATGGTTAGATATATTCGGATTATCTACAGTATAACTAATAAAAAAAGTTCTTGCAATATGTATAAAAGTGATTTAAAATACATTTCGCTGCTTTCATCGTCGGGGTGTGGCGAAGTTTGGTATCGCGCTTGGTTCGGGACCAAGAGGCCCCGGGTTCGAATCCCGGCACTCCGACCAAATCCCCTTGAAGCTCGAGGACATCTCCAAAACGAGTTTCAAGGGGATTTTCGCATGCCGCACAACACAACCAGACCTGTTCCCACAGGCCTGGCCGCAAGCAAAAGCACAAAGGCTGACACTATTCTACGGCGACAAGTGCACTGAGCTTGCTCCGTTTCAGCTCATCTACCAACGTCCCCTGCACTCGCCTAAGCTCCTTATGTATCACGCATGGCTGGTCTTCGATATTTTTTAAGCACGAACGATCACGCCGCAGACACTCATTGATAAATAGGTTTTCGTCGATGGCGGAAACGACATCATAAATTGACATGGAATCAAGCGACTTTACAAGCCAATATCCACCCTCGCGCCCTCTGCTGCTCATCAGCCATCCGGAGCGCTCCAGCTTTTTGAGGATTTTGTACGCAAACTGCCCGGGAATTGTCTCAGCCTCACAAATTTCTTCTGCAGTTGCTTTTTTGCCACTTGCAAGTGCACGAATAATGCGAAGTCCATAGTCACATTCTTTAGTAAAAAGCATATCACTGCTCCCTTCTATCCCTCGGAGTAGTATTTTAGTACATACAGTATTCACTATCAAGCATAATACGTATATTGCGGTATATTTTATACATAATTAAGCTGTTATTACCAAAACATACGCTTTTTTTTATAAATAATATCCATAAGATATGAACAAATTGAACAAATCAACCTGATATAGTGAAAATAAAAAGTTAAAGCTGCCAGAGCCGCTTGATATGTGGCAAATAATATGTTAAAGTAGCTGGGCTTGGGTGGGATTTGATTTTTGGTGCTTATGTTATGTGCGCGTGGGGTAGGCAATCTATCGGTGCGTCTTAATAGGCTCAAAAAGGGTCAAACTGTGTGGGGGTGCTTTGTGATGCTAAAGCTTGAAGACTACAACAATGGCTTGATTTATACAGATGTTGAGGGCTGCATAAACTGCAACAAATGTATTCATGGATGCCCCATATTGGAGTCAAATGTCTCCGTTATGAGTAGCGACGGCGAATACAGCATGTGTGTAGATGAGAAGGCATGTATCCTCTGCGGCACATGCCTTGATACCTGTGTCCACAATGTCAGGCACTATAGGGATGATTGTGGGTCTTTTCTCTCAGACTTAAAGCTGGGCAAAAGTTATTCTGTAATCATTGCGCCTTCTTTTTTTCTAAACTACCCGGACGAATGCGAGCATGTTCTGGGCTATCTTAAAAGCCTTGGGGTCAAACAATTTTATCTCGCAAGCTTTGGCGCTGATATCACCACCTGGGGCTACCTCAACTATATTTCTAAAACTGACACTTACGGCAACGTGGCGCAGCCTTGCCCCACGATAGTCCGCCATATCGAAATGTATCATCATGAGCTATTGCCCAATATTATGCCGATACAAAGCCCCATGATGTGCACCGCCATTTACCTTAAGCGTTACGAAAACATAGACGAGGAGCTTGCTTTTTTAAGCCCTTGTGTCGCAAAGAAGGTCGAAATCGAATCAAAAAGGGGGCTTGGACTTATTCGGCATAATGTCACGTTCAAATCCCTTATGCAGCACATAAAAAACGAGAATATTAACCTTGCGGACTATTCCGGCGTAAAGGAAAAATTCGATTTTGGCATGGGCGCCCTTTTTCCGAACCCCGGAGGGCTTGGTGAAAACATTGAATATTATCTGGGCATCAAATCCTCGGTAATGCAAATAGAAGGCGAAAACAGGTCTTACGAGTACCTCGAACACCTTGCCGACTACAAAAACAATCCGGACGCTTTCATTCCCGTTTTGATTGACATACTTAACTGCAGCAGAGGCTGCAGCTATGGCACAGGTACCGAGTTCCGCAGCGGAAACAACTACAAAGTGGCATATCAAAGCGTCTCTTCGCTGCGCAAGCTAAAATTTGAATCGATGGGAAATCAAGGCGAAAATATGCCACTCACCCCGGCAGACCGCTTTGAACGCCTCAACAAACGGTTTGAAAATCTGCGGCTTGATGATTTTATGTGCGAGTACGAAAAAGCCGAACCCCTCCACAAAAATGCTATCAGCGAAGCCGAAATAGAGGCCATTTTCAGGGAAAAACTTCTTAAGCTCAGCGAAAACGACAAGCATGTCGACTGCTCTGCCTGTGGTTACCCATCATGTATGGATATGGCGGAAGCCATTGCGCTTGGCATAAACCACCACAACAATTGCGTGTATTTTGTAAAGCACACGCTTGCCGAAAATACCATTATGATGGAGCAAAGACTCAAGGCCATGCTCGACGCCTCGCCGATGCTTTGCGCAATTTTCGATGAAAACTTCAATATCATTGAGGTCAACGAAGAGGCTGCCAATATTCTTAAATTACGTAATAAGCAGGAATACATTGACAGATTTTTCGAGCTCTCCCCTGAGTATCAGCGCGACGGAAAACCTTCGAGGGAGAAGGCTAGAGGGGCAATATTGGATGCGCTTGAAACAGGCAAGGGGTACTTGCCCGAATGGATACACATATCCTCTGACGGAGAGACCATACCCGTCGAAGTCTATCTCGAGAGGGTGAAGCTTGGCGACAAGTACGTAGCGATTGTTTATGCGCGAGATTTGCGGGAAAGCTACAAACTCGAGGAAATTGAAAAAAATGCGCAACAAAAACTCAAGGCTATGCTAAACGCCTCACCGATACTTTGTGCAATCTATGACGAAAACCATAAAGTCCTCGAGGCAAACCAAGCCGCCGCCACCCTGTTCGGGCTGTCTGACAAGCAATATTATATCGACCGCTTTTTCGACCTTTGCCCCGAGTACCAGCCGGACGGCACTCCAACTCGCGAAAAAGTAACTCAAATTTTGGACTTGGCCTTTGAAAAAGGCAAGATTGAATGTGAGTGGATGCACTGCACCTTGGAAGGAAAACCTATCCCCTGCCAAGTGTATTTGGAGTGCGTAAATCTCGGTGGGAGAAATGCTGTAATGGCCTATGTGTGGGATTTGAGCGAGCAGAAGGAAATGCTCACCAAGCTTGAGGAATCACTTAGCAGAGAGCAGGCCGCAAACAATGCAAAGACCAAATTCCTTTCTAATATGAGCCATGAAATACGCACTCCCATGAACTCCGTTTTAGGCATAGCCGAGATGCAGCTTCAAAAAGACACCCACACTTCCGAAACCGAAGAGGCTTTCTTTCGCATTTACAATTCATCCAGGCTGCTGCTTTCCATCATCAATGATATCCTTGACCTTTCCAAGGTCGAAGCGGGCAAGATGGAAATCCTGCCTGCCCCATACGAAACGGCAAGTATGATTATAGATACCGTACAATTAAACCTCATCTACATCGGCAGCAAAAGGATAGAATTCAAGTTGAGCGTGGATGAGAACCTTCCGGAATTTTTGATAGGTGATGAAATACGCGTAAAGCAAGTACTAAACAACATCATCTCTAATGCTTTTAAATACACCTTGGAGGGCGTTGTCTCTTTGTCTTTTGTTGTCGAGGATATAGGCGAGGGCGATGAGCTTACTTTGGTTGCGACTGTCAACGATATGGGGCAAGGCATGTCCGAGGAGCAGCTAGGCAGCCTGTTTGGTGATGAGTTCACCAGATTTAACTTGAAGGACAACCGAGCGATTGAAGGTAGCGGGTTGGGCCTGGTGATTTCACACAAACTGATTAAGATGATGGGCGGCGAGATTTTTGTAGAGAGCGAGTTGGGCAAGGGCAGCACGTTTACGGTGCACCTGCCCCAACGCAGGAAAGGGCAGGATGTCCTGGGGCCGACGGTTGTTGAGAAAATGCAAAACCTAGATGACACCCAAAAATCCATGAAAAAGATATCCAAACTAAACTGCGAACCAATGCCTTACGGCCGCGTGCTAGTTGTAGACGACGTGGAGTCCAACCTGCACGTGGCAAAGGGGTTCTTGCTCCCATACAAGCTTGCGGTCGATACTGCGGAAAGCGGTGAATTGGCTATTGAAAAAATTGAAGAAGGCGAAGTATACGACATCATCTTCATGGACCACATGATGCCGGAAATGGACGGCATCGAAGCAACAAGGATAATTCAGGGCATGGGATACGACCACCCCATTGTCGCCTTGACCGCAAACGCATTGAGCGACTCAGTGCAAATGTTTATGGACAACGGCTTTTCGGGATTCATATCAAAGCCCGTCGACTTAAACCAGCTTGACAAATACCTTTTGCGTTTTATTCGCGATAAGCAGCCTCAGGAAGTCATAGAAAGGGCAAGGCGTGCAAAGGCCGATAATTTGGACATAGGCAATGTCAATGAGGACACTCTGACCGACATGCTTGTGGACTCGTTTTTGCGCGACGCCCGAACGTCCATCGACATAATTAACCCGCTTTTCCTACGTCAGGAGCTAGATGAGAAAGCGCTTCAGTCGTACACGATTCAAACCCACGCCATGAAAAGCGCTTTATTCAATATTGGCAGATTAGCCCTTTCGGACACTGCGGGTGTTTTGGAGACAGCAGGCCGTGGTGGCGACATGGCGGTTATTCGAGAGGAGACGCCGAGGTTTTTGGATTTACTGCATGAGGTCGTCAGGGATCTTGAGAAAAGGAGCATACAGGATTCTCCTGAGGAAGATGAAAACCCATCGCTCCTTCGCAGCCAACTGCTGGATATTAAGAAAGCCTGCGACGATTTTGACATAGACGCTGCGGACAACGCATTTGAAGCAATCGACCCAAAGTCCTGTTCAAAGCAAACAAAGGCGCTGCTCAGCAGCATTGCCGATCACCTGCTATGTGGCGAGCTTGAAGATGCCGCAGCGTTGATTGACCAGACTATTGCCGAGTAGCGCAACTTGAAACTATGTTACAAAATTCTATGATAGGAGGAATTTAATAATGAGCGCCGATCGCAAAACAATTTTTTTAGTAGATGACAACAGGTCAAACCTAGTGATGGGAAAAACTGCACTTTCCGGAATATACAATGTCTTTACGGTAAATTCCGGTGCAAGGATGTTTCAAGCATTAGAAAAAACGACACCTGATTTGATTCTACTTGACGTTGAAATGCCGGAAATGGATGGGTATGACGTGCTGGAACGGCTCAAGTCCGATGAAAACACCGCACACATACCAGTCATTTTCCTTACGGCTATGAATAGTGAAGAAACCGAGTTCAAGGGGCTTTCACTAGGCGCAGTGGATTATATTACAAAGCCTTTTTCGCCTCCTCTGCTACTCAAGCGCATAGAACTGCACCTTCAGCTCGTAGAGTACAACAATAACTTGATGCGCATGGTAAAAGAAAAGACGCAAGAGGTCGTTTCACTAAAAAACGCCGTCCTCAAAACCACGGCAGAGCTTGTGGAGCACCGCGACGCAACGACGGGCAACCACATCGACAGGACTCAGCGGTACATAAAAATTCTAATTGGCGCCATAAAAGAATACGGCGTATATGAAAAAGAGATATCTGCGCTTGATGTGGAGCTTGTGCTTCAATCATCCGCATTGCACGATGTAGGGAAAATCTCGATAAAGGACTCCATACTCTTAAAGCCCGGCCCGCTCACCCCCGAGGAGTTTGAAGAGATGAAAGAGCACACCACCTTTGGGGAACGCATCATTTTGGACATTAAAGACAGCACCACCGACAGCGATTTTTTAGAGTATGCCAGAATCCTTGCCGTAACTCACCACGAAAAATGGGACGGCAACGGTTACCCTCATGGGCTCAAAGGCGAAGACATACCCCTGCTGGGTCGAATAATGGCGATTGCCGACGTATACGATGCCTTAGTAACTGATAGGCCATACAAAAAAGCGTTCCCCCACAGCAAAGCAGTAATGATTATAGAGGACGGCAAGGGCACACATTTTGACCCCACCTTGGTAAACCTATTTCTGGTAGTCCACGACGAGTTTGAAAAAGTGTTGCTGCAAATAGGCAGCGAATAATTGATTTAGAGATTTAGTGCGCCGCATTCATTCAAGCAGGCCGGGCCGGCAGCTCGAATTGACTGCGGTGCAACTCTGCGTAGGGGCCGTTTTGCAGAAGGAGCTCGCCGTGCACGCCGCTTTCTACTATGTTGCCGTCCTTCAAAACCACAATCAAATCAGCATTTTTGATTGTGGACAGCCTATGCGCAATGACAAACGACGTCCTTCCCTCCATGAGCATGTCCATGGCGCCCTGAATTAGAGCCTCGGTCCTCGTATCGACCGAACTTGTGGCTTCGTCCAGAATCAGCATCGGCGCAGCATGGATCATCGCGCGGGCTATGGTAACAAGCTGCTTCTGGCCTTCGGACAAGGCGGCCTCGTCGTTGAGCACGGTGTCATACCCATTGGGCAGTGACGCTATAAAACTGTGTAGCCCTATGGCAGTGCAAACCTCCGCAATTTTTTCATCAGTCGCACCCTTGTTCTTGTATGCGATGTTTTCCCTAACCGTGCCCTCAAAGAGCCAGGCGTCCTGCAAAACCATGCTAAACTGACTATGCACGTCCCCTCTTGTGGCTTGGCTTATCGGCACGCCGTCTATGCAGATTTCTCCACCGTCCGGCTCGTAAAAGCGCATAAGCAGATTTACTAGAGTGGTTTTGCCTGCGCCCGTCGGGCCGACTATTGCGATTTTCTGCCCTGGCTTTACCTCTGCGGAAAAATCATGGATTATAGTCTTATCCTTGTCATACCCAAAGCTCAAGTTCTTGAAAGTGACTTCCCCCCTGACGCTGGATAACCTCTGCGTTTTATGACTTTCGTCAGAAAGCTCGTCCTCGTCCAATATTTCAAACACGCGCTCGCTTGCCGCCGTTGTGCTCTGAATCCCCGGGAATGTTTCCGCTATGTGGGTCAGCCCCTGCGTGAACTGATTGACGTACATGATGAACGCCACAATAAGCCCGAAGCTTATCTGCCCGCGCATGACGAGGGCAGCACCGACGACAACGACGGATACATAGGCGAGCGTGCCGGAGAACTGCATGAGCGGAGTTATGAATCCCGATACGAACTGTGCCTTCCACGTAGCTGCATAGAGCCTGCCGTTTAGCTCGGCGAATGCCTCTTTAGCGGCTTTTGTGCCGTTGTACGCCTTGACGACGCTGTGCCCCGAATATACTTCCTCCACATGCCCGCCTATTGCGCCAAGGCCGTTTTGCTGTGCCTTGAAAAACTTTTTTGAGTGGGACAAAACCGCCTTTGAGGATAAAAAGCCAATTGCGCTTGCGAAGATGGCTGTCAGCGCCATAATCCAGTTTGACCACAGCATCATGCCAAGCGAACCAATGAACAAGGCGGAGGCTGACATCAAAGTCCCGATATTTTGGTTGAGAGCCTGGCCTACGGTGTCCACGTCGTTGGTTATGTGGCTCATCACGTTGCCCAGGCTCACCCTGCCGAAGTATTTGAGCGGCAGTTTGTTTATTTTCCTTGAAATTTGGGAACGCAGGTTCTCCGATATCTGCGCCGTGGCTCCGGCGAGTGTATAGCTCTGCAGGAAACTAAGCAGCGCAGTGCACGCAAATATGACGCCAAGCACAACAGCCACGCTTATTACTGCATCCATGTCAAGCCCGCCTGCAATCCCCTCTTGGATGATGTCTGTCAAAGCTTGAAGCCTCCCGGGGACTAGTATTTGCAAAATGCTTCCCGCTACAGCCAAAATAAGCGCAAACACTATGAGCGGCAGATGTTTTTTGCAATGGGCTGCCAGCTTTCTCCAAGTCTCCCCATAACCGCCCACGTCTTCCGCAACTCCGGCGAAATGGTTTGTACCCATAGATGCTCCCTTGAGCCTTTTGTCGCTGTTGTGTTCGCTCATAATGCAAGCTCCTCCTCGCTTAGCTGCGATGCGGCGATTTCCCTGTAAATGCGGCAGGATTTCAACAGCTCCGCATGAGTGCCCATCCCGGCGATTTTGCCGCCATCGAGCACTATGATTTGGTCTGCGTCCATTATAGTCCCGATGCGCTGCGCCACAATCAGCTTCGTAGTGTTGGAAGTTTTCGCTTTCAGCTCACCCCTGAGCTCCCGGTCGGTCTTGTAGTCCAGGGCTGAGAAGGCGTCATCGAAGATGAGTATTTCCGGATTGCGGCAAACGGCGCGGGCAATCCCAATGCGTTGCTTCTGTCCGCCTGAAAGGTTTGCGCCGCGCTGTGATATGCCGGAGTTTATGCCACCATCAAGCTTGCTGACGAATTCCTCCGCCCTTGCAATTTTGACCGCCCTTGCGATATCTTCGGGGGAATACCCGCCTTTTCCGTTTTCGCCATAGGCGATATTCGAGCCTATCGTCCCTTGAAACAGCACGGCTTTTTGCGGAACGTAGCCGATTTTGTTGTTTAGGGCTTCTTGACGGTAGTATCTGACGTCAACGCTGTCTATGAGCACCTCGCCTTTTGCGGCTTCAAAAAACCGCATAACCAGATTTAATAGCGTGGTCTTCCCGCTTCCGGTAGAGCCGATAAAGGCTACTGTTTCCCCCTGCTTTGCGGTGAAGCTGATATCCTCCAAAGCATTGCCCGCCGCTCCGGGGTATCGAAAGCTCACGCCTCTAAATTCAACCTCCCCATGTTTGCATGCCTCCTCTCCGTTAACCACCCCATCTTCACCCGCTTCGGTTTCCAGCACTTCTATTATGCGCGCGGCAGAGACGGCGGCCCTTGGCATCCTCGGGACGACCTTGGTTATAAACTTGACAGCATTAAACAACAGCGCAAGGTAAAACGACATGACGACCATGTTGGAAAACACCGCAAGCGCCGCAGCAGTCTGCCCTGCGGCGCTTATTAGAAATGCACCTATGACGTACACTGCGACGACGACCCCATTTGTACCGAGCGACATTACCGGCCCCATCACTGCCATCGCGCGGTTGGTCGCTTGGTCTGCGCGCGTAAAGCCGTTGTTTGCGGCCTCAAATTTCTCTTCGTGAAAATCCTCGGCATTATATGCTCTGACGACATGCCTTCCAACGAGGCTTTCCCTCACGGTGAGGCTGAGCTTGTCGACAAATTCTTGCATCTTCTTGAATTGAGGAAGAACCACGGCCAGGCAAATGGCTACAACCGCCAGCACGAATCCGAACGCTATCGATGCGGCAGCAGTCCATTCAAGCCCGCTGCCCGCAATCCCGATGATTCCGCCCACCGCCAAAATCGGCACCTTGAGCAGCATCTGCATGCCCGACATGGCAAATTGCTGCACCTGCGTAATGTCGTTGGTGGAGCGGGTTATCAGGCTGGAGGCGGAAAAGCGGGAGAACTCTTTCATCGAAAAATCCCCAACCTTCGTAAAGAGCATTTCGCGCAGCCTCATAGATAGCGCCGCAGAGGTTTTGGAGGCAAAAAAGCTGATTATGAAAACACAGGCAAGGCTGCCTAGCGCACAAAGCAGCATGAACCCACCTGCCGCAACTATGTCGCTAACCGGGTTTCCGGGAGTTTGCACCAGGTGCGTGATGCGCCTCATATACTCCGGAATCAGCAGGTCGAGCCTGACCTGAAGCACAGCAAAGGCAAAAACTGTCAGCACCTGCAGCAGTTCTCTAGCTTTTAGGTAACGGATGATTTTGAGCAGCCCAACCCCATTCCTGCTTTGCGTCTGCCTGTTATAATGAATTTTGGCTTCTCCGGTTGATGTCCCCATCACTCGACCCCCTCCCCGAATCATTATAACCAAATTGTTTCAATATCCATCATGCTCCCGCACTCAGCCAAACGATTATAGCATGGAAACTGCGGCAATGCTATAGCCTAATTTGCGCCTGATAATCTTTGAGAAAATTATTCAGCGCAGTTGCGCTGCTTGACTGCAGATGTGCAATGTCCACATTATTGCGCTTTGCGCTTTCCATTGCGGTAGTCGCCATTGAATGTGACACAGTGCTCATCAGTATAATCAAAAGGTCAGGGCAACCAACTTTGCTTTTAAGAGAGCCGCGCTCGTTGGTATAAACCTTTGCCTTGCACCCATGGCTTTTGCAAATAGCTTTATATTGACAAGCCATCCGCTCATTGCCGCCGACAATAACAATGCTCACATAAATCCCTCCTTGCAGTTAGCGTCAACTAACTTTACTCATAGGTTAGCACAGCCTAACTCGAGTGTCAAGAATATTTTAAGCAAATCGTAACTGTTCAGCACCAGATTTTGTTTGCAAAAAATCTTCAAAGCCCCCATTAAATGCCGTAATTTCGCCATCTTTCATGCTCCATATTTTTGAAGCAAATTGGCTTAGGAAAAATCTGTCATGGGAGATAAACAGCATAGTGCCGCTAAAATCTGATACAGCATCCTCTATCCATTCCCTCGATTCTATATCAAGATGATTAGTAGGCTCGTCAAGAATCAAGAAATTAGCTTGATTTTGCATAAGCAAACATAGTTTCAAACGGCTTTTTTCACCGCCTGAAAGACTTCCGACCTTTTTTACCACATCAAGGGCTTTGAATCGAAAGCGGGCAAGTATGCTTCGTAGTTTTTCTTCGGGAAACGGTGCGATATTGCGTAGAGTATCAAGCACAGTTGCGTTTGCATCATCAAATACGATAATCTGTGACATATACGCAATTTTGATGTTGCTGCTCACTTTGACCGTGCCACTATCACAAGCATCCTCGCCCATAATCATTTTCAAAAGCGTAGTTTTACCGCAACCGTTTGCGCCGATTAGGGCGATGCGGTCATTTCTGCCTATGCTGAGGTTTGCATCATTAAGCAACACGTTAGAACCGTAGGATTTCCGAACGCAGTCAAACGAAACAACCTCCTTCGCCGCATGACCGCCGCTGTTAAAATCCTCCGTCATTTTTCTCGATGTGGTAGGCCTGTCCACCTTTTCCATCTGCTCAATGCGTTTTTCCATAGCCAACGCACGTTTAGCCAAGCCTGTATTTGACGGATTTATGGCTGCCCACACACGCTGTCGCTTAATTGCGGTTTCCAGCTGCTCAATTTTCCGCTGCTGCTGCTTGTATTGCTCTGCTTGGGTTTGGTAACGTCGCTCTTTTTCTTCAACATAAAAAGTATAGTTACCCGAATAGAAATTAGCTTCTCCATCTTCAATTTCGACAATTCTGCTCACCACATTATCAAGAAAGACCCTGTCGTGGGATATAACAACAACTGTACCCGAAAATTCTTTTATGAAATTTTCAAGCCACGACAAAGAAGCCAAGTCAAGGTGATTTGTTGGTTCGTCAAGCAATAGAATATCGCAATCACGGAGCAGAATACGCGCCAAATTTACTCGCGTTTTCTCGCCGCCACTAAGCGATTGAAATAGGCTGTTGCGCATATTGTCGCCAATATTCATCCCATTGCATATTTTTTCGATTTTCGTTTCAACTTCATACCCACCAAGCCGTTCGTATTCTTCCATCAGCTTGCCGTAGCGCTTCAGAACCGATGGCGTGCCGTCACCTTCGATTTTCTTCATGGCTTCGTATGTTTCCACAATTTCCGCAAAAGATGAACGCAAAATATCCTCTACCGTGTCGTGTTCGCCAAATGCAGGAATTTGTGCGAGAATTTCTACTTTTTTGCCCGATGCCTTTGAAATGCTCCCACTGTCATAAGGCTCATCTCCGGCAATTACTTTGAAAAGCGTTGTTTTACCAGAGCCATTTTTGCCTAATAATCCAACTTTTTCGCCCTTGTAAATTTCTAACGTGACGCCACGAAGAACGTGATTTGAGCCGTAATATTTGTTTAGCCCATGTGCCGATATATCAATCATAATCAAAAACTCCTTTATATTTGGACGCAATAAAACCCTGTGCAGATCGCTTTGCCTGCGCAGGGGATTCCCAAACATAAAGGGGCGGAAACTAAGCCGCTATTTCATGTTGTGACAGGCATTCAAAGCAATCATTCTTACAAAAATGGGCAGACCTACCCCATAAAATGGAAAAACCATGAGCAAGTTGACGGTTAAGAACCGCCAAATGGGCGCAGCCGCCCCTTGTTTCCGTTGCTTTGAATGTAAATCCTAGAAGAACATTATCACTCGACAATGCTTCTTCCAAAAATTGTAATCTGAATTGTTCCATGCCTCTCACCCCCTTCATTTCAATCTCGCCTCCCAATGTAACACATCTGCACTACAATAGCAAGGATAAAATTAAAATAGGGTGTAGGCTTCTCAATGCCTATTGCTTGCGTGCTTGCGAAAAGCCAGCCTATACTCCCTTGGGGTATGGGCTGTACTCTTCTTAAACACCGTTGAAAAGTAATTCGACTGGGAAAACCCGCACTGTCCCGCAATTTCGGAAACTGACAGTTCTGTAGCTTCTAGCAGTTTTTTTGCTTTGTCAATGCGCTGCTGCAACACAAAACTTGAAAATGTAGTCCCGGCCAGCTCTCTAAAAAGGTGTGAAAGGTACGTATCGCTGAGGAAAACCTTCTCTGCAACGCCTTTTAATGTAAGCGGCTCGGACAGATTATTTCCGATGTATTCCTTCGCCTGCTCGATATATGCATTACCTTTGCAGCTTTGGAAGGGCACAATTTTGAAATAGTTTTCAATTATCTCTTTTCCGGCGCAGCTAAAACAGCCATAGCATCTGCAGCTGCCTATGGTTTGAAAATTTTCGTGGCAGCATTTGTTCAGGGAGCAAATGCTCAAGGCATTTCCAAAAGCCTGCAGAATGTGATTATATATGCCCCTATCCAAAGAATTTAGAAACACACTCATCAGTTCTATGTCACAGGCAGAACGGATTGCCAAAAAAGACAGCTGCTCATCAAACAACCGAATGGCCGAATCCACGTCCCGCCCTATAACGGCATTGCAAATCCCTCTCACATCGTACAATTTCTCAATCACTTCAGAGTCCATAAACATAGCGATATACCATCCTTCCACAAGAAATCAGAGATTCGCCGCAAGATATTAAATGTAATCCCGGCAAATCCATGATATGCTTCCTAAAAGTTAGTCTTGCCTAACCCGGGCGGTTAGTCATCGCTAATCGTCACAATCGGAGTATATATTAATACCTTGAAAATGTAAAGCACCCATTCTCATATGTCTGAGAAAACCAACAGTAACAACCAGAATTAAGGGGGGGATTTTTTGCGCAACATGCGAAAAATAGCAATTTATGGCAAAGGAGGAATAGGCAAGAGTACCACCACTTGCAACCTATCAGCGGCTTTGGCGCATAAAGGCTTGCGGGTAATGCAAATGGGCTGTGACCCAAAGGCAGATTCAGTAAAGAACTTGATGGGAGGGGAAAATATCACCACCGTCCTTGATCAGATAAAGGAAAAAGGCGATGAGCTGACACTGGACGACATTGTATTTACGGGATACAAGGGTATCTTATGTGTAGAATCCGGCGGACCTACCCCCGGCGTTGGCTGTGCGGGGCGCGGAATAATATCGGCTTTTGAGCAGCTGGAAACATTAAATGTTTTTGAAGAACTCAGGCCGGATGTAGTGATTTATGATGTGCTGGGCGACGTTGTTTGCGGAGGCTTTGCCATGCCCATCAGAAACGGATACGCAAAGGATGTGTATATTGTATCTTCGGGCGAGATGATGAGCCTGTATGCCGCCGGCAACATTGGAGCGGCGATACGAAATTTTGGCAGCCGCAGTTATGCCAGGCTCAGCGGACTTATCCTCAATGCAAAGAATATTGAGGATGAAGAGAACATCGTAAAAGCTGCCCTGCCGGAAATCGGCACGGAAATTATGCAGTACATTCCACGCTGTCCTGATATACAGGCGTCTGAATCAAAAGGCGGAACAGTGTTTGAGGTACTTGAAACCTCGCCCATGCACCAAATTTACCTTGACTTGGCAGAAAAAATAATTAACCAAACTTCAGGCGATATCCAAAGATCTGTTGTCTGACAGATTGGTGGGGGATCTCTTCACCAATCGGAGCCAAAAGCGCAGTAAATTATATTATAAGGAGAAAAGCAGTGAAAAAAACAATAGAAAAAACAGTATCGTTAATGGTGGTTGGAATCGTCGCTATTTCCATGCTAGTGGCTTGCGGCGCCTCAACTCCTGCAACACAACCGCAAACGGCGCAACCGGCACTGGACCCGGCGCCGTCACCGGAACCCGCGCTCGAACCCGAGCCCGAGCCTGAGCCCGAACCATTTGTCCTTGAATATCCCGCCGATATGCGATCCATGGGCTTCACGGATCCGCTTATTCTGGATATTGTGCCAAACCGCGTCGCTATTATGTCTGTGGGTGCGGTAATGACACTATACAATCTGGGGGTAGGAATCGTGGCTGTGCCAACTACTGGATTGATTACATATCCCGACACCTTAGATGTCCCGAGGCTTCCATCTGCAATGGCGGATGATTTTGACATCGAGATGGTGGTTTCTCTTGATCCGGATTTGGTCGTTATGCCAATGACTCTTGCGGAAACACATGGCGCAACCCTGCAAATGCTAGGGATACCTGTGTATTTTGTTATGGCAGGCCATGTTGTGCCTTATGATTCAATACGTATGCAAACATCCTACTTCATAGAGGCTTTTGGCAATGAGGAAAATGCTGATGCCGGCCAGGCTATGGAAGAGGCCTTTGATGATTTGGAAAACTATTTTGCCGTCGTGCAAGAAAGAGCCGCTGGCATGACTGTGATGGTCTTGCAAGGAAACTCGCATATTCAAACAAGCATGGCGCTTTTGGGCAGCATGCTTGAGATGCTTGGGTTTACAAATGTGTCAGAAATGCCGGGTTCATTGGTTATGATAGATTTCGAGCAGGCACTGTACTACGACCCTGATTGGGTTTTCGCAGTAGGCTCTGCCCCCACTGCCGAAGAGCATCAGGCCTTTATGGAAGCCAGCTTTGCCGACAATCAGTCTTATTGGGACAGCATCCCGGCGATTTACGATGGCAGAATAATCTATTTGCCCATGCGGTTTGTTAGCAGTGCGGGCATTGCCATTGTGGACATTTTTAATGAATTAATTGAGATTGTCGATGGCCTATTGGGAGAACAAGCGAGTGATTGAGGTGTTAAAAAATAAGCGAGCCGAGCGCAAGGCGAGAAAGGAAGGCATTAGCTTGTTGCGCGCAGGCCTCGTGTGGACAGTGTTAGTAGCTGTCTTGGTGTTCCTGATGCTAACGGCAATTGCTATAGGAAGCGTCCGCTATCCCCTAGCGCTTGTTCTGAGGGCTCTGTTTGGCCTGGAGGAGGGCACTGTTAGCGTTATTGTGCTCAACTTGCGCCTGCCGAGGGTGTTGCTGGCGATGCTACTCGGTGCAGCCCTGGCGACATCGGGCTCATTATTGCAAGCTGTAATGAGAAACCCCTTGGCAGATCCCGGTATTATCGGGGTCTCCGCCGGGGCTGCAACCGCAGCAACGACAATACTGCTGCTCTTTCCTGCGCTTGCGCTTTCTGTTCCACTTTTTGCTTTTATCGGTGCGGGTCTGGCATGCTTGTTGATATACAGCATGGCGTGGAAGGGCGGGGTCGACCCCATCCGGCTAATTCTCACGGGCGTGGCGATAAATGCAGTGCTTGGGGGCTACACAGGCCTGTTGCAGCTGATGTATAGTGACAATCTGGCAAGTGTACTGGCATTCATGAACGGAAACTTATCCGGACGGTCTTGGGTTCATGTACAAACTGTAGTTGTGTACTGCATCATCGGGCTTGGCGCATCGCTGTTTTGTATTAAAAGCGCAAACGCCTTGCAGCTGGGCGACGAAATGTGCAAAAATTTGGGAGTAAGAGTGAATCTTAATCGCATTGTGCTATCGGCTGTATCTGCATTTTTGGCAGCCGCAACAGTGTCAGTTGTGGGATTGATTGGTTTTGTGGGGCTTGTCGTGCCTCGTGTAGCCCGCATGCTGGTAGGTTCGGATTATCGTGTTATGCTGCCAACCAGCATGCTTCTCGGAGCGGCAGTTTTGCTGTTTGCGGATACCGTAGGCCGAAGCATTGTCCCCGGCATGGAAATCCCTGTGGGTATAGTTATGGCTGTTATCGGAGGTCCTGCATTTTTGTACATGCTTAGAAAGCGAGGTAGGTTTAGTGGAACTTAAGGCACAGGCAATAGACATTGCCTATGACATGCGCACGGTCGTGCATGGAATGGATATACGCATTAACAAAAAGGAGATTACAACAATAGTAGGGCCAAACGGTTCGGGCAAATCCACGGTGCTAAAGGCTATCACCCGCCTAATCCCACACAAAAAAGGCACGGTGTACTTGGGCGGCAAACTGCTGAAAGAGTACCGTCCAAAAGCTCTGTCACGGTGTATTGGCGTTTTGCCGCAAGTACATGCCGCCCCGGCGGATTTTCGCGTGCGCGAGCTGGTTAGCTATGGGCGGATGCCACACCAAAAAATGCTGTCCGGGTTAAGCGAAGAAGATAGGCGAGTTATTGACTGGGCTATGAACGCCACCGGAGTTTTTGAAATGCGAGATAAGTCCATTTTCCAAATCTCCGGAGGCGAACGGCAGCGGGTGTGGATTGCAACGGTGTTGGCGCAGCAACCGGAAATACTATTTCTCGATGAGCCGACTACGTTTTTGGATGTGGCGCACCAATATGAGACTATGCGTCTTGTGCAAAGGCTAAACCGTGAAACAGGCATTGGCGTTGTGATGGTTTTGCACGACCTCGGTCATGCATTGGAAGTGAGCGACCGTATTATCGCCATGAAAGAAGGCAAAAAATATGCCGAAGGCACGCCCTCTGAAGTAATCACTCCCGATGTGCTCAAAGCCGTATGGGGAGTAACCGGAAAAGTAGTTGATGTTGGGGGCAGGCCTATAATTGTATACGATGAGCTGTTCGCCCCTACTATATCGTGATAAAAAGAAAGAAGGAATTATTTTTATGATTGGGAAAGAGTTAATCTCGCAAATGAAAAAACTGCGAGACGTTGAACGCGCAAAAGATATACGGCAGTTGACATATTCTATTTTTCCTGGGCCTCATTGCCCTCTTATGGGGGCGATGCTGGCTGTTCGCAGCATTAAGGATGCTTGCATGATGGTTGTGGGAACAGAAGAATGTACTTATTATACAAAATCCACTACCATGAACAACATGTTTGGCGGCATGGACAGCCCATGTTTTTCTGTGGTGATGAATTACCACGACGTAGCCTTTGGCAGCCACAAAAAAATTGAAGAAGCCTTCGCAGAGCTGATGTCAGAATATACGCCAAAGGCCGTATTTTTGATAAGCACCTGCCTCGGCGAAATTATTGGCGATGATATAGATGCAATGGCAGAAACTTTCAGCAAGCAATACGGCATCCATGTTGCTCCCGTGCATACAGAGCATTTCAAATCTGAAAACCATATCCCCGGCATTGCAAATGCGGTCACGGCATGCCTGCACATGATGAAAGACATGCCAAAAGGCAATGGCATTAACGTTTTGGGGCAGCGTTTTGGCAGTTTTAGTTCTACGGAACTATTTCGGGTGCTGTCCAAGGCAGGGTGTGAGGTTGGCATGGCTCTGCCGGGCGGCTGCTCAGTTTCGCAAATCGAAACTGCTGCTTCCGCAAAGGTAAACATAGTAGTTGATGCAACCGCTCTGGAGCTTGCAAAAGGCATGAAGGAGAGTTTCGGCACACCATATGTGCGTTTTGAACGTTTTGCCGCACCAGCGGATATCTTCAAAGCCTATACTGAGTTGTTCGGCTACTTGGAAGCAAGCCTGCCAAGTGAAGTTGAAGATTTGCACAAGCAGGCCGTAGAGACAGTCGGCGACGCAAAACCAAGCCTTAAAAATGTACGGTACATCTATGGCAACACTCCCCTGCCCACCTACGAATTTAACGCATTTATGGTGAGCATGGGCATGATTCCTCAGCTAATCCAAACAGTGGAGTTGCCTGAAAAGCCACATGAATATTTAGACTACATACTGGAAAATAGCGATCCCTATGTAGTTAAATCTGCTAATATAGCTCCGCTGCAATATGTGTATGATGAAATGAAACCGCATTTGTATTTGGGGCATGAATATGCCCTGCGCTTGCGGCAAAAAGGAATTTCGCTGGTGCGTACCGACCAGGCGTCCGCAATGCTCGGCTTCGAGGTGACTCAAGTTGTATTGAGCGAGCTAACTCGTGCTGCTGCTGAGGCAAAGGAACTTGAGAAAGAGAGGGCAAGTTAATGAGCTTATATCGTTTTTTACCGGCGCCATCGCACCGCATGGCAGTCATGTGGACACTTATGAGCGTAAAGGACGCCATAGTTTTGGAATATGGTCCGGCAGGGACTACCCATTACAGCATGGGGCTTTTTGGCTCCATGGGACTATCTAATGAAAACAGGCTGTTTACTACGCACATCAGCGAAGATGATGTGGTGATGGGCGACGTTAGCCGTTTGGAAAACGCTATTGTCGAGTTAGACGCCAGCTTCAAGCCAAAAGTTATTTTCGTTATGGAATCCGGCGTTACATCCGTTATCGGCACAGATATACATGGCGTTTGCAAACATATACAGGAAAAAGTGTCTGCACACGTCATTTCGGTTGGTGAGGGCGGTCTGCGGGGAGACTATGCAACAGGCCTGTGTGAAGCATATAAAACTATCGTTTCCCAACTTCCTGTGGACGGTGCGCAACAACAGCAGACAATCAATATCCTAGGGGCATCCGCCGGCAGCTATCGAATAACCTCTGATGTGTGGGAGCTTAAAGATTTGTTCAACCGTGCCTTTGGTTTGCGTGTCGGCGTGTGCTTAGGGCTTGAGACGCCTGTAAAAGAGATACAGCAAATGAGCGGCGCATCACTAAATGTGGCATTAAGAACTGAGGCCATCCCATGCGCTGAAATTTTAAAGGATAGATTTGGAACTCCTTTTGTTTACGGATCGCCATATGGATACAGCGGAACATTATCATGGCTGAAAGAAATCGGCGTGGCTTTGGGGGTGGACATAAACGAGATTGTGGAAGAAACCCTGGCACAAAAAGACCAAGAGTCAAGGCAAAACCTTATGCCGGGCATGATGGGAGGCATACGCCAATTCAATGCCACTATTGTGGGTGACTACGATTTGTTGCGAGGCATTTCCGCATTCCTAAAAGAAGCTGGCATCACGCACGTCAACATGATTTGCAGCCACGGTTTAAAAGATGTGACGCACAAGGCCGAAGGCATAACTTACTTTGAAACTGAAAAGGAAAGGCTGATGTTCTTAAAAAGTATAAATAACCATCTGTTGCTGGCTGACGATGTGTCTATGCACGTGGCTCCAAAAGACAATATGGGCGTCTGTGTCAGTTTTCCATTCTCGAAACACCCGCAAGTAGCAACCCATTTGCCAATCATGGGCGAACGCGGGGCGGATATGCTGCTGGAACTGGTAGAGAGATTTATGGCAAGACCAGTGACCAGCACAAACAAATAGGCTCGTTCAAGCGGGAAGCGGGTTTTCGGAGGCACTCTTAAAATAGCTCTGTAAGTCCGTAATGATTTATGATACACTGGACTGCGGCAGAGGCAGATATTGAAAGACAGACTGTGTGACGTGGATGACTATTCAGTGCCTGCTATCAATCCGGCATTGAGAAGCCTGCACACTCCTCTACGTTCGGTCAGTTCCGGACACAGTAGCCGGAATTCCCTCTCTGCGATGAGCGTACAGGCTTCTCAATGCCTACTACTAGGTTTTCTTGGCTGGCACTGAAAGTAACTGTGACTACTGTTTTATCTGGCGAGGGTGATTATTTTTGAGCACAAACGCTAATGGAATGAAAAACAAAAATGTCCTATATCTCGGATTAGTTAGTTTTTTTACTGACTTAAGCACAAAAATGGTATATCCTCTTGTGCCGCTCTATTTGACTGCGGTGTTTGGTGTAACTCCTGCATTGATTGGTGTTATAGAAGGTGTTGTCGAAAGTTTGGCGGACCTTCTAAAAGTTTTCAGCGGCCTCATATCGGATAGGTTTCAAAAAAAGAAAGCCTTAGCTTTTGCCGGCTATTCGACGGGGGTGCTTTACAAAATCTTATTGGTTGCCGCCGGGTCATGGGTTAGTGTGCTGCTTGCCAAAGTGGTTGACCGCTTCGGCAAAGGCATCAGAACAACCCCGAGAGATATGCTCATTGCTGAAAGCGCAGGGAGCAAATCACTGGGAACATCTTTTGGCTTGCAAAAGATGTTGGACAAAGCCGGATCCGCCCTTGGGATTTTGATAGTGTACTTTTTGCTTATTGGCGGCGTAGAGGATTTTAGGCGCATTTTCCTCATATCTTCTATCCCCGCCATCATGGGGCTGTGCATGTTCATTTTTGTAAAAGAACGGAAAACTGACCAGCCATTGCAATCAAAAAAGCGCTTTCCTTTCTTCGCAAGTTTTAAAAAAACAGATCGGCGATTGAAGTTGTATCTGCTTGTCGTGCTGCTGTTTAGCCTTGGAAACTCCTCAAATGTTTTTTTACTTTTGAGGGCGCAATCCATAGGATTTGATGATGCCTCGGTGATTCTTCTGTTTTTCGCATTTACGGCGTCGGCTTCGATGTTGGCGTTGCCGTTAGGCAAACTGAGCGATAGAGTCGGCAGAAAAACACTGCTGGTATCGGGATATATTATGTTTTCGGCTGTATATTTAGGATTTGCATTTGCCGCAAGCCAACCGTTTTTAATCGGGATGTTTTTGCTGTTTGGCGCGCACACAGCCATGATTTCTGGAGCAGAACGCGCTTTTGTAGCTGAGATTGCACCTTCTGAGCTAAAAGGTACCATGCTGGGACTGAAATCTGCGGTCGCCGGAGTCGCATTGCTGCCTGCCAATGTTTTGGCAGGGGTTTTGTGGGATGCATTCAGTGCCGCTGCGCCATTTGCTTTTGGATTCGCTGTGTCGCTGATTGCAGCACTGATTTTAATTTTATTTTTGAAAGATGAAAGGTTTTCAAAAACAGATAGCCGCAAATAGTTGTTTGTAATCACGGCTTGAATGCACGATTGCGGTCAAAAATTAAACTGTTGGGAGATATCGAAAAATGCTTGAAAAAATCTGGGAAAAAGCCAGTGACGGTGCGGAACTGTCACAGGAAGACGCAGTCGAGTTGCTGAATATCAGCAACACATCCGCAGAGTTTTATACGCTGATATCAAAGGCAAACGCCTTATCGCGCGAGCAATACCGCAAGGAAGGTTACGTTTTTGCGCAAATCGGTATAAACGCTGCTCCATGTGAGCGCAATTGCAAATTCTGTTCGCTTGCGCAGGACAGTTTTGTGGTTGACGCGCAATTTGCGAAGAGTGCCGAACAAGTCGCTGCCGAAGCGCATGATGTTGTGGCACAAGGGATTGACGCACTGTTTTTGATGACGACCGACGACTTTGACAAAGAGGAATTCCTACGGATTGGCAAAGACGTCAGAGAATGTGTGCCGCCAAGTGTGCAGTTTGTCGCAAATATCGGCGATTTTGATGAAGTATATGCTGCGAGGTTAAAGTCCGCAGGGTTTTCCGGTGCGTACCATGTACTGCGCCTGCGCGAGGGTGAGGATACGGATATACCCCAATCGACAAGGCTCAAAACGCTTGACGCAATAAAATCCGCAGGACTTGAGTTGTACTATTGCGTCGAGCCTATCGGGCGCGAACACACGTATGATGAAATCGCACGTGAGATGATACGAGCTAGGGAATACGGCGTAAACATCATGGCGATCATGGGGCGAGTGGGTGTGAAAGGAACTGCGTTTGAGGGGACAGAATCGTTGTCTGAATTGGAGCTTACGAAAATTGCGGCAGTTACGAGGCTCGTCACAAACCCGAGCAAGTCGATGTGTGTGCACGAGCCAATGAAGATGCCACTCTTAGCAGGTGTGAATCAATTGTACGCCGAATACGGCGTAAGTCCGCGAGATACGGCGTCAGCAACTGAGACAGGCAGAGGGTTTAATGTCGACGGTGTGCGAAAATTTTTAAGGAGCGCAGAGTTTTAAAAGGCTCTCAAATAATTGAGAAATCAGCAACCCGGAAGCCATCAATGCAGGCTTCCGGGTTGTGCGTTTTGGGAGTTACTATGCAGCTTACTCTTGAGCGCCAGCTAGCGGAGGCTAGCTAATGCTGCTGACAAAACGGTTTACGTCCTCTATCATCCGCCACGCCGACTGGATGCCGCCAACGACGGTATACCACTCTGCCATCGGAAGGCCGCTGTAGATATGCCCATTAACTGCGGCGCTTGTTCTTGCGATTATTGGGTCGTTCATGAAATTCTCGGTAGCTGCGCCCAGCCCCGTGGCGGGCTCAGTCCTGTCTAGCAGGAAGATTACATCAGGGTTTTGCTCAAGCAGAAACTCAGACTGTGCATCAAATCCGTGCTGGTCAGTCCATAGTTCCAAATCCATTTCCAGCGGGATGAAGCCGAACTCCTCATACATCATGTCAAAACGGCTGTTTTCCAAAAACACTGAGAATGTCGTCGGGGTGGTCATCATAACGAATACGGTGCTAAGGCCGCTGTTTGACGTCGCCTCGGCTATCGCCGCCATCTCTCTTTCGATGCTTGCGATTTCCTCCATGAGGTCGTCGCCGATTGCAGGGAAAATCTGGGCAAGCGCATATGCATTGTTCCTCATGTCATTGAGCAAGTCCGAATTGCGCGCATTAATCGTCAGCCTTATAAAAGAAGTCTCGGAGTATCTCGCTTCCGTATCAGCCCTGAACTGGTCGACATCCTCAGCGGCCAAGCGGTCGCCGGCGGCGTTCATGCCAAACGAGCGGGCACCGAGTATGACAAGTTCCGGCACCATAAGGTCAAGCACGTCCCAGTCCACGTAAAAGAGCGTGCCGCCGTTGACGATTGTGACTTCCCCACCATCGTCCCTAAACCAGCTTAGAACGTCTGGCATGGTGTCGGGAGAAGGGACAATAAGCCTCTCTATGCCCGTCCTTTCAAATCCCACTGAATAGAGCATGTCCAGGATGCCTTGGTCATAAATTGCCACGGTGGTCGGGTTTTGCCTTACTTGAACGACATTGTCGTTAAAGTCAGTAATTGTCACATAAACAGGCCCTTCTGGGACATATTCCTCTTCGTACTCTTCTTCATCGTAGGCCGCAGTGGGCTGTGCACCCGTCTCTGCCGGCTGGCCGGCTGCGGGCGGCGATCCGGGACTCACAACTACCGGCTGCGTGCCTCCACACGCTGCGAGGGCTAAAATCATCATCGCTGCTAATGCTAGAGTTAAAATCGCTTTTTTCATTTTTCTTTCTCCTTTTGTTTTACTTTTATTTTTCTACTCATGGTCATAATAAAGGCAGACGCTTCTGCCATCGTGGTCAACTATGTGGAAATCGTGGTCAAACACGGGGTTTAATACACTCGGCGTAATCACCTCCTTCGGGCTTCCCTCTTTTATTACCTGACCATCCTTCATCGCTACTATGTGGCTCGCATAGGCTGCTGCAAAATTTATGTCATGCAGAACCACGACAATAGTTTTGCCGAGGTCTTCGACCAATTTTGTGACAATCTTCATCATTTCGACCGAATACTTGATGTCCAGATTGTTTAGCGGCTCGTCAAGGAAAATATATGGCGTGTCCTGAGCCAAAATCATGGCTATGAATGCCCGCTGCCTCTGCCCTCCGGAAATCTCGTCCAAATAACTCTCCTGCAGGTCTTCGAGCTTCATATAGTAAATAGCTTCTTCAACCTTTTCCCTGTCCTCGTCCCTGAGCCTGCCGCCGCAATGCGGGAATCTACCGAACTCTACGAGGTCCTTGACAGTTATCCGTATGCTGAGTTGCTGCGTTTGCTTCAGGAAAGCAATTTTTTTTGCGACTTCATTTGTTTTGATTTTGCGTATATCCACACCATCTAGCATCACAACGCCCTTTTTTGCGGGCAGAAGGTTCGTCATAACCCCAAGGAGCGTTGACTTCCCTGCCCCATTCGCCCCAACGAGCGCAGTTATCTCCCTCTCCCTTACGACAAGGTCCACTTCCTTCAGTATCTCCTTGTCGCGGCTGTATGACTGGCTTACGCTTCTTACTTCAATCATATCCGGTTCTCCTTTAGTATCAGAAAGAAAATATATGAGCAGCCCACCAAGTTAATAATCGCCGTGACCGGAATCGCCCCTTGCAGAAGCTCCATCACGCTCTGCCCAAGTATCAAGGTTAAAGCCGCCATTAGCGCCGAACCGATGAAGAGCGGCAGGTGCTTGTACGTTTTCAGTACCTCGCGCGCAGCATTTACGGCAAGCAGCCCCAGGAAGGTCAGCGAGCCAATCATGGCTGTCGCGACGCTCATGCCGACAGCAATCAGTATTAGGTTCCACTTTAGCTCCTTTTCATATGCAACGCCCAAGCCCTTTGCCTGCTGCGGCCCCAGCGTCATCACGTTATAACGCCTGTGCCGCCACAATGTCAGCGCCACGACGGCTGCCATTATCGGAAGGGCGAGGTTGATGATGCCGACGTTCATGTTATTTACATTTACAGCAGTGGCCGCCGCAACCTGGAAGAAATCGCTCTCGTTCATGATAATCTGCAAGTAGCTAGTCCCGCTCCCGACAATCCCGGACAGAACCAAACCAAACATGAGAAGGAACACTATGTTGTTCCTGTGGTTGCGCAAAATGGCTCCGAACATCAGCATAGAAACCACGACCATGATGCCTGCTGTTATGAGGTAGTTGATGAAAGGGTCGGCAAACAGGAAATGCTGTGCGCCAAAGAAGAACACAAGTACTGTCTGAGTCCCTACAAAAACCGAATCGAAACCAATCATCGACGGGGTCAGCACCCTGCTCTGCGTAATCGTCTGAAACGAAAGGCTCACGACAGCAAGGACGACCGCTGCGGCTCCCATGCCGTATAGATGCGGTATCGTGCGGGACAATATGCTGTCAAAAGCCTGCGGCGTCATAGGCACCCCGAGCCGGAACGCCTTGGCATATGTGCGAGAATAGATGTACAAGGCGGACGCCGCCGCAATCAGCACGAGAAGGATAATTATAACGACTACCGCACGCTTGCCGCTCCCTGAATGCTTTATGGTAGGGGCGTAACCTGACTGCCCCGCAAACTCCAAGAACTTATGCCGCAGCTTTGCGATTTTTTCCACTGTGCATCCCCCTTATAAGATAAATCATGAAGACAATCCCGCCGACGACGCTGATGGTGACGCTGACATTCATCTCGAATGGGAAAATCACCAAGCGGCTCACTATATCGCACAGGAGGACGAAGTTGGCCCCGAATATCATCAGGTCAAAAATTGACTTCTTGAGGTTGTCGCCGTAAAACGAAGTCGCCATGTTCGGGATAATAAGGCCAATAAACGGCAGCGGGCCGACAGCGACAAAGGTCGAGGCGCTAATAAGCGCAACGATAATCAAGCCCAAAAACACAACCCTGTTGTAGTTGACACCCAAATTTTTCGCAAAATCCTGCCCCAGCCCGATTATGCTGAACTTTGTGGCAAAGAGCACCGAAAAGAACAGCGGGATAAGGACAATATAAACAAGGGTGAAATTTCCCAGCCGGGCAAAGCTCCCCAAATTAAACGCCTGCATAACCTGCATAGCCTCGAACCTAAAGGCTACGGCAGCCGAAATTGCGCCGATAAGCCCGCCATACATCATACCAATCAGCGGTATATAGACAACCTCGCGGATTTTGAGCTTATTTATTACCGAGGTGAACAACATGGTGGCGAGTAGTGCAAAGGCAAAGGCAAAGGAAGCCTGCACGACCCCCGACCTGTGCCCGAGGAAAATAAACGAAATGAGCAGCCCGAAAGCGGCGGCATCAGTAGTGCCCGCCGTAGTCGGCGACATAAATTTATTGCGGCTGATAGACTGCATCAGGAGCCCCGCAACAGAAAGGCTCGCTGCCGAAAGTATGACGGCGGCAGTGCGGGGCACCCTGCTGTGCAGGAACACAAGCCGTGCAACCTCATCCCCATATATAAATGAGCTGAGGCTAACATCGCTCAAAGGGCCGATTTCCAGTGACAGTAGCGCCAAAAAAACAAACATCACAATGATGGTAATGCGTTTCCACTGCCTGCGTAACAAATTCAATCACTCCTAAACGGTTATTGCAGGTTAGCTTGAGCTAACTTTGCTGCGAAAAAAATTAGTCGCAACTAACCTCGCTTGGGTAAATTTAGTTAGCCAAAGCTAACTTGATGAGAATTGTAGCACAGAATCCGAAATGCTGTCAAGCGGATAATCAGCAAATCCTGAAATTTGTACATTATACACAAAGGCTCTTCGCTGTTGACATGTCGGGTTGGGCGTAGTATGATGGGGTGACTTGAAAAATACAAGGAGGCTTAATATGTTATCATTAAAGGAAAACTTTTACGAAACCATGAAAGGCAAGGATGGCAAGCCTGACGCTTTCGTCCCCGAGTGGAAGCCGTTCCCCCAAGTTTGGGATCCGGTTTTCTATTATCAAAACCCAGCTGTCCCGGGCGGCCCGCCTGTTAAAAACCCTCTCGGCGTCACCCTTCATTGGGGCGAGGACGAGCCTGGTGCCATGCCGATAGTTACGGACGAGACCAAGGTCGTCAGGGACGTCACTAAATGGCGCGACTACGTTGAGTTCTTCGACCTGCGCGACAGAGGGCTCGACTGGACGCAGGCTAAGGCCGACGCCGAAAAAGTGCGGGCTGACGACAAATTCGTAATGGTCTGGAATGTCAACGGCCTGTTTGAGATGAGCCACTTCCTCATGGGCTTTGAAGATACGCTTATGAACCTGCTTGAAGAGCCCGACGCCATGCACGACCTCATTGAGGCAATGAAAAACTTCAAGCTTTCGCAAATCGAATACATGATAGACGAGCTGAAGCCCGACGTCTTCATGACGCATGACGACTGGGGAAGCAAGACTTCGCTCTTCATGTCGCCGGGCACGTGGCGCGAGTTCTATAAGGAGCCCTGGAGGGAAATCTTTAGCCTGATTAAGAGCAAAGGCTGCGTCACAATGCACCACTCCGACAGCTTCTGCGAGCCAATAGTCAAGGACATGGTCGAAATCGGGCTCGACATCTGGCAGGGCGTCCTGCCTACGAACGACATTCAAAGAATTAAAAAAGAAACCGATGGGAAGCTTGTCCTGATGGGCGGTATAGACGTGACGGTAATTGACGTGCCGAACTGGACAGAGGAAATGGTTCGCACAGAAGTCGCCCGCGCCTGCAAGGATTATCACGAAGGCGGAGTCTTTATCCCCGCAATGACGATGGGCGGCGAGGGCAGCCTCTTCCCAGGCGTGGACGACGTTGTAGTGGACGAAATTCAAAAACAGAGCAAGATTTATTTTAAGTAAACCCTTTATGGCTTAAATGTCTTAAACCCACACCGCAAAGCAGCGGTGTGGGTTGTTTTTACCAACATTAATGAATCACAACAGTAGTCCCATCCGGTATGTTGTAGTAAATATACCAAATATCCTCGCAATACATTCTGACGCAGCCTGCGCTAGCGGGAAAGCCTATTGTGGCGTCGCGCACATTGTCGGAACGAGGGTATAGGATTCTGGAGTGAAATGCAAATCCGGTTCCGGGCCAGAACCTCACAACCGGCCTGACCCAGTGTGTCGACCAGACCCAGCCCGCCCTTGTCCTTGATGGAATGGTCGTAACTCCCCTTCTCGTCCCCCTGCCCGGCGCACCCGTGGCCACGAGAAAAGATTGGGTAAGCTCCCAATTTCCTTGATATCCTTTGAAAACATTGAGCCGCTGGTATGTGATACTTACCCACAACAGATAGTCTGTGCGGCTTGAATACCCTCGTGCATTGACCCAGACTTCCTTGTCAAAATCGTCCAAATCGTTCTCCAACGCCCACTCAAGCGTAAAGTCGCCGCCATATTGGCTAGTCACTTCGCTAAGGACGCGCGGAGCCTCAAGCTCCATCCAATGCTGCCTGCTGTAGTTTTGCAACTGGACTTTGCCTTGGGCATAGATTTCCTGCCGCTCGCCCTGCCTCGTTTCGTATAAAATCACTATACGAACATTGGCATACTCCGGCATCAGCCGACTAAGCTCAAAATCGTGCGACAGGGTGGGAAGCTCTTCTCCGGTCGTAAACAAGGCATACAGCATGGGGGCGCCGTCAATGTACCATGCAACTGTGCTTTGCAGGCCTGCCGCCGCATTTTCGATGATTGCCGCAACTTCGAGCGTCTGACCTACTGGGAGCACGTCCGTCATGCTGATATAGACAGAAGCCCCATACAGCCCGGCGTCAATATTGCATACCGTCCCGAATCCTCCGAGCATCTCTCCATCGCTGAGCGCCTGCATAAAATGCCACACTGCAACATGCCCATCGTCCCCGCTATGTCTGCTGCCGCCGCCAAAATAGGGGGCGGCGGCGGTTGAGCCTTCTCGGGTCGATATGGGAGTAATAGACAACGTGACAAGCAACAATGCAGTAAAAACAAATGAGTATAGCGGCAGGAGTTTTCTCAAAGCCAATCACCTCGCTTAATGTTGCTAGATTATAGATACACCCACAAAGCCGCCAACGCCAACAAACGCAGCAGAAACATAACAATCTCCACCGGAAGATCTCAGCCACCACCAACAAGCTCTGCCCTCATGTTTTGCAACCCTATAGTTATTGTTGCCATCGCTTATATAGGCTTGCCCCCCTTGGCGCGCAAGTCACAGTCCTGCGAGTTGAGCCATGCAGTTGACTGCAGCAAAAGTAGCACAATAGCCTGTTTTCCGTGCTTCACATCCTTCATAAACACCATCCGGTGAAGCAAACACAAGATGTCACACGTATTCTATAGGCATCATGCAAACATGTCAATAATAACTATAGCCGCTCATGCGTAATTGGCTATTTTAACCAATTGTTTTGTATCCTATCGATAGAGCTTGCTGAATAGGTTCTATAATCTGCGTCAAAACTCCGCATTCCCTGCTGCCCTTGGGAACGGAATTACGTCGCGTATATTTGACACCCCCGTCAAGTACATCAGCAGCCTCTCGAAACCCAGCCCAAACCCGGCGTGCTTCGTCCCTCCGAAGCGGCGCAAATCCAAGTACCACCAATAGGCCTCCTTTTCCAGACCCATCTCCTCAATCCGCTTCTCCAGCACGTCAAAACGCTCCTCGCGCTGGCTGCCTCCTATTATCTCGCCTATGCCCGGAGCCAGCAAGTCCATCGCCGCAACGGTTTTCCCATCGTCATTGAGCCGCATGTAAAATGCCTTGATGTCCTTCGGGTAGTCTGTCACGAAAACAGGCTTTTTAAAGTGCTTTTCAGTCAAGTAACGCTCATGCTCCGTCTGCAAGTCGCAGCCCCATGAGACCGGGTACTGAAAACTCTCCCCGCTCTGCGAGAGTATTTCGATAGCCTCGGTATATGTCGTGCGGGCAAACTCTGCGCCCGCAACGGCATTCAGACGCTCCAGCAGACCCTTGTCCACGAAGCTGTTTAAAAACTCCATCTCAAATTTGCAGTTTTTCAGCACATGGTTGATTACAAACTTAAACATGTCCTCCGCCAGCTGCATATCGTCGCTTAAATCCGCAAAGGCGATCTCCGGCTCTATCATCCAGAACTCGGCAACATGCCTGGGCGTGTTGGAATTTTCTGCCCTGAACGTCGGCCCGAAGGTATAGATGCCTCCGAAAGCGAGAGCATAGGCCTCGCCGTTAAGCTGCCCGGAAACGGTAAGGCCCGCCTGCTTTCCGAAGAAGTCCTCCGTATAATCCACAGTGCCATCTGAGCCTTTTGGTGGGGATTCGAGATTGAGCGTCGTGACGTGGAACATCTCGCCCGCACCTTCGGCGTCGCTGCATGTTATTATTGGCGTATGGACGTTGACAAGCCCCCTGTCCTGAAAAAAGCAGTGAATTGCGTGCGAAGCGACCGAACTTATCCTAAATACAGCCGAAAACAGGTTCGTCCGAGGGCGCAGGTGCGCAATCGTCCTGAGAAACTCAGGCGAGTGGCGCTTTTTTTGCAGGGGGTATTCAGGCGCCGACTCCCCTTCTACCAGCACTTCCCTTGCGGATATCTCGAAGGGCTGCTTGGCGTCCTCAGTCAGCTTGAATTCGCCGGTTACAATCAAAGCGGCACCGACATTTTGCTTCACTATGTCCTTAAAGTTTGCGACACGGCTCTCTTCCAGCACCACTTGGACCCCTTTGAAGCAGCTACCGTCATTTAACTCGGCAAACGCAAAAGATTTTAGGTCGCGTATCGTTTTCACCCAGCCGCAAACAGTGACTTGGCTACCCGCGTACCTCTGCGGGTCAGCATACATATCTTTAACTTTATCAACAGGCAATTTACTAGCTCCTCCTCAACTCGGCAAAGTCTTTAACTCTCAATTTTAAACTCCAAAGCGCTCCCCGCCTCGATGCTTTTTTGCACATCCACAAACCGCTGGTTTTTACTGCCGCGCCATTTCATTGACAATGTGCGCTCTGACAGGATGAATCGGCCGTCAACCAGCACATCCGTTGCCTCGAGCAAATCTTTCACCGACGAATCGGCAGTTGCCCTGCCCAGCAGCTCCTCAAAGCGATATCCGGAATACACCCACACATTTTTTCCGTTTGCCTGGGCGACGGCGGCAATGTTTGCACAGTCCGCCGCTTGCATAAATGGCTCCCCGCCCGACAATGACAGGCCATCGGTAAGCGGGTTTGAAAGCATCTCGGCCACAACCTCGTCAACACCCATTTCCATACCCCCGTCCACATCCAACGCATCGGGGTTATGGCAGCCTTCGCAACTCAGACCGCACCCCTGCACAAAAACCGCAAACCTGAGCCCCGGCCCATCAACTATCGAATCCTGAATCAGCCCCGCAATTTTCATAGCAAATCACATTCTCATATTATGCTTAAGCCGCTCGTTTTCCTCTGCCCGCTTAGCATCGTTAAACCTCTCAAGAGTCCCGACCAAGTACCCCGTGACGCGCCTGATGCGGTCAAACTCAACGCCGTCGGCCTCAGTCCTGCCGCAATTCGGGCATTCGTCCCCAATGACCCCGGTATACCCGCAAACCGGGTCGCGGTCGACGGGATGGTTTATAGATCCATAACCGCAACCCGATTCATGCATGCAGCGAATTATCTTTTCAAATGCATCTAGGTTATCCAACGGGTTTCCATCCATTTCAATAAACGTAATGTGCCCGGCATTTGTGAGCGAGTGATATGGCGCCTCCAACCTGATTTTGTCGCATGCGCTTATCTTGTAGCCTACCGGCACATGGAAGCTGTTTGTGTAGTACTCTTTGTCTGTTATTCCGGCGAGCACGCCAAACCTCTCCCTGTCAAGCTTGAGAAACCTTCCCGCAAGCCCCTCCGCCGGAGTTGCGATGAGCGTGACGTTGAGCCCGCGCTCCTTTGTCTCTTTGTCGCACCTTGCCCTGAGATGGCCAACAATTTCCAGTCCGAGGTTCTGTGCCCTTTCACTCTGGGCGTGATGCTCGCCTAGAAGCGCAGTAAGCGTCTCGGCAAGCCCGATAAATCCGATAGACAGCGTGCCATGCTTGAGCACTTCACCCACTTCTTCAGAAGAGCCGAGCTTTTCCGAACCGAGCCACACCCCCTGCCCCATCAGAAATGGGAAGTTAAAAACGCGTTTGCGGCACTGAATTTCAAAACGCGCTATGAGCTGATTCATAATCAAGTCGAGCTTATGGTCAACATCCTCGAAGAAGCGCGAAATGTCACCGTTTGCCTTAATGGCGAGCCTTGTCAAATTTATAGAGGTGTACGAGAGGTTCCCCCGGCCATAATTTACTTCCTGCTCGGGGTCGTACTCATTGGCGATAACGCGCGTGCGGCAGCCCATATAGGCGATTTCAGTCTCCGGAATTCCCTCTTTATAGTACTTGATGTTAAATGGGGCGTCGACGAACGCAAAATTGGGGAAAAGCCGTTTTGCGCTGCACCTACACGCCAGCTTAAACAGGTCATAGTTAGGGTCGCCCGGGTCGAGGCTTACCCCCTTCTTGACTCGGAACACATGGATTGGGAAAATCGGCGTTTCGCCATTGCCCAGCCCGGCCTCCGTCGCAAGCAAGACGTTTCTTATGACCATGCGCCCCTCCGGGGATGTGTCCATCCCATAGTTTATCGTCGAAAAAGGAGTCTGCGCACCTGCACGCGAATGCATAGTGTTCAGATTGTGCACAAAGGCCTCCATGGCTTGGAAAGTCGCGCGGTTAGTCTCCTTTTTGGCAAAGTGCAGGGCGGTCTCCTGAACGGACTTCATCCCATCCTCCCCATATTTCTCGAAGAGTATTTTTAACTCATGCGCCAAATATTCCCCATTGTCTTCCAGCGTCGGCGGCTTTCCTATCTCTGCGCTTACGCAATCAATCATCGCTTCAATCTCATCTTCCGGGTCGTCAATCGCTTTAAACAACATAAGCGCCTTTGCGAGGTTTTGCCGGTACAGCCTGACGAAGGTCTTCCTGACGCCATCGGCCATGCCATAGTCAAAATTGACTATGCTCTGCCCTCCGTGCTGGTCGTTCTGGTTTGATTGGATTGCAATGCACGCAAGCGCCGAATAGGACGCTATATCGTTTGGCTCGCGCAGGTTTCCGTGTCCAGTCGAAAAACCGCCTTTGAACAGCTTTTTGATGTCTATTTGGCAGCATGTCGTCGTCAGCGTCAGAAAATCAAGGTCATGGATGTGGATATCCCCCTCAGAATGCGCTTTCGAGTGCTCAGGATTTAGAACAAACATGTTATAATACTGCTTTGCCCCTTCGGAGCCGTATTTCAGCATGACACCCATTGCGGTGTCGCCGTCGATGTTCGCATTTTCCCGCTTGACATCGCTGTCGCGCGCATCTGCGAACGTTATTTCCTCGTACGTCTGCATCAGGCGCGTCTTCATTTGCCTGACTCTATTGCGCTCGCCCCTGTAGAGTATGTACGCTTTCGCAGTCGAGACATACCCATTGTCCATCAGCACTTTTTCCACTATGTCTTGAATATGCTCGACTTCGGGGACTTCGTTGCCCTCCAGTTCCAGTATGGACACCACCTCCATAGCCAGCTTTTCCGACAACTCATCAGTGCCCGGCCTGTGGGTAGCGTTGAATGATTTGTTTATTGCTTCCGATATTTTGCCTATGTCAAACCCCACTATCCTTCCGTCTCTTTTTTTGATGCTGGTAACCGGCATTATGCCCCATCCTTCCGTGAGTTTTTATTAGTCCGGCAGGCTTTTTGTCCAAGCCCGCTCCACAATATATTGTGCCCTTTTTCCCTCGTGCGCACACCATTATACAATCGATAGAATCGGAAGTCAACACGTAATTGCTCATGTTTTTCATAATTATTGGAAATGCTGCAACACTGTGATATAATTTCAATGTAACTGCTCAAAGGGGAATGCATATGCCTGATTTAGAAGTTCCGAGCACCTTTCTCAAAGCAGGCGCACGAAGCCTGTTGCGGGAAAACGCACCTAAGGTTTTCTTCGCAAGCCTGCTTTTTGTTGTGCTCGTCTCAATTATAACCGAATTGCAATTCCGACTTCCGGGCACCCAAGCGGCATACGCTTCGTACATTGAGCAGATTTCCGCAGGCACTCCCCACAGCTTAGGATTGCTTATATCATTCTTAAACCCTATCGGCACTGCATTTGTCGTGCTGCTGTGGCTTTTTAGGCGCATCGTCGGGTTTGGACTCATGAGCTACTGCATAAACTTGGTGCGCATACGGCGAAGCAGTGCGCTGGACATTCTGGATGGTTTCCTTTTTCTTGTCAAAATCGCTTCAATCCTGCTTATTTCGTCTGCGCTCACACTTTTGTGGTCTGCGCTTCTTGTGATACCGGGGGTAATAGCCTCTTATAGGTACCGCCAAGCATATTATATCCTGCTAGACGACCCCCAAAAAAGTGCCATGCAATGCATAAGGGAATCAAAATCCCTAATGCGCGGCAACAAACTAGACCTTTTCCTGATTGATTTTTCTTTTGTTGGCTGGAGCTTGCTTTCTGCATCAGTTACCCTGCTAACGCTTCTCTTTTCCCCTATCTCGCTCCCGGTTGCCTCAATCTTTGTATCTCCATACATGGGGCTGGCCCACGCAGCGTACTATGACACAATTTTGAAAAAAGTGACAGCCTAGCTTTATAGGAGGTTTTTAGACATGCGCTTTAGCAGCTTTTTCGCACTTATTTCTAGGATGAAAAACATAACCAGGTGGACTTTGATGAGAAATAGCGCAACTGAAAATGTTCAGGAGCACTCACACATGGTTGCAGTGATTGCCCATGCTTTGGCAGTAATTCGAAGGGACGTATTAGGCAAGGATGCTGACCCCGGCAGTGCTGCGGCTGCCGCCCTTTTTCACGACGCTCCCGAAATATTCACAGGTGACATGCCGACGCCAATCAAGTATTTCGATCCGGACATCACGACCGCATATAAGAGGGTCGAATCGCTTGCCTCACAAAAGCTGCTTTCGTCCCTGCCGACACAAATGCGCAAGGCTTACGAGCCTCTGCTATCCCCTCCAGAAAATGAAGGCACATCTGAGCTCATTAAAGCCGCTGACAGGCTTGCGGCATATATCAAATGCCTTGAAGAACTAAAGGCAGGCAATCTAGAATTCCGGCTGGCTGCAGAGCAGTCGCTGACCAAGCTCCACTTGCTCAAGATGCCTGAAGTTGACTATTTTATGGAACACTTTATAAAAGCATTTGAACTAACCTTGGATGAATTAGATTTTAATTTTGAACAACTATGATATTGACAACGACCAATCAATTTCCTCACTGGATTCCGCGACTACGCGCAGAATGACGAAAGTGCTGAGCAGTTACAAAATCTATTACAAAGGGGAATTAAAATGGAAAAAATTGCAGACAAGCGTCCTGCGGGCGCATATTTAAAGTTCATAATTTTGCCTTTGATTGGCATCTTTGCGTTCTTTATCGACGTCCCCATGCCGGAATTTACGGTTATGGGCTTTACAATGGGCGCAAGGTCTACGATTCCGATAAACCACCTGACGGGCCTGATTAGGGCCCTCTTATGGGACGGCACGCTAAAAGTCATGCCATACGTAGTGCTTGCAATTGCGCTGTACGGCGTGGCGGACTTAATATTGCGCCGCAAAAAACATTTTGCAAACACGCTTGGAAAGGTTTTTGCAGTCATCAAGCTTATTGGTGTCGTTTTCATTGTTTTTGCGGTTTTTGACGTCGGCCCTTACTTCCTCCACGAACCGCGCGAAGTGCTTGCCGCAAGGGTCATAGTAGACGGCGCCGCTACGTACGTTCCCCGCAGTATTTCGGTATTCGTGCTAAATGGGGTGCTGATAACAATAAGCATAAGCATACCGCTTGCCGCCGTTTTCCTGCCCTTCCTGCTAAATTATGGGCTTGTGGAATTCGTTGGGGTACTTGTGCGCCCCATCATGCGCCCCCTGTTCAAGCTTCCGGGGCGCAGCGCCGTCATCCTTGTCAGCGCATTGCTGGGGAACTTCTCCGTGGCGCATATTGCGGTCGACGACCAGTATCACAAAGGGCAAATGACGGAACGGGAAGCAATCACCATTTGCACGGGCTTTTGCTCGTCGTCCATTGCTTTCATGATGGTTTTGGCGACCAATGCGGGGATAATTGACAATTATTGGAACGCCTACGTCTGGTCGTCGTTCCTGATGATAATAATAATAACCCTCATCGGGGTGCGGATATTCCCGCTGTCTGGGATTAGGGACGGCTTCGCTCCAGACGTGACGCCGCAACCGGAGAACGTATACAAGCAAAGGCTGTTTCAAAATGCGCTTTCCGAAGGGCTCACAGTTTCAGCGACAGCGGATAATCCGATTATGGGCATAGCGCATATAATGAAGGCCACGGTAGGAGTCCTTGCCGCAATTATCATGGGTGCGGGCTTTTCCACCTCTGCCGGAATGCTGCTATATATATTTACTCCGATTTTCGAATGGCTTGGCATTATTTTCCGCCCAATCATGTGGCTCGTCCAAATTCCCCCGGATGAAGTTGTAACTGCGGCGACAGGTGCGGCCTTTTCCTTGCTGGAGGTAACGATACCCTCCATGCTCGTCATGGCGGGCGACTGGTCATACCACATCCGCTACATGATGGCGGTCGTGCCGATAACCTCGGTAATCTTCCTCGGCAGCTTCGTGCCAAGCCTGATCAGCACAAACCTTCCAGTGAAATTTTGGCACCTCATGGTAATTTGGCTGGAGCGCATGATTCTGTCGGTGCTTTTCTCCGGATTCTTTGCCCTATTGCTGTTCGGCATACCGAATTAGGTTGATTAGGTTAAATTTTTGTGTAATTTGTTGATTTATCTCTAAAAAAGGTCTTGCAAATATGGTAACTTTTCTGATATTATTTTAGAAGGTGAAAAAATCATCACAAATACGAATGGAGGTAATCTAGTGTCTCAAAACAACAAAGCTTTCCCCGGCACAGCACCACCGCCTGTCGGAGCCGACAAAACCGTCGTAAAGGCAGCAAACCTTAGCGGCGGCATCTTTGGTGCGTGCCCCGCTCACGTTGATGTTAAAGACGGCAAGGTAATCCGCATGAGGCCGCTCCACTACGATTCGAAGTATGACTACGACAGCTTCAATGCGTGGGAAATGGAGCGCAACGGCGTAAAATGGAAGCCACTCAGCAAATCCTGCCCTCCGCCTTGGGGACTGGCGTACAAGAAAAGAGCCTACTCCCCCAACCGCGTTATGTTCCCGATGAAACGCGTGGATTGGGACCCCAATGGCGAGCGCAACCCGCAAAACCGCGGCTCAAGCAAATTTGAGCGCATCTCGTGGGATGAGGCCACAGACCTCATTGCGGCTGAGATTAAGCGCGTACACAAGGAGTATGGCCCGCTGTCTATCCTCTTGCAATGCGACGGCCACTCTGAAAGCAAGTTGATTCACGCACCCCACGGTTGCAGCACGCTTCTGCTCGACAAAATGGGCGGATTCACCCAGCAGGTCAGAAATCCCGACAGCTGGGAAGGCTGGTATTGGGGTGCAAAGCACGTATGGGGCAAGGGCTTTATAGGCAACATGGCTCCAGCAGAAAACCTCGTAAACGACATTACGGAAAATACCGAACTCCTCGTAGTCCAAGGCGGCGACCTCGAGACTACGCCTTGGGGATTCCGCGGACAGATGGCAAGTCGCTTGATGTTCTTCTGGCAGCAGGCAGGCATTGAAAGCGTTTACATCTGCCCCGACCTTAACTACAGTGCGGCTATCCATGCCGACAAATGGATTCCGGTTCTTCCGAACACCGATGCGGCGCTTCAGCTTGCAATCATCTACACTTGGGTCACCGAAGGCACATATGACAAGGAATATGTCAAGACCCACTGCGTAGGAATGGAGCAAATCGAAGATTACGTCCTCGGCAAGGTTGACGGCGTGCCTAAGACCCCGAAATGGGCCGCTGAGAAAACATCAATCCCCTCCTACACAATCAAAGCCCTGGCAAGGCGCTGGGCACAGAAAGTCACGACTGTGGGCCACTACTTCGGCGGCGGATACATCCGCGGCCCATACTCCACAGAGCCCGCCCGCCTCGAAGTTGTGCTCCTTGGCATGCAAGGCCTCGGCAAGCCGGGTCAGCATCATGCACAAATAGCATACATGGGCATGCCCAAGAACATCACATGGGATCAACTCAACTACGATATCGCGAACTCCGACACCTCAAAGGGCTTCCAAGAGTATTCAGGTACCTTCGAAACCATTAGGCAGAAGGATCCCGAGCTCCATGAGAGGATATTCAATCCCCACCGCGGCACGCCGCAGGCATGGGGCAAACAGCTCATTCCAAAAACCCTCATTGAGGACGCCATAAAAGCCGGCACGGACAAGTACATTGAATTCTGGGGTACGGGCGGCCATGAGGAAGAGCCCATAGACCAGGTAGTCCGCTACACCTACCCGTGTAAGAAGGGCGACCTCCGTTATGATCAGGCTAAGGCAGCAGCGGAAAGAGGCAACCTGAAGCATGACGATACCGACCTTGACAGGACATACACCAAGATTGACTATGACGGCACTCCAATCCACATGGTATGGACAGACACCCCCTGCCGTCAGACATGCTGGGGCGATGGCTTCAACATAGGCATGACAATCCGCGACCCGCAGATTGAATTCGTCCTCGCCCAGCATCCTTGGCTGGAAAATGACTGTATCTACGCAGACATAGTCCTCCCGACCAATACCTACCTTGAAGTTGACGACGTAATGCCTTGCGTCCGCGACGGCGAGCACTTCCAGGCGATGCTCAACATGAGGCAGGCCATACCGCCCGTTGGCGAATCAAAAAGCGACTTTGAAGCCGTTGTTGAAATTGCCAAAAAGCTGGGCATGGAAAAGGCAGTGACAATCGGCAGGACAGTCGACGACTATGTCAAGGGCGTCTACGAAGGCATGAACTTCGACAAGATTGTTCCAACGAAGGAATGGGAAGAAAAAGACTACATGGTCATTCCTGTTTCAAAGAACTGGAAAAATCTCCCCGCAGGCCTTTACGAGTTCTACAAGGATCCCGTAAAGAATCCCTTGCCGACTCCGACGGGGAAACTGGAATTCGTCTCGACGAACCTCTCCAAGTACTTCCCCAACGACCAGGAGCGCCCGCCATATCCGCAATGGATTGAGAAAGGCATCACCCACGACGAGCGCCTCTCCAGCCCAAGGGCGCGTACGTATCCGCTGCTTGTCATCACAAACCACCCCCGGTGGAGAGTGCATGCCCAAGCCGACGATATACCGTGGACCAAGGAAGCTGACACAGGCAAAATCAGGGGCTTCGACGGCTACCTCTACGAGCCATGCTGGATTAATCCCAAGGATGCAGAAGCAAGGGGCATCAAGCAGGGCGACATCGTGCGCGTGTTCAACGAGCGCGGCAGCGTGCTGTGCGGCGCATTGGTGTTTGAGCGCATGATGCCGGGCGCACTGTCCGTTGACCACGGCGCACGTACGGATATCATCATTCCGGGCAAGCTCGATCGCGGCGGCGCAATCAACACAATCACCCCAAGCGGCCTCACATCAAAGCACGCCGGCGGCCAGGCCACGACGTCCTTCCTCGTTGAGGTTGAGCGCGTGAGCATGGAGCAGTACGACAAGTGGAGAACAGAATATCCCGAGGCATGGAACCGCGATTACGACCGTGCTTCCGGTCTGAAATCCTCTGCGTGGGTTGAAAGGGGTTGCAAATAATGGGAAAGAAAGTATTTCTAATTGATACTAAAGGCTGCAATGGCTGCTACAGCTGCCAAATCGGCTGCAAGGACGAACATGTCGCCAACGACTGGACTCCGATAGCTAAGCCAATGCCCGAGATTGAGCATTTCTGGTTCAAGCTGCATCAAAAAGTCCGAGGCCAAGTGCCCAAGGTCAAAGTCGCATACCGCCCGCAGATGTGCATGCACTGCGACAAACCGGCTTGCTTTGACGCCTGCAAGCACAGCGCCAAGTACAAGAGGGACGACGGCCTTGTGATTACCGACCCCGTCAAGTGCGTCGGATGCCGCAACTGCGTTGACCTCTGCCCCTATGGCTCCGTCTATTTCAACGAAGATTTGAACATAGCGCAGAAATGCACCGGCTGTGCGCACCTTGTTGACGGCGGCTGGAAAGAGACAAGATGCACCGACAACTGCCCGACAGTTTGCATGCGCTTTGTCGATGAGGACAGCGATGAAGCAAAGGCGTTCATCAAAGACGCCGAAGTGCTAAGGCCGGAGCTTGGCACAAAGCCTCGCGTGTACTACAAGGGTCTGCCAAAAAAATTCGTCGCCGGGACTGCCTTTGACCCCGTTGCTGATGAGGTGTACATCGGCGGAGACTGCACCCTCACGGGCGGCGGAAAAACATACACAACAAAAACAGACCATTTCGGCGACTTCTGGTTCGAAGACCTGCCTGACGGCGTTTACAAGCTGGAAATCAAAGCCGGCAGCAAGAAGAAGGTTATCGACGGCATCGATGTAACCGAAATTGATGTCAATATCGGAGACATCCCCCTGTAGATTCGGAGTGCGAATTTCGTAATTCGTAATTGAAAAGTCGAAAGCACGGCGGTCGCATCGGCTGTCGTGCTTTTGAATTGTAAGGAGATTAACTAATGGCCAATATCATGGTTACAGAAGCGTGCAACCTCCGCTGCCCATACTGTTTTGCAGAGGAATTTGTAAATCATTCTCCAAAGGAAATGTCTGTCGAGGATTTTCGCATAGCTTTGAATTTTGCGCTCAGCGACCCCGACGACAAGCAGGTTGGCATTATCGGCGGCGAGCCTCTGCTCTACTCCCATATTGAGGAGGTTTTGCGCATCGCTCTTGACGACCCAAGGGCAAATCCGGTGATGATTTACACAAATGCTGTCCATTTGGAGCGGCTGCCGGCCGACATACTTGAAAACAGGAAATTCAGAATGCTCGTAAACTGCAACTCCCCGGAGGATATGGGCGAGGATGCGTTTAACAAGATGACGGACAATCTCTTCAGGTTCCAAAAGGAGTATAATGGCGATGGCAGGTTCAGGCTCAGCGTAAACCTGTACAAACCGGATTTTGACTATTCGTATGTCATGTGGTTTGCACAGGAGATGAAGTTCGATGTCATCAGGCTGTCGATTTCCGTGCCGCAGGGCGGCGAGCTGGGCAGCAAAACCCCTGTCGAGTATTTCAGCGATATGAAGCTTGTTTCGATGCGTTTTGTATGCGATATGATCCGCATGGGCGTCATAACGGGCTTTGACTGCAATTTCTTGCCCAAGTGCTCGCTCACCGAAGCTGAATATGATTCCGTCAATGGCCCAAAGGAGATATTTTACGAGAACTTAGAAAAGCGGTATTCCAATTCTTTCTGGGAGCGCGCAATAGTCTGCGATGTCCACAACTGCTCTCCTGTCATTGACATTCTGCCTGACCTTCAGGCAATTCGCTGCTTTGGCTTGTCCGAGCATACTAAGCAGGACATCCGTGATTACCGCAGTATTAAAGAGCTTCGGAAGTATTACGCAAACAACGTAGACCGCCCCGCCATAGCCATATCGTCGTCAAAAGAATGCGACAAATGCCTAGACCGAGAACTAGGCACTTGCAGCTGCGGCTGCCTGCTGTTTAAGGCTCCGCAATTGTTTGCTAATACTCCCAATTAGGGAAGGCATGGGCATCGGCCCTTTCCCGCATCAGCCACGTAGAAGTCGCTACAATTGCATCGCCGGCTTCTCCGTGGCTAACCGGCGGCTGCATCAAAACTCTTTTGCTGCCTCGTGCCAAAATCGGCAAGCACCCAGAAATTCAGGCCTTCTCCCTAATTAGGCGTTCGTTAATCAAAGCCAATCCCGAAGCGTTCCTTTACGTAGTTTCCAGTGGCCGCTTGGCTTTTGCCTACTAAACCCGAACCGTAATGCGCCTGGGCAAAGAAAAGGACGCTCTCTTCTTTTTGCCCTAGCCCTTCCAGATTGTAGGCCTTGTTCGCAGCAAACCCCGGCAGAAGGGAAATTCTCCCCAGCTGTACAGATATGGCCTCCCCCTCCCGCACGACGCCCAGAGCCTCTTTGTACCGTTCCATTTTCCCAAGATACTTGGAGTAGTTGTACAGAATAGTGGGGTACATTCTGCATTTTTCGCTTTCGTCGATGTATGAACTGTTCATACTCTCCCGCAACTCTTCATATATGCGGAGAGCCTTTGGCGTGCACCCTGTTTCGGCATAGTGGATTGCAAGTTTATTGACTAAACTTATCTCATTGTGTGAAAGACGGTAGCCGGAAATATTTCGCTCATCAAACTGCGGCAAAGTTATGCGCAGCGCTTTTATGATTATGTTTACGCACTCTTGGCAGCAGCCTTTTTCTTCGCTCAATATAGATGCCTTTGCATCCAATACAGTCTGCAGATTGACCCCGCTATTATAGTCCTTCCGCCGCTCAAGCTCTGATAGCAGCGCCCTTGCCTCATCATACCTCCACGAAGACAGCAAAACCCTGACCTTGTCCCGCATTTGCTTCTCTTCGAAAGTCTCCAGGGATATGAATGTATGAAGGTACAAATCGATGTCCCTACCCAGTCGCTGCATGAAATGCTCGAGGAAATATACATTGGCCTGTATGTCGCCCTTTTCTATCTTGCTATAATTTGAGGAAGTGCATACTCCCTGATAGAGTTCCTTTTGGGGCAGTCCCGCTTTCAGCCGAAATTGACGGAGCAGGCTCCCTACGCTGTCGCAGGCCTCCATCCCGCATTCGCCTTTTTCCTCAGGCGGCTGCGCAGGGCTTTCCTGTGGCAAGCTCTCTGCACCATAGGTGCAAAACGTAACGCCAAATATCCCCTCAGCATCCTTTAGCACCCTTTCTTGGTGTTTTTTCATGTTCATCAGGTTGTAACCAAAATAGGCCTGCTGCAGCAAGCTGCGGCATTCGCCTTTTTTGCCCAATCGCAATAGGCACAGCGCTTTGTTGTATGCAAAAGCGGGCGCATACCTCCCCCTGCTTCGCTCCACGGACATTGGCAGCCCCTCACTGCATAGCCCCAAGCCCCTTTCGTACAACCCGGCTCTGATATGGAGGTTTGCTAGGCTCAGCAGCACCTTGGGCAATTTCTTTTCCTTTTCCACATCGTCCTTTGGCAGCTTCTCGATACCGCTTATCATCCTTTCAAGCAAATCAGAGGCAGCTTGGCTTTCCCCCTGCTTGGCATCTGCCAGCGCAATGGTGTGAACTAGGTCGATTTCTTCGGGCAGCAGGATTTCCCCCTCAAAATGCCGCACGTCAAATTCCGGATAGGTGCAGCTAAGCCCGTCTAAGGCAAGCTTTACCGCCTCAAGCGTGTTTTTTCCCGATTGAACCAGTATCCTCGCTTCGCAGCCGAGCATGAATTGGCGCATGAACCCTTCCGCCCTGCCGTGTTTTTCCAAAAGCTTCCCCAGCAGCGCCTCTGCATATTCCAGCGCTTCTTTGTCGCTTTCGTCCTCTGCTGCTTCCAAGGCGCACAGCAGCCTGTTGCGGAGCTTAAAGACATATGGGTCATATTCCAGGTATGGGTAGAAAAAACGATCCATGGGCACTCCCAGAGATTCCATTACCGGCTCAGTCGTGGCAGGATTCGGGTTGTGCACAAGGTTGTCTATCCGCTCTATCGTTTTTTTCGTATTGCCGAAAGCCCTTATGTGCCTTTCCCTTTCCTCTTGCAGTCTGCTTACAGACCACCTTTTCCGCATGCGGACTTCCTTTACAAGCATCCCAACTGTAAAACTGGGCACTTGCTCGCCCCCTTTCATCGGCTCTACCTACTATCTCGTGACAGCTTCCCAGGCATGTTCTCCAAAATGAAAGCGCTAACTCTCCGAGCTAAAGTCGCCGCTTGGCTGCGTGTTTATATGTTGCCGTGCATGCTTTTTAATTAGAAGGCCAAAAGGGGCTCCGCAGATGGCGTTTGTCTCCACAGCTTCACTCTTTTGTCTGTTTCGAGGCGTTCGCTTGCGTCAGCATCAGCATTCTAGAAACAATACCAATAATCATAACCGTTCTAACTAACGTAATGAGCCG
>Ga0209755_10001128_pt1 | contig 44005 bp, 43 predicted proteins | sample TergutCo191P1_FD_187301 | JGI IMG/M metagenome (GOLD analysis project Ga0209755, IMG submission 187301) | Cornitermes sp. P1 segment gut microbial communities from Petit-Saut dam, French Guiana - Co191P1 (SPAdes) (version 2) | ecosystem: Host-associated > Arthropoda: Insects > Digestive system... | reverse complement strand
AATGATCCGTGCCGCAGCGCAAGTTTTAATCCCGGAATTGTAGGAATTTCTGTTCCAGCTCCTTCAGATTATTTTAAAGCAATCGCTAATGCTGGGCATGAAGTGGTAGAACTCCCAAACCCTTATTCTTTTGTTGTTCCCGATTTTTTCACTGCCCGCCAAGGCGGTGTTCGCTTTGATGCTGTTTTGCTTGCTAATCCAACTTATCCAACGAGCCGCCTGCTTTCAAAGAATATTCTGATTCACTATTTAGAAAATTGCCAGTGGGTTATTGTTGACGAAAGCCTGATCGAGCTTACTTTGGGCGGGGAAAGTATGGTGGATTTAACCCAAACTTACCGAAATTTGATTGTGGTGCGTTCGTTTTCGAATTCTTTTGCTATGCCAGGGGTTCCTATTAGCTATTGTGTGGCGCATCCTGATACCATTGAACGCATTCGCCATTATTGCGACAGTTCAAACGTTTCAATGTTTTGCGAAGTGCTTGCTGATATTTCCGTTCAAGAAGAAGACCATATTGAAAACGCTCGAGAGCTGCTTGAAGCAGAAATTCCGTGGATGCAGTGTATGTTGAACCTTATTCCTGGGATTCAGATTTTACCGGCAGAGGCAAACTTCGTAATGTGTTCTTATGAGTGCCCCGATTCGCTTAATTTAGCTGTTGCCGATAGTGACGAACTTATTTCTCGTTTACAGCTTGCAGGTTTCTTGGTGAAGAAGCTTGAAGGAATGCCCGGTATTTCTGGCGATAAGTACTTCTGCGTTTCTGTTCGCACTCGCGCAGACAACGAACGATTCCTTAAAGCTCTTCGAGATATAATTCTGCCGAAATAAAACTTTAAACAAGTTTAATCGCGGTTTTCAGCCAAGTAGAAAAGTGCCAAAGTTCCAGGACCTGAATGCGCCCCAATTACTGGATCGATGTAGTTGATTTCAATTTGCACATCGCCGAATTCTTCACGAACAAGACTTGCAACATATTCTGCATCTTCCAGGCAGTCGCCATGATTGATAAAAATAGGTTCAACTAAAGGACGAACAGCACCCTTACGCATATGGTCGACCAGAGCATTTAAGCTCTTTTTGCGCCCACGAATTTTTTCTTTTGGAATAAGGCGGCCATCATCATCAACGTGTAAAACTGGCTTAATATTGAGCATCGTGCCTGCCCAAGCGCTGGTTTTGGAAACACGTCCACCACGGAACAAGAACATCAAATCGTCAACGGTAAACCAATGTGCTAGTTTGTGGCGGTTGTCGAGAACCCATTGTGCTAGATCATCAACGCTCATGCCTTCTTTTGCTTTAGCCACGGCATGATAAACCAGCAAGCCTTGCCCTGCTGAAGCCCCTCGAGTGTCAACGCAACGAATCTTACGGTCGGGGAATTCAGTTGCAAGTTCTTTAAGCATCATTTCGATAGCATCATAAGTTCCTGAAAGCGAATGAGAAAAGCCCAAATAAATAAGGTCTTTACCATTATTTAAAATTTCACGAAAAAGCTGATCTGCATCTTTGAGGTTTGGCAGGGAAGTGGTAATCATCTTTCCGTCGCGCATCATGGTGTAGAACTGTTGCAGATCAACAACTTCACCTTTTGAGTAGCTGTGGAATTCTTCGCCTTCTACCATGATAGTAAGGGGCAAAATATGCAAACCTGCTGATTCAATATAACTTTCGGTTAAATTTCCGCCGGTGTCTGTAACTATTTCGTAGTTCATACAACCTCCAAGTCGTTGATAATGCTCTAACTAAGTTTGTGTAAGTATACACAAATACCAAACTTCCGGGTTACTCAAATTGGTTCTGTGTGTCACAATTTTGAAATCCGGTTGAGATACTAGGGGAATGATCTCGTTTCGCCTATAATATTCAAGTTTGTATAAGAATTAGTTCACCTGAAGTTCTTCGGATAAAAAATGTGAGATCTCAGCTGCAAGAAAGGCGTTGAAATAACGTGGGTAATAGCTATAAAGAAACAATGATTTTGCCTCAAACCGATTTTGCAATGAGAGCAAATCTTCCTGAAAACGAACCAAAACGCCTTCTTGAGTGGCAAGAAAATGATCTTTATTGGAAGGTGCTTGAAAAGAACCGCGATGGCGAACCTTTTATTCTGCATGATGGGCCGCCTTACGCAAATGGTCCTATTCATATTGGCCATTCTTTTAACAAGATATTGAAAGATTTTGTTGTCAAAAGCCATGCTCAGCGAGGGTTTTATACCCCCTATATTCCAGGATGGGACTGTCATGGGCAACCTATTGAGCATATGGTTGAAGTAACGCTTGGGCCTGAGAAAATGGCAAAGATTGACCAGCCTACTTTGCGAAGACTTTGTCGTGAATGGGCAGAAAAGTATGTTGATGTTCAACGTGAGGGCTTTAAGCGCCTGGGGGTTAATGCCGACTGGGAACACCCTTATCTCACCTATGTCCCCAGCTATGAAGCGGGCAATGTTGAGGTCTTTAAAAAGCTCTTTTTGGATGGAGCCGTTTATCGAGGTCGGAAGCCTATTCACTGGTGCAAACGTTGTCACACCGCTTTAGCTGAAGCTGAAATTGAATATAGCGATGAAACCAGTTCTTCGATAATTGTGAAGTTTGCCCTTAACCATATGCCGGCTGCATTTGCAGACAAAGGAATTGACGGAGAAGCCTTCGTTTTAATTTGGACGACTACGCCGTGGACGCTGCCGGGAAATACGGCAGTTAGTCTTGCGCCCGATGCCGATTACGTTTTGGTGGATACTGCTGGCTCGAAGCTGTTGCTGGCAGCAGAGCTTGTTGAAAAAGTTGCTGAAGTTGCTGCTTGGGATAACTACACCATTTTGAAGGACGCAAGAGGCGAAGTGTTAAGCGCTAAAGGACGCGCATTGTTTGGGGAAACCTACACCTGTCCTATTCGTCAAGACTTGAAAGGCACTATTGTCTACGGCGATCATGTTTCACTCGATGTTGGCACGGGAGCAGTGCACACAGCACCAGGCCACGGCCAAGAAGACTACCAGATGGCGATTGAGTTCGATATTCCAATTCTCATGCCTGTGGATGATAATGGGTGCCTCACTGATGAAGCTGGGTTATTTGCTGGGTTAGATACCGATGATGCCAACCCAAAAATTATTGAATGGTTACGCGAGACGGGAATGTTAGTTGCTCTCGAGAAAATTGAGCACAGTTACCCTCATTGTTGGCGTTGTCATCAACCAGTAATTTTTAGAGCCACTGACCAATGGTTTGTTTCAATGGAAAAAACGGGGTTGCGTGAAAACACTTTGAGAGCAATTAATAATGATGTGCGGTGGATTCCGGAATGGGCTTCTAACCGAATTGGTTCTATGGTGGCAGACCGCCCTGATTGGTGTATTTCGCGCCAGCGTTCTTGGGGTGTACCCATCCCTGTGTTTAAGTGTGAGCAGTGTGGGTCAACTGTGGCAACGGAAGAAACTTTCGATGCGGTTATCGAACTTTTTAAAGAACACGGTGCTGATGCATGGTTCACCCAGAAACCGAGCGATTATTTGCCAGCAGGAGTGTCGTGTGCAACCTGTGGATGCAGTGAATTGCTTCCAGAAAAGGATATTCTTGATGTGTGGTGGGAAAGCGGCGTGAGCCATACCAGCGTTTGCCGTTATAGGGCCGACGAGGGCTTAACCTTCCCAGCAGATATGTACTTGGAAGGTTCTGACCAGCATCGCGGTTGGTTCCAATCGTCAATCTTGACCAGTGTAGCGGCTTATGGTGTTGCACCCTATAAGTCGGTTATGCATTGTGGATTCACGATGGATGCCGAAGGCAAGAAAATGTCGAAATCTGCTGGAAATGGCGTTGATCCCGCAGATGTGATGAAGCAATACGGTGCCGACGTTTTGCGTCTTTGGGTCGCAAGTGTTGATTATTCCCAGGATGTAAACATTGGCGATGAAATTTTGCAGCGAACTAGTGAAGCTTATCGCCGTATTCGTAATACCTACCGCTTCTTGTTGGGCAATTTGAGTGATTTCGATTATCGTGTTCATGCGGTAAAAGATTGGGATGCTTTGCTGCCTATTGACCAGTGGGCACTTGCGGGTGTGCAAGAGCTCCTCAGTGAAGTTGAAAAAGCTTATGACGAATACAAGTTCCACCTGGTGTATCGCGGCGTATACGAATACGTGAACGACCTTTCTTCGGTTTATATGGATGTTTGCAAAGACCGTCTGTATTCTGAAGCGGCTGATTCACCCTTGCGCCGCAGTGCTCAGACGGTGCTTCTGAATATTCTCGAGGTTTTAGTGCGCGTTATGGCACCAATACTTACTTTTACCACTGATGAAGTGTGGGAATCGTATTCGGAAGGGTTGCGCTACGATGGCGGGCATGCTTCTAACGTGCAACTTGCAGGCTGGCCAGGCAGTGATGATTTTCTCCCTAAAGTGCCAGAAGCTGCAAAGAAAAGAGTTCTAGCAGATTTTGCAGTTGTTTTGGAGGTCCGGGATGCGGTTACCAAAGCCTTGGAAGACGCACGCAACGAAAAGTTACTGACGAAAAGCCAAGAAGCAACAGTTTCGGTTAAGGTTCCTGCTGAACTGTTGGCTGTTTTGGAAACCTATGATGCGGCAATGTTTGAAGAGTTGTTCATAGTTTCTCAGGTAAATTTTTCTAGAGGCGACGAACTTTCTGTTGAAGTGGGTACTACCAATCTTGAAAAATGTCCCCGTTGCTGGAATTATCGTGACTTAGGTGGTAATGCAAACCACCCAGAAGTTTGCAAGCGATGTGGCGATGTGCTCGACAAAATCGAGTTTGTATATGAATAGGAAAAGTTTACGCACAAGAAATATCGCTTTATTTGTGCTGATAGTGCCCTTATGGCTTATTTTTGATCGGCTAACCAAGGGCTATTTTAGCAACAATTATGAATTAGGTGAAATAATTAGTGATCCCATTATGGGGCTCTTTCGTTTCCACCTTGCTCACAATACCGGTGCGGCTTGGGGAATTTTTAGTGATTCAACTTTTGCTCTTGCAGTAGTTTCAACGATTGTTTGCGTTTTAGTTTTTGGGTTCTTCTTGTTTAGCTCTAAAACTTTGAGTATTGCAGAATCAATAGGATTAGCCCTTATTTTGTCGGGAGGTATTGGAAACGCTATAGACCGTTTTACGAATGGTTATGTAGTTGATTTTATAGAATTTACTTTTATCGATTTTCCCATTTTTAACATTGCCGATATGGGTGTTGTTTGCGGGTTCATTCTCTTACTATTGGGGCTCATTGTTTCTTTTACGCGAAATGACAAAACTGACCCTCTTGAAACAGCACGTCAGCCAGAGGATGTTTCTTCTGCTTCAGGAGATTAGTGCTCAATGGCGCGTGCTTGTACTTATACGGTAGAATCCGAATTTGAAGGGCAACGCATCGATTTGCTACTTGCAACGCTTAACCTTTATCGTAGCAGAAGCCTTGCTGCGCGTTTCATTGAAGGGCAACGTGTTTTCGTGAATGGGAATAATGTTTCTAAACGCTACCTGGTTGCAGCAGGCGACATAATAGTTTACGAAAAAGAAGAATCGCCTGTAGAACAAAAACTCTTCGGACAGCCTATCGACCTCGACATACGTTTTGAGGATGCAAATTTGTTGGTAATCTCGAAACAAGCTGGACTGGTTTGCCATCCTTCAACTGATCACTCAGACGGCACTTTAGTAAACGCACTTATTCATCATTGCGGTGCAGAAAATCTTTGTAACGTGCAGGGCGGTGACGACCGTTTGGGAATTGTACATCGTCTCGACCGCGATACCACGGGGCTCATGCTTGCTGCCAAAACTAACGAAGCGGGCTATGCTTTGATGGATGGAATTCGTGAACGTTCGATCGAACGCCACTATTTGGCATTGGTGCATGGCAATATCGCGCACGATACCGGAATGATTGATGCGCCGATTACCCGATCGCCTTCTGACCGTACCAAGATGACGGTTCTTGATAATAGTGCATCTCGTGAAGCGATTACTACTTTTTCAGTAATCGAACGGTTTGAAGCGTCCACCCACGATGATGGTTATACTTTGATAGATTGCAAGCTATTCACGGGCAGAACACACCAAATTAGGGTGCATATGCTCTACATCAAACATCCTTGCGTGGGAGACCCAGTATATAGCGGCGGAACCCCAAAAGCGCAAATAGGCCTCGAACGGCAGTTCCTTCATTCATACAATATTGAATTCAATCATCCTTTGAGCGGTGAGAAAATGAGGTTTTCTGACAAATTACCAGAAGATTTGGCGCAAGCTTTAAGGCAACTTAGTTCGCGCTCTATGGGGCGCACTGAATATGGACAGCCCTTAGAACTCTTTTAGCTGCTGTAAGGAAAGCTAGCTCGAAATGCTACAATGTTTTGGTGGTGCTCTAAGTGGTACAAAGTGTGAGATTTCTTTGAGAAAGCTGAGGGGTGCGTGAAAGCCCAATCGAAATACGGCGTTTTGCTGGTAAACACTGGAACGCCTGCAGCTCCGAAACCTTCCGAAGTAAGGAAGTTCCTTTCAGAGTTTCTTATGAACAAGCGGATTGCACCGATGAATAGGGCAGTTTGGTGGTTGATTCTCCATTTGTTTATCCTACCGAGTCGTGGTCGTAAAAGTGCTGAAAAATATGCTTCAATCTGGACCGATGAAGGATCACCCTTGCTGATTGCGCAAGGAAAGCTCGTTGGTGGTTTACAAAAATCCCTTAAGGAAGCTGGCTTTGTTTATACAAAAGTTGAAGGCGCAATGAGTTTTGGGAAACCAAGCATAATACAAGCGCTGAAAGGTTTAAAGAAACAAGGTTGTGAAAAGTTGCTTGTTTTACCATTGTATCCGCAAAGCGCCTATTCAACTACGGGGGTTGTTCATGATGGCGTGAAAGAAGCTCTTGAAAAAATCGATTGGGATGTGGACTGTCACCTAATAGAGAACTACCACGACGACCCAACCTATACTCGTGCTATCGCAGCATCTTTGCGTCACGCTGGCTTTAACGCAGATTCACCTGACAAGGTGTTGTTTTCCTTTCATTCCATTCCGCTTGTTGATATTGAGGCAGGGGATACCTACGAGCTTCAATGTGGGGCATCAAGTTTGCAAATTGCGAGCGAGCTTGCAATCGATCGCAAACAGTGGACGATTGGTTATCAGTGCCGCTTTGATAAAAACAGGCAGTGGTTGTCGCCCTTTACCAAAGAGGTGCTTGATCGTTGGGCGGAAGCCAAGGTAGGGCGCATTTTTGTGGTATGCCCCAATTTCGCCGTTGACTGCCTTGAAACAATTTATGATGTGGATTATGAAATGCGTCGCTATTATGCTCAGGCATGCAGAGAGCATGGGGCAACGCCCAAACGCGAAGATTTCATATATGTGCCTTGTTTGGATAAATCTAAGGCGCATTTGAAGGTTTTGAAAGACGTTGTATCTGCCTATTTGGAAGAGTAAGTTAAATGGCAACTTCCCAAGCAAAATTACCGCAAACGGTGCTGTTGGGTGTGACAGGTTGTATTGCTGCGTATAAAAGCGCGGAAATCGTGCGCGGGTTGCAAAAAGCGGGAATTCGCGTGAAGGTGGTTATGACTGAACACGCCTGCGAATTTGTTGCTCCAACTACTTTTCGTGCGCTTACGAATGAACCTGTTGCTACGAGGCTCTTCGATGAACCAGAAGCTCCTATTCACCATATTTCACTTGCTAAAGAAGCAGATTTGTTCCTGATTGCTCCTTGTACCGCTAACGTGATGGCAAAGCTGGCATGGGGCATTGCAGACGATATTTTGACTACAACAGCACTCGCATCTACCTCACCGCTGTTGGTTGCTCCTGCAATGAACGTGCAGATGTATGAAAATGCGGCAACCAAAGACAATATGGTTATGCTGAAAGAACGCGGCGTGAAGTTTATTGAACCTGATGAAGGCTACCTTGCCTGTGGCGATGTGGGTAAAGGCCGCTTGGCAGATGTTGATGCAATTATTACCTATACGCTTGAAGTTTTAGGCAACAAGCAAGATTTAGTGGGGAAGAACGTTTTAATTACCGCAGGCCCCACGGTTGAAGCGATTGATCCAGTGCGCTATATTTCAAACAATTCATCAGGCAAGATGGGTTATGCGTTGGCGAAAGCCGCCCTTTATCGTGGTGCGAAAGTTACCTTGGTTTCAGGGCCAGTTTTCCTGCCTGTGCCTGATGGGGTAATGTTAGTGCCCGTTACGAGTGCCCTTGAAATGCTGGAAGCAGCACAGAAGTATTTCGCAGCAGCCGACATTGCGATATTTTCTGCAGCAGTGTGCGATATGCGCCCGCTTGTATGTGCCGATAAAAAGTTGAAAAAGGGTGGCGGGTCTGCGGCATTACAATCTATTAAGATGGTTGAAAACCCCGATATTTTAGCAACTCTTGCTGCCGAGAAAACTGCCAGCCAGGTAGTTGTTGGTTTTGCTGCTGAAACAGATGCAGTGATTGAGAACGGTAAAAAGAAACTCGCTTCTAAGGGTGCAGATTTGATTGTTGCAAATGAAGTGGGCAAGGGTAAGGTTTTCGGGAAAGACCTGAACAAAGCGTGGCTTATTTCAAATGATGAAACGCTTGACCTTCCTGAAATGTCTAAATTCGACCTTGCGCATAAGATTCTTGATAAATGCGTACTTGAAACCAATTCAAATTAAGGTTAGTATGATTCTCGCTGCTTTTCAGAGTGAATGTGCCTGAAAAGAGTATTTACGGGTTGTGGCGCAGTTTGGTAGCGCACTTGACTGGGGGTCAAGGGGTCGCAGGTTCAAATCCTGTCAACCCGACCACGAACCGAAAGCCGCCTTTTCAGGCGGCTTTTTTGCAAGAGTGCCAGCTGCTTCGTCATCCTGAGCGTGTGTATCATCCTGAGGTGTAGCTTTTTGTCATCCTGAGCGCAGCGAAGGATCCATCCTTTAAGTATCTGTCGGTTGCTGTCGCAACCTCTCTATAAATACTTCGTTCGCTTACGCTCACTTTGTTGTGGGTCCTTCGACTTCGGGTGCTTCGCACCCTTCGCTCAGGACGACATGAGAGTTTCTTGTCACCCTAAACATGTGTGCGACCACTTGTCACCCTAAAGGAAGCTTCTTGTCATCCTGAGGCAAATACTTGTCACCTTAAGGAAAAGCCCCCTATCATCCTATGGGGAAGCTTCTCGTCACCCTAAACATGTGTGCGACCACTTGTCACCCTAAAGGAAGCTTCTTGTCATCCTGAGGCGTAGCCGAAGGATCTAGATTCTTCACTTCGTTCAGAATGACATCGGAGTTCAGAATGACAGGGGAATTCAGAATGACATGGATGTTTAGAATGGCAAGAGGGAGAGGGATGGATGAGAAGGGTGGAGGCGTTTGCTTGCGCTCACTTCGTTTAAAGGTGTAATATAATTAATTAAATTATTAACAAGAGGATGAAAGCAAGGATATGTCGGAGTTAATAAACTTTATTAGTTCAATTGATGCTAACTTAATCAAGGTTCTCGGCATGGCAATCAGTGCTGTTGCTGGTTTAGTCGTATTTATCATGTCATCGCGTTCTGCGAACTATAAAAGAATCGACAGAAGTATGCTTTTGTCATCGATTCTATACTTCCTCTATCTGCATATTGTAGTTACATCCGCAGTTGGTATTGCAATAGGTATTGGGTTGGCTCTTTTTGGCATCGACCCCTCTTATACTCCTAAAGAAAACCATCTTTTAATAAGCTTAATTACCGGAACTATTTATGCCGCCTTAATTATTGTAATTTTTTGGGGGTTCGTCATTAGAACGAAAAGAATGAAGGCCATGATGGCGAAAGCAAAAGAAGAAAGTCGTTGGATGTATCTTCTTATTAACTGGATATCAGTAGTAATAATTCTTCTTATTATTCCCAGTATGCCTTTTAATCTCTTTTTTGAGATAACTCCTTTCGCTACTGGACTAATGGTATTTAGTTATGGACTGCTTTTCTGGTGGCTTGCCATCATTGTTGCGTTCATTTGGAAAACCGCAAAATATGTCTATTCAGAAATGAAAATTACTCTACTTGATGGCGAAGTTATAACGTATAGCTGTAGCCCAGAAATGTGTCGTATACATAAGCACTATATTCGTTTGTTGAAGCGAGACGAAAAGAAAAAAATTATCTATGAGAGACATATAAACGAAGATTCTGTCAAGCAAATTGAATATATGTAAGCCAAAAACGGTTTTATGGTTAGCTTTAAGGCTGTTACACGGCTTTGCGGAAGAACAATATGCCTAAGGTGTTAGGGCCGCAGTGACAAGCAATGGTGCTTCCTGCCATTGTTTCATGAATTTCATCAAACGGTAAAACTTCCGGAAGCAACGCGTTCACCATATCGACAATTTCCCGATTTTCAGGCATAACGGTGTGGGTAACAAAAATGCGACGCGTATCAATGCTCTCTTTATCACTCAGACGTTCTTCTACGTATTTGCGCAAAACGCTATCGAGTTTCCCGCGGTACTTTTTGCCAACTTTCATGCTGCCGCCTTCAACAACGATGCACGGCTTGATGTTGAGCAGATTAGATGCCAACGCCGCAACAGAAGAGCAGCGTCCGCCTTTATGTAAGTAGTGCAGGGTATCTATAATGAACGTAGCGTCTACGAGCGCAGTTCTCTGGTTTAAGATTTCCGCGATTTCACTGGCAGGCTTTCCTTCGGCGGCAAGTTCTGCAGCATCTAAAACAAGATGCCCGATGCCCGTAGAAAGGTTGCGAGAATCAATGACAAAAATGTTGTCAAAATCTTGCGCTGCAAGACAAGCGTTTTGATAACAGGACGACATTTCACTACTGATGGTAAACTGGATAATCGCATCGCACTTCGGACGTTCTTCCTTATAGACTTGCAAATATTCTTCGATATTAACCGCAGAGGTCGAACAAAGTGTGTTTTTGTTTTCTACGTAATCAAAGATGTCAGTCAAGGTAATTTCGATACCGTCTTTTAGGAGCGCGCTTCCTGCTGAAATGCTCAAAGGAGTAATACGAATATTGTGCTTCTTGATAAGATCCTCCGACAAATCGCAGGTGCTGTCAGCAATAAGTTTTATGTTCACCAGTAATCCCTTCCTAAAACTACGCCTAACCTTGAGTAATGCGATGTTGCAAGTAGTCCATTGTTCGGTATTATACACAAGGTAGCTGGGCATTGTTAAGCCTTTTGCGGTAAGATAATTGTAGTTTCGAAAACGTTTCGGGAAAGCAGGGGAGTGATGATGAACGTTATTGCGCTTAACAAAGAAAATTTAGAACAAGAACAATTGCAATAAATATTTATGTTCCGACTTTGGAGAGTGTCCAGAGTTCTATCCCGGTGGTACAATAAGAGATGTAGCAAAGAAGGAGGCTGAAATGATTAAAATGCAGATTGTCATGGATAAAGATAGAATTGCTCGTGAGCAAAAATATAATCCCGACAAAATACAAGCCGCCCTTGACAACTATATGGTAGAAAAACTCCACCTGCAAAAAGAAGATGAAGGGTTTTATTTGGGAACAAATCCTCAAAAAGACTTTTCGCGTTTTGGACTCGCTTTTAGTACTTTGAGTGACCAAGAATGGTTCCTTGCCAATGTAAAGACTTGGCTATATTTTAATAGCGATTCATCAGATGATCCTAACGATTTCGTGATTGAGGATTTCAAAGATTTCTGCTTGCGGCAAAGTGCTGCTGTTTAACAATGGCAAGAAAAGAAAACCGTAAGAGCATCAATTTTGACCTTAGCACTCGTTCTCTCAATGAAATTTTCGGAGAAGGGAACAGGCATCTTGCCTATTCCCAGATAAAACGCTTTATGTTACGAAGCGAATTTGAACATAGGCAGTATTCTGGATATGTCTCGACAAACCGCATGAGTTTTGCAGAAATCTATTTATTTATAAAGAGATTAACAAAAACCTGTCCGTGGTTAGTTAAGTGCACCAAAAGGTTTGATGTGACTGATTTTTTGGGTGAATCAGATGCTCTTGATTATGTCTTATCAGCACCTGATGAAGCACCAATTAGTTTTGATGTTGTTTAACACTCGCAGAAGCAGATACGATTGCTGTTCTTACGAAGCAGCTTGAGTGGAAAATACTAAAAACTGTAAAAACTTGTTATAGGGTTTCGGGTTCTTGTTCGAGGGTGATGCCGAATTTTTCTTGAACGATGGCAATAACTTCAGATTTGAATTTTTCTAAATCTTCGGCAGATTCGGCATTCAAGTTCACCACCACCAGGGCGTTTTCTGGGTAGATTTGTAACCCATGTGCACTATAAGACTTCAATCCAGCTTTATCAATCAGCCACCCAGCAGCAAGCTTCACCTTGTTCTCAGACGTGTCCCAATGAGGAGCATCGGGAAACATTTCCGAGAGTTTTTCAGCAACTGGCTTTTCGACTATCGGGTTCTTAAAGAAAGACCCCGCATTGGCAATGTATTCAGGGTCGGGCACTTTTTCTGCACGAATAGAAATTACGGCATCGCGAATATCGCCAGGAGAGGGGTTTGGAACACCCCTTTCGGCAAGGTGCTTTTCAAGAGCCGGATAAAATGGCGGCTTAATGCCTTCTTTGCTTAAGCGTAAGGTGATTGACGAAACAATATGGTGGCGCGTTTCAGGGTTCTTGAAAATGCTGTTGCGGTAAGCAAGTCCGCAAGAAACAGGGTCCAGGGTAACAAATTCGTTGCTATTGGTGTCGTATGCTTCCAACTCTACAAGCGAATCTGAAATTTCTTGCCCGTATGCACCAACGTTTTGAATAGGGGTAGAGCCAGCGTAACCAGGAATCGCGCTCATCGCTTCGACGCCACTCAGGTTTTCAGCAACAAGTCTTTCGATTACCGAATCAAGAACCTCACCAGCACCAACTTTGTAAGTAACCGATAAACTATCTTCAGAAATTTTTTCGAAACCTTTTATTCTATTTAGAATAATAACTCCGTCGAAATCGCCTTTTGCAATAACGTTCGAACCGCCGCCCAAAACAAACCAAGGAAGCCCTTCCTTCCGAGCGAACGCAACCGCCTCTACGAGGTCGTCTTTGGTCGCAATTTCAACAACGTAGCGTGCCAAACCACCCAGACGCATAGTGGTTAAATTGCCTAAAGGAACGTTCGTTTCGTATTTCATTGAGCCCTTCTTCTTTTCTTCGGGAATCAAGATATTACCATATGCAAGTCAACACTGACAGGTTGTGACTGTGTAAGCACTTGCAACCTACTGCTTTGTTGCGTGGATTCTTCGCTATGCTCAGAATGACAACGGCTACGCACTGCGTGCTGCGCTCAGGGTGACATAGCAGAGTGCTTCGCACCCTCCGCTCAGAATGACACGGAAAAGCATGTCATTCTGAGGCGTAGCCGAAGGATCTAGCACCATGATGTACTTAGTTGATGGCGTCGTAACCAGTTTCAGTAGTGCGAATGCGCATGACGGAACGTAAATCCCAACTGAAAATTTTCCCATCTCCCGGGTTTCCCGTAAAAGCTGCTTGCCTAATGGCTTCAACCGTTTTCTTTTCCCATTCTTTTGAAGAAACTACAATTTCAAACTTAATTTTTGGTTGCAGCAACGTATCAACTCTTTGCCCGCGCACTACTTCGGTGTAGCCCCTTTGAACCCCACAGCCCATAACCTGCGAAACCGTAATACCCGTAACCTCTATTCCGTTGAGGGCTTCTTTAACATCTTCGTATTTATCTTCGCGCACAATTGCTTCTACTTTTATCATTGTATTCTCCTAATCTAGTCCGTTATAAGACGGATAGGCACTTTCACCATGTTCCGATAAATCAAGTCCCACCAGTTCATCGCGCTTATCTACCCTCAGTTTCGTGAAGAGACGAACAATTCCAGCGCAAATAAGCGTCCCGATTCCTGCTACCACCAGGGTAATAATAATCGCAAGTGCTTGTTTGCCCATTAAGGCAGGGTTTCCGAAAGCCAAACCTGCAACACCACCAATGTCTGCGTGGGCAAAAAGCCCCGTCATTAAACCACCAAAGATGCCACCAATGCCGTGCAAGCCAAAAGCATCGAGCGCATCGTCCAGCTTGAGTTTCTTCTTGATAAGCACAATGCCACCGTAGCATAGGGGGCTTACGGTAAGACCAATAAGCAGAGCAGCCCAAACAGGAACGAAACCAGCTCCTGGAGTAATTCCTACTAAGCCTGCGATAACTCCGGTACAAGCACCGATAAGAGTAGGTTTTTTGTTGAAGAAAACGTCGAGCAGCATCCACGAAAGCATACCCGCTGCGGCAGATATCAACGTAACCAAAAATGCGTGGGCAGCAAGACCATCAGCTGCACCAGCACTGCCAGCATTAAAGCCAAACCAGCCAAACCACAACAATGCCATGCCCAGCATCACAAAGGGAATGTTGTGCATACGGTAGGGGTTGTGTTCGTAACCCTGACGTTTCCCAAGCAAAATACAGAGCACCAAACCAGACGCTCCCGAAGCAATGTGAACGACATTGCCCCCCGCGAAGTCGACCGATTCGAGCCAGCCTTCGCCCAAAAGCCCGCCACTGCCCCAAACCATGTGAGCCATGGGGTAATACACCAGAACAGACCACAAGGCAATAAAGATAAACAATGCCTTGAACTTCATTCTTCCAGCCAGCGAACCAGTGATGATTGCCGGCGTAATAAGAGCGAAAGTCATCTGGAAGGCGATAAATACATATTCGGGTATGTTTCCGCTTAAGCTTTCCATCGAAACTCCGATGAGCAGCACTTTTTCAAACCCGCCAATAAACAACCCGTCTCCACCAAACGCAAAGGAATAACCCACCAAAACCCAGAGAACAATTCCTAGCCCCATAATAGAAATTGCGTTCATCATGTTGTTGACGACGTTTTTACGCCTTCCCAAGCCTCCGTAAAACAAAGCCAAACCAGGGGTCATGATGAACACCAACGCGGTGCAAAGCATCATAAAAGCAGTACTTCCTGTATCCATACGTTCCTCCTCCTTCGCATAATTCCTCATAAAAAAAGATGCCCAAAGCCATAGAGCTTGGACACCTTTGTCTCAAAAATAAAAAACGCCGAGGAATAAAATCCGCAGCGCCATTGCTGTATCTAACAATTAATACTAGTACGAAGTTTCTGATTGTCAAGAAAATTTCTAGACTTGAGTAGCCACATGTGGAAACAAATTATTAACCAGCACAAAGTGCTCGACACTTTTTATGTCATTCTGAGGCGCAGCCGAAGAATCTATGGATCCTTCACTTCGTTCAGGATGACAGGAACTATATGATGACAGGAACTTCAGGATGACAGGAACTTCAGGATGACAGGAACTATATGATGACATGTTAGTTTAGGATGAGAAGAATTTGCTTTAAACACACAGGGTATACACTTTATGCAGGTCTTTTCCCCATTTACCGAGAAAAGCCCCCATCATATTTAAGTGCAATACCTAAAATTGCTACTTTTGCTAGAGTGGGGTGCAGGATGACGTTGTGTTATCCATATATTAAGGTATAAGAGATAAGGGGGAAGCCAAGTGATTATTGCAATTGCGTTTCTGGTTGTATTCCCGCTCGTTGCGGCAGCTTTACTGATGGTAGTGCGCCACAACACAGCGAGAAATATAATCGTCACCGGTTCAGCTGCAATCATTGGTCTGGCATCCATTGCACTAGCTATAGGCTATTTCATGGTGGGTGAAAACAGATTCATACCTTATGAACTGAGCTCCACGATTATTGATTACGCCTGTTCTGGTATCGGTGTCCTGATAGCTATCTGCATACTTGCTTATGCAATTCGCTACAAAAACCTGCTGGCTGGGATTTTGGCATTTGTGCAAGTTGGAGCAGCTCTCGTATTTGAGTTTGTGTTTGCGCACAATCCTCAGCTGTCTGTTTCTGAGGGCGTTTATGTTGACCCGTTGTCGCTGATGATGGTTCTTATCATTGGTGTTATCGGTTCAGGGATCATACTGTATTCCATTGGTTATATGGAAGACTTTCAGTCGCACCACCCAGACCAAAAAGATAGGCGGCATATCTTTTTTGCGCTCATGTTTTTGTTCTTGGCAGCGATGTTTGGGGTAATTTTTTCCGACAACATCTTGTGGCTCTTCACCGCATGGGAAATTACCACCGTCTGTTCATTCTTGCTAATTGGTTACACCAAGACTGAAGAAGCAATCAAGAATTCATTCCGTCAGGTCATTATGAACCTTTCAGGCGGTATTGGATTTATCGCAGCTATTTACTTTATTGCTTTCGATTTTGGAACGCTATCGTTTTCAACTTTCTTAGCAGAAGGTGTTCTTAATCCATCACTTGCAGCGATACCGGTTATATGTCTCGCTTTTGCAGGTGTTACCAAAGCAGCGCAGATGCCATTCCAAAGTTGGCTTTTAGGCGCTATGGTTGCCCCAACGCCAACAAGTGCCTTGCTCCATTCGTCAACCATGGTAAAAGCTGGCGTTTTCTTGCTGGTCAAGTTATCACCTATCTTTGCAGCAGGGGCTCTCAATGGCGTTTATATGCCAGGCATTATGGTTATCCTTGTTGGTGGAATTACTTTCATGTTTGCGTCCTTTATGGCGATTTCCCAATCGAACGCAAAACGAGTATTGGCATATTCAACCGTTGCTAATCTCGGACTTATCGTAGCCTGCGCTGGCGTAGGTACACCAGAGGCTATCTGGGCAGCAACTTTCCTTATTCTCTTCCATGCTATTGCTAAATCTCTTCTGTTCTTAGCCGTAGGTACGGCAGAGCACAATATTGGTTCGAGAAATATTGAAGACATGGATTTACTTTTCGAAAGAATGCCGCAGTTAGCGCGCTATATGATGCTGGGAATTTTCTGTATGTTCATTGCGCCTTTCGGAATGCTGATCGCAAAATGGGCAACTCTAGTCACTTTTGTCGATACCCAGCAGATTCCCCTTATTATTCTTTTAGTCTTTGGTTCTGGCGCAACCTTTATGTTTTGGGGTAAATGGCTGGGCAAACTGGCAGGAATTGCAGGGAATCCAGAGAATAAGGAAATGCAAGTTCACAAGTCTGAATGGGTCGCAATTTGGATTATGGCCCTTTTAGTGGTTGTTTGCTGCGTAGGTTTACCGGTAATTTCTTACTTCATTGCTGATCCCTACATTTCAGGATTAGTAGCGGCGAATCAATCGGTTTATGCGCACTATCCTTACGACCCAACGATTTCAATGGAAAACCTTATAATTGCGAGTGTCGCCACCGTCTTTATTATTGCTGTTCTGTTTGCGGGCCTCGGTCGCGGGAAACAGCGCAAAGTAAATGTTTACCTTTCGGGCATTAGTATTAATAACGAAGACCGCACCTTCATCAATTCGCTTTCAAAGGAATCTGAAGCTACGGCGCGCAACTGGTATATGGAGCCAATATTTGGTGAGTCTCGGGTAGGTCCTATAGGAACTATTAGTGCTGCTCTTATTATTATTCTTTGTTTCGGTGCATCTATTCTAATGATGCCAGGATTGTTTTAGGAAGGGGGAGTTATGAGCATTTTATACGTGATTATCGGAACTCTCGCTTTTGCAATTGTGGCTCCCGTTTTTGGGTGCTTGCTGGCAGGTGTTGACCGTATTATTAGTGCCCGGATGCAGGGAAGGGTTGGCCCTCCTTTGCTTCAGCCTTATTACGACGTACGCAAGCTACTCGAAAAGGAATCAGTAAGCGTTAATACTTCAGAAGGTATCTACATTACCTGTTCGCTTATTTTTACCTTGTTAGCTGGTGGTATCTTTTTCAGTGGCGGTTCGCTTCTGATGTCGGTATTTGTGATAGCGCTGGCTTCGTTGTTCTTTGTTATTGCAGCCTATTCAACGCGCTCACCTTACGCAGAAGTAGGCGCAAATCGTGAGTTAGCGCAAATTCTGGCATACGAGCCAATGGTTTTGCTGGTTGCTGTTGGCTTTTACATGGCAATTGGTGACTTTAATGTTTCCGGTGCTTTTTCCGCCTCTATGCCGGCTGTGGTTGGTGCTGCCTTAATTTTCCTTGGCTTTATATATGTTCTTACCATTAAGCTTCGTAAATCGCCCTTTGATTTATCCTATTCTCACCACGCTCACCAAGAAATTGTAAAAGGTATTACCACAGAAATGAGCGGGCCTACTTTAGCAAAAGTTGAAATCATGCATTGGTATGAAAACATACTTTTCTTAGGCTGGGTTGGCATATTTTTTATCTGGTCGAACCCTATTTCTTGGGTGATAGCAATTGTGGCCATAATAGTTATTTATTTCTTAGAGATTCTAATTGACAACAACTTTGCTCGCGTAAAATGGCAAGCCATGCTGAAGTGGACTTGGATTGTAACGCTGGTAGTTGGTGCCGCTAATTTAGTAATTCTCGCGATACTGGGTTAGGAGGAAGCGAATGTCTTTTACATCAAAGTCACCGTGGGTTATCCACTATGATGCTTCAAGTTGCAACGGCTGCGACATTGAAGTCTTGGCAGCGCTGTGTCCTGGATACGATGTTGAACGTTTTGGCATTATAAACACCGGGAACCCTAAACATGCCGATATCTTTTTAGTAACCGGCAGTGTTAACGAAAGAAACATTCACGTCATTAAAGAAATCTACGACCAAATGATTGAACCTAAAGTTGTTATAGCCTGTGGTGTTTGTGCTTGTACTGCAGGTATATTCCACGATTGCTATAACGTAATTGGTGGAGTTGATCAGGCTATACCAGTTGACGTTTATGCTCCAGGCTGTGCTATTCGCCCTGAGGCCATCATTGATGCGGTTGTGGCAAGTCTTCCCATTCTTGATGAAAAAGCAAAAGCAGTTAAGGCTGCACGAAAGGAGGGGAAAAAATGAGTATGAACATTACCTTTCATCTCCTTACGGTGAACGAGCTTCCTTCTTTAGCGGCCACGCAAAGCGAGGCAGGGTGGCGTATGTCGCAAATGCTTTGTGTGAAAACAGATGATGGCATAGACATGATTTATACTTTCATGAAGGATAGCGACATTCAGAACTATATGATTAGAAGCGTCCAAAAAGATCAAGAGGTGCCATCAATTACTGATGTGTATTTAAACGCATTCTTTTACGAAAACGAAGCTCATGACCTCTATGGCATCACCATCACCGGAATGGCTCTCGACTTTGCGGGAATGTTTTATACCCTTTCCTCGCCAGAGCCAATGACAATTATTTCACCTGCGCAAAAAGAAGCACGCGAAAAGGCCGCAAGAATAGCGGCTGCAAAAGCAGCTAAAGCAGCCAAAGAGGGTCGAAAGGAAGGTGAGTAAGCATGGGTAAAGCAACCGTTATTCCTTTTGGACCTCAGCACCCGGTATTACCAGAACCAATCCATCTTGACTTAGTGGTTGAAGACGAAACGGTTATTGAAGTATTGCCGCAGATTGGATTCATCCATCGCGGGTTGGAAAAACTGGTAGAAACACACGATATTCATCAATACATTTACGTCGCAGAACGCATTTGCGGTATATGCGCGTTTGGGCATTCGCTGGGTTACGCTGAAACCGTTGAGCACCTCATGGATGTTGAAGTGCCAAAGCGCGCAGAATACTTGCGGGTGATTTGGCATGAGCTTTCTCGTATTCATTCTCATGTTTTGTGGATGGGTCTTGCAGCAGATGCTTTTGGTTTCGAAAGTTTATTCATGCACTGCTGGCGTTTGCGCGAAAGAGTTCTTGAGCTTTTTGAGGCAACCACCGGCGGACGCGTTATCTTTTCAGTAGTAACCATTGGTGGTGTTTCTCGCGACATTGATTCTGGAATGCTCGAGCGCTTCAAAACTACCCTCGAAGGAATAAGAGACGATTACCGTCAAATCTGCAACACCTTTTTGAAAGATTATTCAGTTAAACACAGAACTGTCGGTGTTGGAGTTTTAAGCCAAGAAGAAGCTCAGGCTCTCTGCATGGTTGGACCTTTCGGTCGCGCTTCAAATATCAATTATGATGTGCGCTCTCTGGGCAATGGTGCTTATAGTGATCTTAACGATTTTCAGCCCATAGTTGACACGCAAGGCGATTGCTACGCTCGGGTGAAGGTAAGAGCTTTAGAAGTGTTGCAGTCAATTGACATTATCATTGAAATGATCGATAAAATCCCTGCAGGAGATATTGCAGTGAAAGTTAAAGGTGGCCCAGGCGAAGGAGCTGAAGCGGTCAATGTTTTGGAACAGCCTCGTGGAGAATGTTATTACTATGCCCGCGGTAACGGCACCAAAAACCTTGAACGCATGCGCATGAGAACTCCCACCGCACAAAACATTGCGGGTATGACAAAAGCACTTGCCGGATGCGAACTTGCTGACGTGAATATGATTGTTTTGACAATCGATCCCTGTATCAGCTGTACGGAAAGGTAGGGCGACAATGCAGGCTTTCAATTTAGGAAAAATGACTTTTATTTCGATGTTTAAAGAACCAGAGACTATTCTGTATCCGGTTAAAACTCGCGCTGTTCCTCAAGGTTTAAAGGGGCATATTGCGGTTGACATCGAAGCTTGTATTTTATGCAGCATTTGCCAAAAGAGATGCCCAACTTCAGCCATTGAGGTTACCAAGGAAACATCTACGTGGGCAATCAATCGTTTTCGTTGTGTTCAGTGTGGTTTTTGTGCCCTTGAATGTCCTACTAAATGCTTATCAATGGAGCCAACTTATGCTTCTGTTACCATTACGAAAGCTGTCGATAGCTTCCAAAAAGCCGGCGGCGGGGAACTGGACGAAGCAGCAAAGAAAGCAAAAGAAGAAGAAAAGGCTGCTCGGGTAAAAGCTGCGTTAGCTGCGAAAGCGGCTCGTGAAGCAGAAAAGGCGAAACAGGCTGAATAGGATTGAGCCCTAAAATAACCGTTTGTAAACTGGACACGTTTTATACGTGCCCAGTTTATTGTTGTATGATATAACCTAATATTAGATCTTGGAAATACTTGGGTGAGCAGCGAAATGGAAGGCAAGAAAATTGGGAACTCCTTTACAGGAGAATAAAAAATTAAACCTAGCTTTAGAAGACAGTCAGGCTTCGACTAAGATATTAACGATCCCGAATTTGATTTCTATTATGCGACTATGCTTAGTTCCTGTCTTTGTAATTCTTCTTTTAGAGGGAAAAGATCTTGCGGCAACTCTCATATTTGCAATAGCTGCAGGAACGGATTGGATAGATGGTCACATTGCTCGCCTCACTAATACGGTAACCAAACTTGGCCAGATACTTGACCCAGCAGTGGATCGTGTTTTAATGATGGCAGGCGTTATTTCCTTAGCTTATATCGGACGTTTGCCTTTTTGGATTGTATTAGTCGTTGTTATTCGAGACTTGTTGTTACTTTCGGGTGGTTTCTTTATGCTCACTCGTTTTAAACTGAGAATACCGGTGGTATATCCCGGAAAAGCATCTACGGTAATAGTGCTGTCTGGGTTCATCTTGCTTCTTTTGAATTTCCCGTTGTTGCCCGGTCTCGGTTTGCTGGATGCTTCCTGGTTGCCTGGTTTCGGAAGTGAGTGGACAGCTTTGGGGATTTGGTTTATATATATCGGTCTTATGTTAGGCGTTTGCGTTGCAATATACTATGTTTATACTGCTATTAAGCGAGGTTTAGAGATCCTAGCTGATGCAAATGGGGAATAAGTGTGAACAAACCTACGAAACGCAAAATAACACCTCAAAATGTGCGCGCCAAATCTGATTCGGCGCGTTTGTTTGATAGTACCCCTAAAAAACCCCCGACCTATCAAAAACCGATGGGCATTCCAAATCCTAAACCTTCTTCAAAAGGAGGGATAGCGGGAAAAGTCTTTAAAGGAATAATTGGTATTTTCGCATTCTTTATTTCGCTTATATTGAAATCTAAGGTAGCAACGATCATTAGCCTTGTTTTAGTTGTTGCCGCTATAGGCGGCATTATTGATTTTTCCTTGAACCACAGCAAAATTTACAAAGGGATTTCTGTAGGCGAATTAAACCTTGGCGGTATGACGGTTCAAGAGGCTCAATCTGAAATAGAAAAAGTATATGGACCAGTATTCGCTGATGCAAAAGTGTTTGTATTTGCCAATGAAGAGGCCAAGAAGAATGTAGCAGCAGCTCTTTTAACTACCGAAGAAGCAAATAGTAGCGAAGAAATGTCAATTCAAGAAGTTCGCAAGAAAAAGCTTATTTGGCAAGTAACCCCTGATAGCTTAATGACCACCCTTGATTCTGAAGCAATAGCTCAAAAAGCCTACGAAAGTGGGAGAGGGTTGAGTAAAATCTTTACTCGTATAAAGTCATTTATTTTCGGACATAGTGTCAAACCTGATGCTAACTATAACGAAGAAGTTCTTGAAGCACTGATAAAAGATATTGATATGACGATCGGAAATCCACGTGTCAATTTTGATATTCTCATTACCGAAGGCGTTGCACAAGTAACCGAGGGTCATGATGGATACATGATAAATCGTGAAGACTTCAAGAAGCAACTTAACCAGGTTCTTTTCACCTTAGATAACAACATCGCTAGTGAAGAAAACCCCGTTGGTTTTGTTGCTGAAACAGAATATGCTCCCCTTCAGATCGATAAAGAAACGGCCCAAAAGACCTGCGACCAAGTTAATGAGGCAATTTCTTGGGGCGCCATATTTGTAACCGACACTCTTAGCTGGACAGCTTATGCTAAAGATTTGGGAGAATGGGTTAAAACAGCAGTAGAGCCTTCGGGTAAAACGTGGGTGCTGCGCCCTTACTTTGATACATCTTCTGCAAAAAGTATTCTTTTAGAACACCTAAAAGCTAATTACGAAGGGGGAAGCGCACGCATTTCCTTCGAAAAAACTACCGAAGAAATTACTGTTCACCTTGAAAATGAGGGAACTATCCCCTTATCTGAGGAAGGTGTTAAAGCCTTAAGTGAACATCTTTTTGGTGAAAAGAAAGAAGTAGGGAAAACTCCCACAGTGACAGTAGGATTAACGGCTATACCTGATAAGCTTTCATTTGAAGAAGCTCTAGAATATGGTGTTATTGCCGCCATTTCTGAATTCACCACTGAATACAGTGCTGCAGCTGAATCCCGCAATACGAATATTCATTTAGCCGCAGATCGACTGAGTAACTCTATTGTAAAGGCAGAAGGAGGCATCTGGTCGTTCCATGAAACCGCAGGGGAGTGCAATGAAGCCGCTGGTTTCCAAAATGCTGGAACCGTAATTGATGGCGAAATAGTAGATGGAATTGCGGGCGGTATTTGCCAGGTGGCTACCACGGTTTTTAATGCCGTCTATGATTCAGGATACGAAATAACTCGAAGGCATAATCATTCAATGTATTTAGCCAGTTATCCTGCAGGGCGAGATGCAGCAGTAAACTGGCCAGATCTCGATCTTCGCTGGGAAAATGATACTGATTCTGATGTATTATTAGTTATGACTTACACAGACACTACGGTGACGGCAACCCTTTATGGGGTTTCACCTCACTACTTAGTAACAACTGAAACTGGTGAATGGGAAGAGGGCGAAAAGTTCACTAGTAAAGAAGTTGAAGACGAAACCATGAGCCCAGGATCGAGTAAAATAACCACTCAAGGGGTTGATGGTAAATCTATTATGGTAAGAAGGGTTGTGAGTGATAAAGATGGTAATTATCTGAGGGAAAATAATTTCGTTTCTAATTACGACCCTAAAAACGAAATTGTAACTCGCGGGCCTAAGACGCCTGAAGAAAAGAACGACGATTAAGTAAGGTATTAATAAAATGAAAATAAAGGGGTATGAGGAGGAAAGGTGTATTATCAACAAGAGCTTGAAACCATGCTGGAAAGCGATCTTTCAGATTTACAGTTAACGCGACTTCGTGAACTTACCCAGTACGTTTACGATAATATTCCGTTTTATCGAAAATCATTCGACAAGGCTCAAATCGCACCTGAAGATATTAAAACTCTTGCAGACATTAAAAAACTTCCTTTCACGGTAAAACAAGATTTGCGCGATGCCTATCCTTTTAAGATGTTTGCAGTTCCCAATAGCCAAGTTGTAAGAATTCATGCTTCTTCAGGCACAACAGGAAATGCAACGGTTGTTGGTTATACCGAAAAAGACTTGAAGAGTTGGGGAGATTGTTTCGCTCGTTTTATTGTAGCGGCTGGCGGCAGCAAAGAAAGCATTGTTCAAGTCGCTTACGGATATGGTTTGTTTACCGGTGGGCTGGGAGCTCACCAAGGTGCTGAAGCTTTAGGGTGTACCGTCATTCCCATGAGCTCTGGCAATACTAAACGCCAAATTCAATTTATGCATGATTTTAAATCTGATATTTTGTGCTGCACACCGTCTTATGCGCTCCATATTGGGGAAAGTGCAGCTGATGATGGCTATAATCCACCTCAAGATTTTGCAGTATCTGCGGCAATCCTGGGGGCTGAACCCTGTTCAGAGGGCATGCGAAAAGAAATCGAAGAAAAACTCGGGCTTCGAGTTCTCGACATCTATGGTCTTTCGGAAGTAATGGGTCCGGGAGTTGCTTGCGAATGTGATAGGCAAAACGGCTTACATGTTTGCGAGGATCACTTTATTGTCGAAATTATCGATCCTGAAACTTTGCTTCCCGTGCCTGATGGGCAATGGGGCGAAGCTGTTTTTACTACTATTACCAAGGAATGTTCTCCGCTTATTCGTTACCGTACCCGCGATATTACCCGTATTGTTCCGGGAATTTGCGAATGTGGGCGCACTTTCCGCCGCATAGACCGAATTGCTGGCAGAACAGACGATATGCTCATAATTCGTGGAGTGAATGTATTCCCTTCACAAATCGAAGAAGTAATAACCCAGTTTGAGGAAATTACTGCTCAATATCAAATTGTGCTTACCAGCAAGGGTTCTCTGGATCACGTGGAACTGCAAGTTGAAACGGTTCCTGATTTTCCCTTCGACGAAGTACGCAAATTGGAAGCTCTTACCAAAGAAATTGGAAAAGAACTAAAAGGAAATTTGCAAGTAGCTGTTACCGTAAAAATTGTTGAACCAAAAACTATTGCACGCAGCGAAGGCAAAGCTAAGCGTATCCTCGATTTACGGGAAGGGAGATAGCATGATTTCTCAACTTACGGTGTTTCTCGAAAACAAAAAAGGCCACCTTGCCCAGGTATGTCGAGCAATTTCTGATGCTGATATCAATATGCGCGCTTTATTCATTGCAGATACAGCAGATTTTGGCATAGCAAGAATCTTTTGTGACACTCCTCATGCTGCTGTTGAAGCTTTGCTCAGTGCTGGGTTCCGTGCAAAATTAACCCCCGTCCTGGGCGTTCGGGTTCCTGACCGAAAAGGAGGCCTTGCTGAACTTCTTGAACTGCTTGATCAAGAAGATGTCAACGTAGAATACGGATACTGTTTTTCTGTGAATGAAGATTTTGCAGTTGATGTTTTAAAAATTAGTGATGCGACAATTGAAAACAAACTTGTAAAAAGTGGTTACCATATTGTCCAAGAATCAGAAATCTATCAGGTTGACTAACATGATTCTGAAAGGAAAGCTGCTTTGATCGGAAATATGAATTCTAGGCTTTCGCAACGTCTACTACGAGGCGTCCTCGTCTTTTTCCTGCTTATAAGCTCACTCGGGCTTTGGCAAACCACGGCTTATGCAGATGTTAAAAAAGCTGATATTATTTTTGGCGAATCAGTGGATGCTCGCGGTCTCTCTGTCGTTGATTGTCCTAACGTTGATGCAAGCTACGCTTTAGTTATGGCAGCTGATGGCACCATATTTTTCGAGCGAAACGCCCATGAGTCCACACAAATTGCCTCAATTACGAAAGTAATGACTGCAATAGTAGTGCTTGATCATGCTCAAAGCGATACGATAGTTACGGTGAGTGAGCGAGCAACCTGGGTTGGTGAATCTTCTGCTGGCTTAGAGCCAGGCGACCAAATGAGCCTTGATGGGGTTTTAAAGGCGATTATGCTTTCTTCAGGAAATGATGCAGCAGTTGCTGTCGCAGAACATTTTGGTTCTATTCTGAGCAATGGGTCAGCCACAGGCGAAGATGCTGAACAAGTTTTTGTGGAAGAAATGAACAAAAAAGCTCAAGAGCTCGGTATGGCGTCAACTGTGTTTACGAATCCCCATGGGCTTGATCATGATTCCTTTGCAGGGGAACAGAGAAGTACTGCTGCAGACGTTGCTATTATGGTTCAATTTGCCATGAAAAACGAAACCTTCAGAGAGATTGTCGCTACACGGGTAGCGGATGTTAGCGTAAAGCGTGCTAATGGTGAAAATGTTACCCTGACTTTCGAAAGCACTGATTTGCTTCTCGAAAGCTTTGAAGGCGCTTGCGGTGTTAAAACAGGGTTTACTGATTTAGCGGGCCCTTCTTTTGCAGGAGCTGCAAACAGAGAAAAAGGCGAATATTATGCTATAGTGCTCAACTCTTCCTCACCTGATCAGCGCTTTACAGATGCTCAGGTTTTGCTCGAATGGGCATATGAGCACCTTGTTGATTACCAGCTTGCGAATAGCACGCAGAAAATGGAAGCTATTCTTAATGGGCAAAAAATCAACGTACCTATTGTGGCCGAAGTAGCACACGCTGATTGGATTGACAAAACGGTTAAAGCAACTCTGAAAGATCATGAGCAAACTATTTCCATTTTTGATCTGAATGGAAATATCAACCAAACCATTGAATATGATGAGATTCATGGTGATATTCGCGTTGGAGATAAATTGGGAACAATAACTTTCAAGCAGCGTAACGAATTCTTGCTTACCGTTGATATTATTGCTTGTGAAAGCATGAAAGCACCTGGTCTTTTTGAAGGTATTGGGATTTGGTGGGATAGACTTTTTAGGGGCTTTTCGGGAGAGCCAAAGGTTGCGAACAGCGTCTTAATAAACGAAACACCTTTGATTAATCAAAAGGGCGAATAGAAACGAATAAATGAACGGCAAGAACGAGAATAGAGGATATTATGGATGAACGTTGCCCGGTTTGTAACAACCCCATCGATGCAACAGGGGGGACTTGCCCTGCGTGTGGATTTCGTAACGTTGAAACTACTCAGAGCTTTCAGCCGGTAACCTTGTCGGAAACTGATTTTATTTCCGCTGTTGAAAAACCAGCCACGACTGCGGTTATTCGAGTAGTTCGAGGCCCACAGATTGAAATGACCTTCCATTTAGAAGAAGGAAACTACTCTATTGGCAGAAGCCAGGAATGCAGTATTTTCTTAAACGATATGACCGTTTCAAGAGAACATGCAGATATTGCAAAGACTCCTGAAGGTTTCAAAATAAAAGACCTGAATTCCTTTAACGGAGTTTGGATTAATAATGTCAATATCAATGAAGCAATTCTTTGTGAAGGCGATATAATTCAAATAGGAGCCTTTTGTCTTTTGTTCCAAATAAATAGCACCAAGTAATCATTTAGTTTTACCGGTAGGAAAGCTATAAAAAGTAAACGGCTATGTTGTGTCACTACAACGAGCCGTTGACCTGTATAAAGAGTGAAAGTGGGGAATATGGAACTATTATCGGGAAATGAAGCCATCGCACAAGGAGCTTGGGAAGCTGGAGCTCTCATTGGAGCTGCTTATCCGGGTACTCCTTCAACTGAAACAATGGCTGCTTTTGGGAAAAAAGAAGGAGTTTATGCTGAATGGAGTGTTAACGAAAAAGTTTCTTTAGAAGTAGCCTTAGGCGCAAGTGCGGCAGGGGTACGTTCTCTTGTTACTATGAAGCATGTAGGCCTCAATGTCGCGGCTGATCCTTTGTTTACCGCAGCGTATACGGGTGTTCGCGGGGGATTGGTAATCTTGGTAGCCGATGATCCTGGAATGCATTCTTCTCAAAACGAGCAAGATTCTCGCTTTTACGCGCTTGCTTCGCGAGTGCCTATGTTTGACCCGGCAGATTCTCAGGAAGCTTTGCAGTTTACTAAGGATGCCTTCGAGCTTTCTGAACGCTTTGATGTGCCCTTCTTTATACGTTCAACAACTCGAATATCTCACGGAAAAACGCTGGTAGAGATAGGGGAGCGTCAAGAAGCTTCCGTCAGTGAATACAGCAAGAACCAGCCCAAATGGATTATGATGCCAGCTTTTTCAAAACCGCGAAGAGATGTACAAGATGCTCGGGTCGCTGAATTAAAGGCGTGGGTAGAAGATTGCTCGTACAATCAGCTAATAATGAAAGATACCAAGATAGGGGTAATTTGTGCTGGGGCAGTCTATCAGTATGTGCTTGATGCCCTTCCTGAAGCAAGCGTCTTTAAACTGGGAATTAGCTTCCCTTTGCCGGAAAACTCTTTAAAAGATTTTGCTGATTCAGTTGACGAACTATACGTGGTAGAAGAAGCGTCTGATTATCTTTCTACACAGGTGAAAGCATTCGGGATTAGCGTAACTCTAACCAATTCACCGCTTCCTTTGGCGGGGGAATTAACTCCCGGAATTATCAGAGCGGCTTTTGGCGACCCTCTTGAAACGCCTCTTGAAACACCACGCGCTTTGCCAGGGCGACCACCAACATTATGTGCTGGATGTCCTCATCGTATAGTTTTTAAAGAACTAGCACGCATGAAAGCAATAGTAACTGGTGATATTGGTTGCTACACCTTAGCAGCCTTGCCACCACTTTCGGCGATGGATACCTGTGTTGATATGGGCGCTTCTGTTTCTATGTCTCACGGATTTGAGTTGGCATTTGCCGCCCTTGATCAAAAGAGACCTGTAGTGGGGGTCATCGGGGATTCTACTTTTGCCCATTCTGGGCTTTCCTCTTTGATGAACACATCCTATAACCAAGGAAAGGGGACTATCGCTATCCTTGACAATCGCACAACCGCCATGACCGGGCGACAGGGTAATCCCTTCAATGGAGAAGCGTTGCAAGCAAGGTCAGCACGAGAACTAAACCTGGAAGCACTCGTTGCTGCACTGGGAATCACCGATATACAAACAATAGACCCCAATAATATGAAAGAGGTACGTGCCGGATTAAAGAGGGCGACAAACAATGACGATCTGAGTGTGATTATCTTTAGAGCTCCCTGTGTTTTAATCGAGCGCAAACTTTCTATCCCCTTTATGGTTACTCAAGATTGTACCAATTGTGGGGTATGCATTTCCCTTGGATGTCCTGCAATTTCTCAAGATGAAACATACGAAATGGTACGCATAGATGAAAACCAGTGTGTTGGCTGTACTCAGTGTGAACAATACTGTGCCTATAGCGCAATAATCCCTTCTGCCCCCTCAAGGAAGGAATAGGAAATGACTAATACTATAAATACTCTTGATGATATAGTCCAAGAGGCAAAATCTTTTGAAAGCCCTGTTACGGTTTTGCTTTGTGGTGTCGGCGGTCAAGGAACAATCCTTGCAGCTGATTTGCTTGCTCAAACAGCAATGGCAGCTGGATTGCAAGTTAAGCTTGCAGAAGTCCATGGGATGGCACAACGTGGTGGTGCGGTAACAACTATCGTGCGGTTTGGGAAACAAGTTGCCTCGATGGTTACCGATCCTGGTTGCGCAGATTATGTTGTTGCTTTTGAAACTACAGAAGCGCTGCGTAATTTGCCCTATTTAAAATCCGGCGGAAATTTATTGGTTAGCAAAGAGACAATCAAACCTCTTTCAGTGTTGGCAGGAAATGCTAAAATGCCAAAAAATGCAGAAGGCGATTTACTGAGCAGGGGAGCCACTATAATTCCAGCCGTTGAATTGGCAGTAGATGCAGGCAATATCAAGTGTAGCAATGTTGTTTTATTAGGCGCACTTGCACGAGTTTTAGGCATTAGCCCTGCGCTCTGGGAAGAGCAAATTGAAAAGAGGCTTCCTCAAAAGATAGTTGAAGTTAATAAAAAATCATTTCATGCAGGTTTTTCATACGAAGACAACAGTTCGAAAGGCTAGATAGACATGAGTATCTCTCAAATCAGTGTTTTTGTGCAAAGCGAACCTGGTCACTTAAAAAGAGTACTTGACGCTTTTGAGGCTGCTGATATCAACGTTCGGGGCTTTAGCGCATCAGATACTGGTGATTATGGAATTGTTCGCTTTATCCTTGATAACCCAAAACGCGGCTTAGAGGTTTTAAGTGCAATTGGAAGTGCGGCAACTATCTCAGAAGTTCTCTGCGTAAGGCTTGAAGATAAACCCGGAGAATTAGCACGTGTTGTAGGAACAATTTCCGAAAACGCAAACATTATTTATAGCTATTCGCTCATATCAACTTTTATTGTATTTTCCGTCGACAACGTGAATGCGTTAGAAGAGGCTTTGCGCACCCAATCAATTCAGCCTGCAGAATTGTCTGACCTTGAATCATGTTTTTCAGGAGCGTAGTATATGGCAGCTATAGATAAATACCCCATTTTCCAACCAGAAATTGAAACGGCAAGTCGTGAAAAGATACATGCAATTCAACTTGAAAAGCTAAAAAAACAAGTTGCGTGGGCGTATGAAAAAGTACCGTGGTACACGAAATGTTTTGACGAATTGGGCATAAAACCAAGCAATATTAAATCCCTTGATGATGTGAGGCTACTTCCTTTCACCGATAAAAAAGTTTTACGTGATACTTATCCCTTTGGCTTGTTTGCAATACCGCTTGATCAGGTATTACGCTTACATTCTTCCTCGGGTACTACCGGTAAACCTATTGTGGTTGGCTATAACGCTCATGACCTTGATGTGTGGAGCGACTGCATTGCCCGCTTAGCACAGATGGCAGGAGTTCTTCCCGGGGACCGGGCACAAATGGCTTTTGGATACGGAATGTTTACCGGAGGATTTGGGCTTCATTATGGGCTTGAAAAACTTGGCTGCATGATAGTTCCAGCTGGAGCGGGAAACACAGAACGCCACCTTATGATGATTGAAGACTATAAAACTACGGTGCTTATTTCAACCCCATCCTACGCCCTGCATATGGCAGAAGTGGGCGAGGCTTGTGGTTTTGATTGGAAAGCATCAAGCTTGCGGGTGGGTCTTTTTGGGGGCGAACCCTGTTCTCCAACTATGAAACAAGAAATTGAAAGTAAGATGCACATTATCTGCACTGACAATTACGGATTAACCGAAGTTATGGGCCCGGGAGTTTCAGGTGAATGCTTAGGATCCCGCAACCATGCCCACATAGCAGAAGACCACTTTTTATGGGAATTGGTAGATCCGCAAACAGGAGAGCCCGTGCCTGAAGGAGAAGAGGGTGAATTAGTGCTAACCCCCCTTGATAAACAGGCTTTTCCTCTTATGCGCTACAGAACCCATGATTTAACCCGTGTTACCTGTGAGCCCTGCATCTGCGGCCGCACCCATGCCCGTATGCTTAAAGTACGCTCAAGGACCGACGATATGCTTATCGTTCGCGGCACAAATGTTTTCCCCAGCCAAGTAGCAGACATTTTGGCTGGAGTTGAGGGGGTAAGCCCTCATTATCGAATTTCACTCGATACGGAAAACGGTCTTGACACTATGACAGTCTCGGTTGAGTTAGAGCAAGAAGCCTTTAGCGATTCTTTTGCTGCCATGGATGATTTTAGAAAAGATATTGCTATACGCTTAAAGCAAAATCTCTTAGTTTCTGCGAAAGTGAAACTGGTAGAACCCGGAGGCATTGAAAGGTCTTTTGGAAAGACAAAATACGTCGATGACAATCGAAAAAAATGAACAGCCTCTCAATGAGAAACCCTTAACGGCCGTTGGTAGATTCGCTCCGAGCCCAACGGGGCGTCAGCATGCAGGTAATATTTTTGCTGCGCTTGTAGCCTGGCTGGAAACGAAGAGTCAAAATGGGCGTATGGTTTTGCGTATCGAGGATCTCGATCAAGAACGATCAAAGCCAGAATACGTTGAAATGATTCAGCGCGATCTTGAATTATTGGGGCTCTTTTGGGATGAAGGGCCTTATTTTCAAAACGATCGTATCGACGTTTATGAAGAAGCTTTTTCGAAACTTGAAAATAGGGGGCTTCTCTATCCTTGCTTTTGCAGCCGTGCAGACCTGCACGCGGCTTCTGCGCCCCATTTAGGCGAAAATACGGTGTATGCTCGCACTTGTGAAGCATTAACCTTACTAGAGCGGCAGATTAAGGAAAAAGAAAAAGCAGCGGCAACGAGAATTAGAGTTCCCGATGAAGCAATTACTTTTACCGATTTGATACAAGGAGAAACAAAGTATAACCTCACGGATGAGATAGGCGATTTTGTCATCAAAAGAAGCAACGGGGGATATGCTTACCAGTTGGCGGTAGTGCTTGACGATGCACAACAAGAAATTAATTCGATAGTAAGAGGCTCAGATTTACTTGATTCCACCGCCAAGCAGATATTTTTGCAAAAGCTTTTAGGATTTAAACAGCCCCAATACTGCCATATCCCTTTAATGGTTGATACAAGCGGAAGAAGACTTTCTAAACGCCATCGAGATACAGAAATGGATGCTTTACTTCAACGCTTCAAAACTCCTCAAAAAGTTTTAGGACACATTGCCTATCTTGCGGGCATTATTGATGACGACTGCGAAGCAACAGCAGAAGAACTACTGCGCACCTATTCTAGAGATTCCCTAAAAAACAAACCGGATATAGTATGGAATTAATTACAGTATTACCACTACAGAGCTGAAAGCTATACCCATTAAATAGAAGAGACCCAAAATGTTATTAGCATTAAGGCAAAGGCTCATAGCTTGAATTCTTGATTGAAGAGTAAAAGGGTTTTTCCAAAGCAGACTAAAGGTTGGATAGGCAATTAAAAGCATAAAGGGCAGAACGAGGAGCCCCGCGGTAAAGAAAATTCCCAGTAAAGCAATGATTGCAATAACCCAAAAAACAATGATGGAGCGATAGAGCGTAATTGCTTTTTTGCGACCTAAAATTACGGAGAGAGTTTTTCTTCCTGCGATAATGTCTTTTTCTCTGTCGCAGGTATTGTTCGTAAACATTATGAGTGCAATTCCTAGCACGAAGGGGAGAGAGAAATAAAACAACGCCGGCTCAAACGTCAGGGTAAGCGCTTGAAAAGAGGCGAGGGGAATAAGGCACCCCATAGTAATGCCGCTCGCAAGTTCTCCAATGGGCAAGTACGAGAGTGGAGTTTTGCCTGCTGAGTAAATAATTATTATTAAAGCTCCAATAATTCCAATAACTAAAGGAATCCAGCCTGCGCAGTAAATGACGTAAACACCAAGCCCTAGAGCAACTACGAGAAATGTAATTGCCAAAACTAAAACCGAGCGGGGGTTAAGCTGGTGGTAAACGAGAACTGCATCAGAAGGGTCTAGCTGGTTTTCTTCACTATCAGCACCTTTGGTGAAATCGTAATAATCATTCAAGGTGTTAACGGCAGACTGCATTAAAACACTGATACTTAAAAGTGCTAAAGTGAGAGTAATTGAAATCTCTTTTGCAGAAATAATTGCAAGAACAACAGCTAAAAGAACAGGTGAAACCGATGCTGCCCATGTGTGGGGTGCCGCTAATTGAATCGCAAGCGAAGGCTTAAGTGGCGCATATGTTTGAGCTTTTCCTACCAAAATTCCTTACGATTTTCATTTTTTGAGCCAACATTTGCGCCAGCTGAAACCATAAGTTCGAGGTTGTAGCTAAAGCCTTTATCGAATACCGTAGAAGTTGAACCAGCTTCATCGAAGGTCATACTATAGTAGACACCTTCTTCGCCAAAAAGATCATTATCACCAAACCAATGTGGTCCATACGAACTTTTAATGGTGTAGGTTCCCGCAGGTAAATAAATCTTCAAAGTGGCTCCGGGTAAAATCAAGCAAGAAGAAACTAAGGAATCACCAGCATAGATTTTAATAAAGAATATCTCTGAAGCGGCATTTGATTTAATGATAAGGTCGCAGTCGCTGCTAGCAAACGCTGGATTGTGGTAGGTTTGACCACTTTCAGCAATAGGAATTATGCAAGAATTTGCTCGCTCAGCAGCATCGCTGTACCCCAGTATTTCATTAAACGCGATATAAGCGTCGTAAAGCTTGCGCTTTGCGAAGAGGTCGTCAGCTACTGAATATTGGCAGGTGGAATACTTTTCAGCAGAATCTAAAAAGTTTTTTGAAGCAAGTACGTTGAATAATTCTCGTGCAGCATAGAAGTCGCCATCCTCTAAAAGTTGTTGGGCTTCTTCATAGTCGAGGTGGTTTTGACAAGCTTTCATTAAGCTATCAGAGTCCTTGAAGCCAAAGAGGGCAGTAAAGGCTGCAAGGGCTTTTTCATAGTTGCCATCAGCCATTAAGGATTTTGCTTTTTCATACTCAATGCTTTTTGAGCATTCTTCGCTGAGTGAAACCGAATTTTTGTAGTTCCCTAATTCATCAAATATTTCTTTGGCTTCTCGGTATCTTCCTTCATCCATGAATTCAATAGCCTGGTTATATTCACTGGATTTACTCATATTGGAACAAGATGCAATACCACCAATGAGAAGTAATATTGCAAGAATGATAGCTCCAATAATAATAAATGTTTTCTTGTTTTTCCTCTTTTTTTCAGAAGCAACTAAAGCTTCAGGGCTGCTAGGCCCTCCTAGACTGTTTCCATCAAAATCATAAGGTGAATTCTCAAAATGGTCGTTTTGGTAGGCTTGAGCTGCCGCTGCTGCAGCATAGAGGTGCTGTTGGTAGGCTTGCTGCTCAGCGTAAGCTTGCGCTTGTTGCATCTGATAGGCCTGCTCTTGAGCTTTTACTTGAGCTTCAACGTATTGATCTTCGGTAAGCTGACCAGAAAGAAACATCTGATCAAGAGATTCAAGAGAGGGAATATTAGAATATGAATGAGGAGTGGGGTAATATCCTGCTAGAGCAGCCTCTGCATCAGCTTGTACTGAAGTTTCTTGTTGCTCTAAGGAAGATTCTCCTGTGAGTTCGTTGAGAATTTTATCTTGATCAGGCAAATGAGCCGGTAATAGTTCAGCACCACATGCTAAGCATACCGGCATATCGGCAGTAATATCACTGTTGCACCGATAGCAATACATCGTAGCGCCTCCTTGTTACTTTATATCCACGAAGTGCTCATTATATACCAAAGTACTGGGGAAATGGAGATAGCGGGGCGAGAGCATGGTTAGTTATAGGTGAAAATCTACTATTAAGTTTACATAACATATATTATCATTATTATTTACAGATCAATTAGCCCCAAGTAAGACTTCCCGGTGGTTTTTCTCCACCAGTAATTCCCGTTCCCTCAAAAGGATTTCCTTCTAAACCAAATGCAGAAAAATCACCTGATTCGATTGCTTCCATTAATACCGGATATACCGCAATCAGTAACAATATTTGTAAAATTAGAGCCACGATACATCCAGCTAAACATATATAAGCCGATACTCTCATCCTTTTTACTGCCGGTATGAGAGCTGCGTTTTCCCTCTCAAGCTTTTTTAGTCGGTAAAGCGCTAGTATTGCAAAGCTTAAAGCAGCTAGTATCCCAAAGATGCCGAAACGGCCATCTAATAAGAACAATGATATGGGACAGGTAAATGCTCCAGCAATAATAATGAGCTGAGTAGACTGCAACGCTTTTATGGCGTCTGGATCAAGTTTTTTGTCGCCTTCTGGCAATTTATTTTGGTTTTCGCTCATAAAATTCATTCCCTTTAGTAATATTAAGGCTCTGACCAGGCATTATATAGATAAAGCTCTGAGAGCCGTTCTAAGGCCCTGTTTTTATACTTCTTGAGTAAATCTTCATTGAAATTCGCAATTTATCAGGCATTATGATCAATACCATCAAAATTATTGCTCAGTGATGATTTAATAAGCAATTTTTCAACTTGCAACACTTTCAAACTTTCTTGTATTTCTGCTAGCTGATACTCTAACACGGTTTCTTGATCCTCAAGTATTTTATATTGCTCATCTCCATTGGAATTTTCCTTCAGAGTAAGTCTCACAAAGTATTGAATTCCTTCAATAGACAAACCACTTTTTCTTAAAGCGTCAATCAGGCGTAACCAAGAAATATCCTTGTCAGAAAAACTTCGAGTTTTATTTTTGTTACGATAAAGATTTGGGAAGAATCCGCACTTATCATAATATCTCAAAGTATACGCTGATATTCCTGTCATATCAGCAACTTCCGAAATGCCGTATTGCGGTTTGCTGGGTAAAGCTTGCTTCGCTTCAATCATTTCAGATTGATCTACTGAGTGATTCATTGAAACCTCATTTTGGTTAGAGTTACTCTAACTACCTATTATACCCCACTGCTCCCAAAACCGCTCTCTCCACGAAGGGTCTCATCCAGCTGGTCGTGCTTTTTAAAAGACACTTCTTCGGTACGGAGAATAACCAGTTGAGCAATTCTATCCCCTTTGGTTACCACTATAGGCTCATTCGGGTCAAGATTCACTGCTATGATCTGCACTTCCCCACGGTAATTGCTGTCGATTAGGCCAGGGCTATTAACAATAGAAAGCCCTTTCTTAAGGGCAAGACCGCTTCGAGGCAGCACAAAACCCCCGTATCCTCTTGGTATCGCGAGCTTGATTCCCGTGGGAATAAGCGCACGCTCAAAAGGTTGCAGGGTCATATTACATGCAGCGGATAAGTCAATACCAGCGTCACCCTCACGCAGGTAACCTGGCACACGAGATTCATGAGAGCTATAAGGGACAAGCATCATTAATTAGCCATGAAAGCTTGGGTTTTCTAGAGCGTTAGAAAATTCCTCAAGATTTTGGAAATCTTTGTATACGCTCGCGAATCGTACATAAGCAACATCGTCAAGGCTGCGCAAGCGCTCGAGGACCATATCTCCAAGGTTGTTAGATTTAATCGCATTTTTCATATTGTTGCGCAGATCAGCTTCAATATCATCAATTAAAAGTCGTATTTGATCAGAAGTGATGGGGCGCTTCGCGCAAGCTATAAGGATGCCCCTAAAAAGTTTATCGCGGTCATAGGCTTCTGAAGATCCATCTGCTTTCACCACAATTAAGGGAGTGCTTTCAAGTCTTTCATAAGTGGTGAAGCGCTGGGCACATTCTAAACATTCACGCCTGCGGCGGATAGATAGAGCATCTTCAGAGGGACGCGAATCAACCACTTTAGATTCAGTATAGGTACAAAAGGGACAACGCATTACTCTCTCCTTTTTAGTGTGAGATAAACACTAGCATACAAGATATTGTGTCTCAATGGAAATTCTTATATTGTTGATATAAAACATGCAATTACTCAGGCAAATGGTATTTCAGGAAAGAAAAGAGTGCCCACAAAGGGGCACTCAACGCAGCTTGCCACAGAAACGCAGCATCTGTGGAAGGTAGAGGGATGTTAATTAGTTTCCAAAATAAACAAAGGCAATAGAAAAGATGAAGAAGCACATCCCCATAGCAAAAGTTTGCAATTTAGTTGCTTTGTTAAAAGATTTGCCTTTTAAAGAGCCATGTATAAGAGATTGCACGTCTTTGCTTTGCATTATTTTGCTTATGAGAGTCCGAAAAAAAGGTTTTTCTATAGCATGCTTACCTTTGCTGGCCTTTAAGTGAGAAAAGTCGATAAGACGTTCTTCGTGTTGAGCCTTCAAGGCAGAGGTTCCGACTACGGAATAGTGTGTTCTTTTGAAATTCTTCATAAAATGTGTCCTTTCCTCTTGCAGAGTACCTTTGTTCGTGTATACTATATATCGAACAAAAGTTCATGTCAAGAATTATTTAAAACATTTGTTCGGAATATGAAAGGATGGCTCATGAAGAATAAAATCACCAAGCGGCAACAAGCCGTACTGGACAGTATAGAAAACTGTATCCGAGAAAAGGGCTATGGACCAACCGTGCGTGAAGTTTGCCAAACACTGGGGCTCTCTTCCCCATCAACAGTTCATGTTCACCTCAAAGCACTAGAAGATAAGGGAATGATTAAGCGCGATCCTTTGAAATCTCGCTCCATTGCGCTCACCTATCCTCTTGAAGGTCTACCAATGTCAGGTGCTAGCAACGTACTGAGACCAGCTTTCAGTAAAACCGTTGATTTACCTTTAATTGGTGATGTGGCTGCAGGAATTCCGATTCTCGCAGAAGAAAATGTTGTTGATACCTTCACCCTACCTACTGACATTGTTGGCGATTCTGCTGCATTTTTGCTTTCAGTACATGGAGACTCAATGATAGAAGCAGGTATTAACGATGGCGACTATGTGGTCGTTAAAGAACAGCCAACTGCTAACAATGGCGATATTGTGGTTGCCCTTATAGATGATGGGGCTACGGTAAAGCGTTTTTATAAGGAATCGGACCATATCCGCCTGCAGCCAGAAAATTCTTCAATGGAACCAATTCTTACTTCAGACTGTTCTATAGCGGGAAAGGTTGTTGCTGTATTTAGACGGCTTTAGGTTAGAGTTACTCTAAAGGATTCAAACTGATCAACATACTGAGACATGACGAGCATTTTGAGGTGGGTTCCCTCTTCTAAATGCTCTTCTTGTATTATTGAGCATCTTTCATGAGCAAAAGAAACAAGGTCTCCCCTGTTGTAGGGTATGCAGACTTCAATAAGCTTACCGCGCATAGAAACAATGCGCGCAATATGGCTTATCAGCTCATCTAGCTCTTCTCCTGTTTTTGCTGATATTAAAATAGCATCGCGGTGGCGAGCCCTCATTGCCGCCACTTCTTCCTCAGCTAAGAGATCGATTTTATTAAAGACCTCAACACGACTAATATGAGCTGCTCCTATTTGGTGAAGCACTGTTTCGACTGACCGGATTTGCCCTTCATACTCTTGGGAAGAAGAATCGATGACATGCAAAAGCAGATCAGCCCCTACAATTTCATCGAGGGTAGATTTGAAAGCTTCCACTAAGTTAGTCGGTAGCTTTTGGATAAAGCCTACTGTGTCAGTTAGTGTAATCTCACGCCCTTCAGGAAGAGTATATTTTCTCGTTGTGGAATCTAGAGTCGCAAAGAGTTTGTCATAGCTTAAAACATCAGCGTTAGTAAGGGCATTTAAGAGACTTGATTTACCGGCGTTAGTGTAGCCCGCAAAAGCAACTTTAAAAACCCCACTTTCATAGCGACTTTCTCTTTGCAAACCACGCACTTCAGCAAGATGCTTTAATTCTCGCTTAATGGTAGTGATTCTTTTTCTTACCATACGCCGATCGACTTCAAGCTGACTTTCGCCTTCCCCAAAACGGGATCCAACACCTCCACCCATTCGGTTAGAGGCCAGGTGAGCCCACATCCCGCGCAAACGAGGCAGCAGATATTCGTTTTGAGCAAGACGTACTTGCAGCCTTCCTTCTTTACTGGTTGCATGCAGGGCGAATATATCTAAAATTAATGCAGTTCTGTCTATGACCTTTACTTTTTCTGGCACAATTTTTTCAAGATTTGATTGCTGTGAAGGAGAAAGTTCGTCATCGAAAATTACAATGTCAGCATCAAAGCTCTGGCAAAGCTCAGCGACTTCTTTAGCTTTTCCAGCACCAATAAATGTCTTAGGGTGCGGCGAATCAAGCTTTTGAGAAGTAGAAGCAACTACTACAGCCCCGGCAGTGTTTGCAAGACGCTCCAGTTCAGCAAGGCTTTCTTCTAACCCCCACACGTTTTCATTACGGTCTATACCAACGAGAACTGCTTTTTCGATCAGGGGATTTTTTATTTCAAAGTGTTTCTTTTGCACTCAGGCTCCTTTTTTAAACGGCTTTTCCTATTATAGGGATTGCCTGACACAAAAGAGCATCAACGTCACCTGAATCTGCATTAATCCACTTAATACGTGAGTCGCTTCGAAACCAAGTGCGCTGGCGTTTCGCATAGCGGCAGGTGGCAGTTTTAATGTCATCACATGCTTTCTCTAAAGAAGTTTTTTCTTCGATTACCGGCACCAATTCTTTGTATCCTATAGCTTGCGGAGAGGTAATGCTTTGGCGGAAACCATGATCCAATAGAGTTTTCACTTCATCAAGTAAGCCTTCTCCAAGCATAGCATCAACCCGTCGGCTAATGCGTGTCCTCAAAATTTCAGGTTCAACTTCTAGTCCAATGAAAACCGCAGGTACCAACTGTTTAATGGTTCGTAAATTTGCGTGCTGCTGAGCGTAGGTGGTGTTTTCAGCAAGCATTTCAAAGGCTCGCACTACCCGCCGAACATTATTAGGGTGCAGCAATGCGGCACTTTCGGGGTCGCGTTCGTGCAGCATATCCCAAAGAGTCTGGGCGCCTAAAGTTTCTGCAACTTCCGTATACTTTTCTCGAACGGGGTTTTCAATTTGTTCACCAGGAAGAAAGTGATAATCATCAATCGCGGCTCTTATATAGAGCCCTGTGCCACCACACAAAATATTTCTTTTTTCGCGTGAATCGATTTCAGCAAAACACTCTCTTGCATACGTTTGAAAAAGAGACGCTGAATAGCTCTCATCTGGGCGACAAAGATTAAGTCCATGATGGGCAACTTGCATTTCAGACTTTTTTAGTTTGCCCGTTCCAATATCCATGCCTTGATATATCTGCATGGAATCCGCACTGATTATTTCGCCATCAATGGTGAGGGCAAGCTCTTGTGCCAGGGCAGACTTTCCTGAGGCCGTTGGACCAACGACCACTATTACCGGAGTCTTTAGTTCAATAGTTTTGGTTTTAGGAATGGCTGTATCGATGGTAGCCCCGCAATCACGAAGGAACGATTTCACCAAAAAGATACCAAGTTTTGGCTTCGTTTATCTTAACTTTCACGAAGCTTCCAGCCAAATCATCAGCATTTATTTCTGACGGCAACTTAGCATGAACCGTTTGATTTTTCGGACTTTTACCCGCAATTAAACTCGCATCTCTTTTCGAGCAACCCTCAACCAGTACTTCAACTGTTTTACCGAGATCTGCTTGGTTTTGTTTCCACGCCTGGTCTTGCACGATTTTTACCAGGCGCTCAAAGCGCTCTTGGATAATTTCTGCGGGAGTATTGTCCTGTAATTTTGCTGCAGGAGTGCCTTCTCTCCGAGAATAGATGAAGGTAAAAACCTGCGTGAAACCAACTTCTTCTATAAGTTGGCACGTTTCTTCAAAATCTTGCTCACTTTCTCCGGGAAAGCCCACAATAACATCTGTTGAAAGAGCAATATCAGGACAAACGCTTTTGAGCTTTTTGATTAGCCCCAAATAGTGTTCTCTCGTGTAGTTCCTGTTCATAGCAGAGAGTATTCTATTTGACCCTGATTGCACCGGTAAATGAAGTGCAGGCATGAGGGATGGTAGCGTACTAAATGCCTCAATTACTTCATCAGTGAGATCTTTTGGGTGACTTGTTGCAAAACGCAAACGCGCAATACCAGTAGCATCAACTTTTTGAAGGGCCTGATAAAATTGAGGAGACTTATAAAGGTCTCGCCCGTAAGAGTTTACATTTTGCCCTAAAAGGGTGATTTCCTTAACCCCCGACTTCACATAATTAGCTGCTTCTTCAGTAATTTCCTCGATAGGGCGCGACTTTTCCCTACCGCGCACATAAGGAACAATGCAATACGAGCAAAAATTATCGCAGCCTACGGTTATCGGCAGCCATGCAGCCCAATCCTTTTCTCTTGACGTGGGAAGGTCGGTTGAAAAATCGGTAGAACTTTCAACTACTTCAACATGATGCTTCCCATCATCTATTGCAGCACCAATAAGGGAAGGAAGAGAAGGGAGATTATGAGTACCAAAAACAATATCAAGATGAGGCAAATTGTCGAGAAGCTTTTCCCCGTCTCTCTGCCCTATGCACCCTCCAATAGCAATTATTCTTTTTTGCAAAGGAGAATTTTTTCTGAGAGCAAGGTTTCGCATTGAAGCAACTTGGCCCATTAAACGAATATCTGCAGCTTCACGAACGCAACAAGTAAGAAAAATGACTATATCTGCTTCTTCCGCGGTTCCCGCCTGCAGGTATCCAATGCCTTCTAGCATTCCTTGAATACGTTCTGTGTCATGCTTATTCATTTGACAACCGAAAGTGCGGACAAAAAATGTCGTTTCAGAAAACGAATTGGCCATTGATGCTGCTTTCACGAAAAAGTCTAGAGAACAGAATCAGTTCCCATTTCGGGAACATCGTCTACGACGTTATAAACACCTCGCATGTAGCGAGGTTCTACGGTAAAACGAATGGCGGTTCGATATTCCCCGTCGATAATAATGTCTGCAAAAGAAGGGATACAAGCAATTTCGATACCAATAGGTGACAAAAATCCTCGTGAAATAGCGATAGCCTTGACTGCCTGATTAACCGCACCAGCACCAACTGATTGAATTTCGACACAGACGCCATCTTTAACCATTCCCGCTATTGCACCAGCTACTGACGCAGGTGAAGACTTAGAGGATACCTTAAGACAGCCTATCTCTGGTTTTTGTTCAGGGGTATTAATCACGTGCATATCCTTTATTTGTAGTTCGTATAACCTATGTTTTGCTATGTTTACTGCAACTTAAAATCTTAAAATGTTTTGTCTATTTTAGCGATTTATATGGTCAAGCGCAACTTTACGTGAGTTTATGTAGAGGTATCTTGATGTTTATGGCTTCTTTTGTCAGAAAAACCTCAGGGGATACGTTTTCTTCAAGATAGTATCTTTGAGCCAAATTCTGGTATGCCGCTTTCACTTCAGCAGAAAATTCATTCAAATCATCTTCGTGAATCTTAAGTCCACGAGGGTCTTTGCGCAGGTCTGTCTTGACAGTTTGCTTTTTCTTCTTTATTTCTTTTGCTACTCTATCCAGGTCTTTTGTAAGAATTTGGAAAAATGAATTCAATATCCTAATTTCCCCATCTAAAATACGGCGTGCGGAACGCTCAGAAATATCTAAGCCTAAGGAATGAGCAATATCTACGAAATGGGCTGGGTCAGCCGCAAGAGAAAGCCTTTTTGTAAGAGGCAGTTCATCTTCTTCAACTTGTGAAATCCGCATACTTTTGCTGACAGTGGCAACTCCATATTCGTACAGTGTTGCCAACACTTCTGTTGGTGAACCGACATAAACACTGCATTCATCCATATACTCAAAGGAAAATTCAGCAATGGTGCGAATAATGTTGTGAGGACCAGTGATATTAACCTCTTCCTCTTCTCCAAAAGCAAACTTCGGGAGCGTCGACTGGTCAGTTTTTTCAGGAAGCATAACGGTATCAACTTCGACAAGAAAAGCTGTGCCGCTGCCTTTATTAGAATTGATAATTTGGGCAGATTGAGCATTAGCAGCGATAGAATAAAGAGCCATACCACGTCCGTGCACACCCCATTTATCGTCATAGATAGTGTCAAGTTTGGAAGTAACTCTTGGCTCGAACACCAAGCTGTGTGCTTGTTTGGGGATACCCACCCCATCATCAATCATGCTTAAACGACGAAGAGATCCTTCTTTTGACGATGCTACAAAGATGTTTTTGGCCTTTGCGTCGTAAGAATTGCGCAGCATTTCAATAACAATATCTTCAACGCAGCGAATATCTTGCTTAGCTTGGCGTCGTTGGGCTTCAGTGCTGCGCAAACGGACGAAGCCATCCCCGAGGTCATCTTCGACACGGAGATGGCTGTCGCCACAGACTTCGTCAATAAACGATGTCAGAGATTCATCCACGAATTATTTCGCGAAATCGATTGCGCGGCTTTCCCGTATAACCACGACTTTAACTTGCCCGGGATACTGCATTTCGCTTTCGATTTGATGAGCAATATCGTGTGCAAGCACTACGGTTGTTGCTTCATCAATTTCTTCAGGAGTAACCATAACACGCACTTCGCGACCAGCTTGAATTGCATAGGTGCGCTCAACGCCCTTATGGCTGTTAGCAATTTCTTCGAGTTTTTCAAGACGCTTGATATAAGCATCGAGCGTTTCTTTACGGGCACCTGGTCGAGCAGCCGAAACTGCATCGGCAGCTTGCACCAAAACATCGAGCACGCTTTGTGGCTCAACATCGTTATGATGCGCTTCGATAGCGTGTACGATTTCAGGTTTTTCTCCGAAAC
>Ga0209755_10001127_pt1 | contig 44012 bp, 38 predicted proteins | sample TergutCo191P1_FD_187301 | JGI IMG/M metagenome (GOLD analysis project Ga0209755, IMG submission 187301) | Cornitermes sp. P1 segment gut microbial communities from Petit-Saut dam, French Guiana - Co191P1 (SPAdes) (version 2) | ecosystem: Host-associated > Arthropoda: Insects > Digestive system... | reverse complement strand
CATACTCCGTCTGCCCTGCAGGGTACTTTGCTACAAGCTCTCTTATGGAATTTACTCCCAGTTTTTGGTACAAATTCTTCTGATGGGTCTTAAATGTATTAAACGAAATATTTAAAGAATGGGCGATTTCCTTGGGAATAACGCCTTCAAGCAGTTTGTTGAATATTTCCTGTTCGCGCCGCGTCAGGGCTGAGGAATCAGGAGCCGGAGAAAGTTTAGTATTTTCAAAGTTCTTTCCCATCGCTATTACATTTTATTATAAATTTTCAATTTTTACAACGAAAATGTAAGCCAATAGTTTTTATATTCCGGATTCAAGCGGGATTTTTAATTGACTCCCTGCCTGATATTATCCGGCTGCTGTTTATCAATACTAAAAATGCGCCAATATTGTGTAAAAATGCCCCGGCGATAGGCGGGATTATTCCGGCTCCCGCCAGGAATATCATCACTATACTCAAAGAAAAGGCCAGGATTATATTTTGATAAATAACACTTTTTATTTTACGGGCAAGGCTTATAATGTACGGAATATTGGCAAGATTGTTATTCATTAAAGCGATGTCCGCGCTTTGAATGGCAGTGTCCGAACCCATCGCTCCCATCGCGATTCCTACATGCGCTTTGGAAAGCGCGAGCGCGTCATTTATTCCGTCCCCGATAACAGTGACTGTATACTTGCTCATCGCCTTTTCTACATGCTCAAGTTTTTGCTCGGGTAAAAGCTCGCAGTACATTTCGTCAATGCCGACTTCGTTTTGTATTCTCCGGGCCGGCTGCATATGATCGCCGGTAAGCAGGCAGGTTTTGGATACCCCTATTTTTTTTAACCGGGATATTGCGAGAGCGGCGTCTTCCCGCGGCGTATCCTTAAAAATAATGCAGCCGAGAATTTGTCCGTTCTTTACAACCCAGCCGCTTGCGCCTGCGTTTTCGTACTTGTCCGGGATTTCATAGCCGAGTGAGCGTATCCAGCTGTAACTGCCCACATTGATTATCTCTCCGTCTTTTTTCGCCTCAAGGCCTTTTCCGATGTATTCTTTGATTTCATAATTTTTGTCGTATTTTTTTCCGCCGGCTGCGCATAACGCGATAATGGATTTTGATATTGGATGCAGCGAGGCATGCGCCGCGCGCGCGGCTGTTGTTACAAGCTCGTCAAAATCCGCGGCATGTTCCAGATAATAATTGCCGGCTTCCAGGGTTCCGTTTGTTAGAGTGCCGGTTTTGTCAATTACTACATAATCTGTTTTAGAAAGGTGTTCTACAAACGCGGAATTTTTTATTAATATTCCTTTTTTTGCAGCGGCAGACAGCGCGGCTATCATCGGAGCCGAGTTGATAAGCATGTATCCGCACGGGCAGCTCACGACAAGAAGCGATATCGCCCTTGAAATATCCTGGGTAAAAAGCCAGACGAGTAAAGCGGTTACAAGCGTAAGCGGAATATAATAAAGCATAAACTGATCTACAATCTTTGTTTCGGGAATGGCGGCTTTTTCCGCTTCTTCAAGCAGCCTTACTATTTTCTGAAAAGAGGTGTCAGAGTATTCCTTTGTTACTCTAACCTGTACGCTGCCGTCGATGTTGATCGTTCCCGCAAAGACTGAATCGTTTACCGTTACCGTTTTAGGCACGGATTCTCCCGTAAGTGATTTTTGATCTACGCTTGATACGCCGAAAATTACTTCGCCGTCAACGGGGAACGACATGCCGGGTTTAACAATAATTATATCGCCGCGTTTTAATTCTTTTGCGCCGGTTTCGGTTTCTTCGCCGTCTTTAAATAAAACCGCCGTTTCCGACTGCATTTTTTTCAAACCGTTTATGGCGTCGCGTCCGCCCATGATGCTTTTTTCTTCAAGGAAATGCACGAATGTTAAAATAACGGGAATTAATATCGCGAGTTCAAATTGACCGTCCAGCGCCGCTACGGCCATTGCTATCGATACAAGAATTTCCATTGTGGAGTTCATGTTTTTTGAGATAAGTCCGCGCATCGCGGTGACAAATACCGGAATGCCGATAATCAGAATCCCGGCAGCGTAAATTGCCGCGCGTACTATATCCTGATCGGGAAAAATTCGCGCATAAATAAATCCCGCGGCAAGGCATGTAAGCGCGCTTGTTAACGCCAGTATTTCATTTTTAAGTTTTTGCTTATCTTTATCAGAAAGATAATCTCTGGATGAATCGATAATTGATTTATTAACGTTAGTTACATTTTTCAAAAACACACCTCTTTATTGAATTCCCGCGAATCAGGGCAGCACGAAAACCGGCGGCTGTCCGCGTTCGGGAACAATAACCGTTCTGCCTGTTTTATCAAGGATCGCCGATATTCTTTCCCTGAAATTTCCTGCGATTATAATTTGCGGGTCTCTCACATACTGTTCATACAACCCGCTGAATTCCGCCATAACATTGCGCGCCTTGTTGAGCCGCTCTGTCTGTCTGTTAACGGCTTCTCCTTTTACGTTAGCCGACCATATCTGCGCGTTAAGAAGACTGTTTGCCGCCTGTTCTCTTGCTTTTTGAATGGCGGTTTCCTTGTTAACAAACGCGCTTATCACTTCTTCAAAAGATCTTCTGGTTTCCGCCGGAGGCAAAATTTCGGTTAATTCAACGCTGACTACATTAACTCCCGTTTTTAATTCGTCAAGAACCTTCTGCGAATTTTTTGTTATTTCGGATGAAAGCCGCTCTCTGCCGATTGTTAGAATGGAATCGATGTCCATGCGCACTGCAAATTTTGTAAGCTCCGCGCTTACTATTCCGTCTATTACTTTTCCCATGTCGCTGCTGTAAAGCGCGTATTGCACCGCGCTGCCGATCGTGTACCTCACCATCGCTTTTATCAGCACGACGTTATTGTCGCCTGTCAGCAAATAGCCGCTGCTTTCAATGTTTGAAGAAATCCGCCCTCCCGCGCTTTCGGTTCCTGGCGCGTAATGGGTGATTACTTCTCTTTCGTGTACTATACGCACCGGAATTTTTATTACTTCGTCGATAAAAAACGGCAGTGAAAAATGGATGCCGGGATTCTTTATTTGATTCTCGCCTGTTCCCGTAAGTTTACCGAACCGGAGAACGATGGCGGCTTCATTGCTTTCAACCTGATATATGCCGGATAGCATGATTAGGAAGACCGCGAAAATAACCACCCACCTGAAATATTTTATTATATATTTTATTATCCGGGAAAATATTTCAAATCCTTTGTCGTCGATCATTTCTCTTTTTCTCCGCGGCCTTATCTGTTTGATCCCGTTATAACATCAAACGGGGATTCGTTCGCGCGCATAATAACAACGGTGTTTGGATTAACGGAATTTTCCAGCGCGATTAGTTTTCTAAGGAAAATAAACAGCTGTGAATTTTGATCATAAGCGGCTCCGTATATTTGAGCGACCAGCCGTTCCGTTTCAGCGTCTATTTCCGCCGTTTCGCTTAAACCCTTCGCGAAAATTTCCGCCGATTTTGCTTCCGCTTCGCTGCGGATTATAGCGGCATCGCGTTCGCCTTCCGCGGTGTAAAGCGAAACAAATCTTTGCCTGTCGGCGATCATCTGGCTGAACACGCTGCGAATGTTGGCGTCGGGAAGCGCGAGCCGCTTAATATCAAGCGCCGTAATTCTGATGCCGTAAGTATCAAGCGCGGATCGCGCGGCTTCTTCTTTAATGGCCCGGCTGATTTCGCCGATTTTTATATCTTCAAGATTCGTAGATACGAGCGAAGAAAGCCTGTAATTGCCAAGCACGCTGTTTTTTGTGGCGGCGACAATGCCGTTAAGATGTCTCTGCGCCGCTTCGTATTCTCCTATGCTTGTATGGAATTTCCGCGGGTCCTCTATATTCCAAACCAGATATGTCTGAAGGATAATATTTATTTTATCATTCGTAAGAGTTTCCGTATAACCTGAATCCATATATTGATTTCTGGAATCGTATATTATTACCTTGTCGACCGGCCATGGAAGTTTAAAATAAAGACCTGCTTCTGTATGAACTGTTACAATTTTTCCGAAGCGGGAAATAATCGCGCTTGAACCTTCTCTTACCGTAAATAAAAATCCGGCTGATAAAATTATAACCGCGAAAATTATAACAAAAATCCATTTTGATATTTTTTTCATGTTAGCTTAGCCTCCTGTTTATTGCGGACTTAGAACTGAATATTCGCCGATGATAAAATTGGACATTTCGTTTTCTGTTCTTGGCGAGAAAACATAAATTTTATTTCCTTTTATTATTCTTTCGTAAGTATCCAGATATTTGGTTAATCTGAAACTCTGCGGGTTTACGTTATACGCTTCCATCGCCGCGTAATAAACTGCCATTTCCCTGTAAGCGCTGCCTGTGCGCCTGTATTGTTCCGCTTTGGCGCGGCCGATAAGCGTAGATACCTGCTGCTCCGTGTTGATAATCTTCTGGTTCGCGGCGGTTTTCGCGTTTGTGATAATTGTGTTCTTATCGACAGACGCGGTTACAACCTTCTGATAAACATCCGCGACATCAATGGGAGGGTGTATGCTTTCGACAATTACCTGTATCACTGTTATTCCCAAACCAGACGATACGCAGAACGCCGACAGTTCTTCTGTCAGAGATACGGACAGCGAACTTCTGTCGACGCTGAGGAATGTATCAAGCGTAGTGTTGACTGTGCGCCGCAGAATTGAATTGTAAGCCGCAGCTGATAATATTTCCTGCGGGTTCGCGGCTCTTGTAATGTACGAATATAAATCAGAAATTTTGTATATCAGTTTGATGTTGACAGCTGCCGCTTCGTTGCCGTTTCCAAGAAGCAGGTTGTGTTCGCCGCCGTCGTGCGCAATATTCCACAGGTAATTTACGCTGTCGGCCGCTTGATACCCTATTTGTATAAAGTTTACCCGGTCGACATCATATATTTCCGCTTTTTCAACAGGCCACGGGAATTTAAAATTCAATCCCGGCCCGGCAATTGACTCTCTTGTCAGTTTTCCGAATCTGTAAACCGCGGCCTGCTGATACGGCTGCACGATATATACCGTCGTAGAGAAAAATAAAATAAACCCAAGAGAAAGCGCGAGAACAGGCAGAATGCGCAGAAGATAGCGAATCGTCCACAGTGATTTAAAAGAAAAATTTGATCTGGCTTCTTCAGAATCCAGAACGCCGATCTCCGGGACAGCATCCGTTGGAAAAACAGACAGCGTTTTTTCCGCTTTATTTTTGTTTTTAAATTTTATAATTTTTATAGATTTTGGAACAAACGCATAATTAAAGCTTCCGGTAACATCATTTTTTAAAATTGAAATCAGGATATTTACAGACAGCGCCGCGAAAAGATAGATTGATACGGCGTAATAAAACCATTGAGCCGCAGCCAATATATTTATGTTAAGCACAATACGCGCCGCTATGACCGCCGCGTAAACCAATGCGGTGTATGAAATAATCGTCAGGACGCCGTGAGAAACTTTGTCCGCGCAGCGTAATCCGCTGTTTTTTCTCATTCTTAAATAAATGGCGGTAACAAAAGGAAATACAAGCAGAAGCACCGCGTGGACTATGCTGTAATTATAAAGTTCCGTATACGCAAGCGGTAAAACAGCGGCGCTCCTGATCGCGTGCCAGCAGACAAGTCCGGCAAAAAAAATAATAAATGAAACAGACGCAATAGTTTTACCGGCGGTTTTTCGCGGTCTTGCTTCTTCCCGAGCCAAAGCGCCGGCTCTTTTTATTTCTATTAAACCGTCTGACGATTCCGCCGCGTTCTCTGCGATTATATTATCTTCCGGCGCTTCTGATTTTTTAGCTTTTTCTTTTTCAATTATAGCATTTATTCTGTTAAAACAAAAAACGGCAAAAAGAAAAACAGACGCTGAAAGCGTTATTTCTCCAAGGCTTGATAAAACTGCGGAACTGCCGCCGAAAACGCTCATTATTTTAAAAAAAGCGCCTGCGGCAAATCCCAGAATTACCGGGAGTTTTCTTACTTCAAGCGGTATTAAACCTCTGTTTTCGTTCTCCATAAAGAGTTTTGATTGTTTCATAAATTATAATAAAATGCAATATCGCTTATATCCAGGATCTGTATCTCGCTCTTGTCCATGTTAAGGCGCCTGTATTGCTTCTTGTATAGGTGCCTGCCGCTCTGCCTTCGTTGTTATACGCATTTACAAAACTGTCTGAAAAAGCGTCTGCTCCAAGAGTTACATTCGCTCCGATGGTAATGCTCGTTAATGGAACTCTAAAAAAAGCTTCATCGGAAATTTGCGTCACGTTGTCCGGTATAATGACGCTGGACAGCCGGCTTCTGCTGAACGAGCTGTTTCCGATCGATGTCACTCTGTTTGGAATTATTATGCTTGTTAAACCGCTGTCCGCGAACGCGTAGCTTCCTATGCTCGTTACGCTGTCAGGTATTATAATGCTTGTCAGATTTTTACAGCTCAGGAATACAGAGCCGTTTATATTTTTTAGCGAGACAGGTAAAACGACGCTTATCAAACCGCTGCTCATGAACGCCGCGTCTCCTATATAAGCAACATTATCAGGTATAACAATGCTTGTTAAATTTGTGCAAAGATTAAACGCGTTGCTGCCTATATCTGTTACGCTGTCCGGTATTGTGATGTTTGTTAAACCCGCGCATTCCCAGAACGCGAAATCTCCTATAGCTGTTACGCCGCTTGGTATAACACTGTTTCTGAATCCGGTCATTAATACGTTGTCCGCTTTTCTTATTAGATTATTTCCTTCGCTCTTGTACGCGGCGTTGCCGCTGTCCACAACAAAATTCTCTACGCTGCTGCAGGCGGTAAAAGCCCCTTCGCCGATATTTACAACGCCTGCGGGTATTACGATATCTGTTAAACTCGCGCAGTAAAGAAAAGCGTAATCGCCGATATTAGTCACGCTTTCCGGTATTGTGATGCTGCCGAGCAGGACGCAGCTGTCGAACGCATACGCGCCGATGCTCGTCACTGTGTTTGGAATTTTAACGCTTATAATATTTCTCTGTCCGCTGAAACCTTCTTCGCTTATTCCGGTTACCGGTAATTTTTTATAAACGGCGGGGATTACAATATCGGCCGCGTTCGCGCTGCCCATTGAAACAGAATATGCCTTATTGTCATTTATCATCTTGAACATGAGCCCCGGCGTTGATTCTTCTTTTTGTCCGCAGGATATTGCCGTTAAAACAGCCAAAGCGGTAAAAATAATGAGACTTGCTGCCGCGCGAAATAATGGTTTCATATTTGGATTTCCTGCGTTAATTATAGCAAAGGTACGCGCAATAAGTATAGAAAAAAATGTTAATTCCCTCTTAAAGAAACTGCGTTTTTATTATATAATTTACGAATGATCAAGCTTGCCGCTTTTTTTGGCAACCCGGGGTCCGGATACGCCCGGAACAGGCATAACGCAGGGCGCATGCTGGCACAAGCGCTGCCTTTTTACTCTTCCTTGTCATGGCAGAAAAAATATAATGGTTTATACGCTTCCAATAACGGCAGTCACTTTCTGATGCCGGAAACATATATGAACCGCTCCGGCATTTCAGTTCAGGCAGCGTCCTCTTTTTTTAAAATTATGATAGAAGAGATTATTGTAATTCACGATGAACTGGAACTGCCGCTTGGAACAATCTCATTAAAATTCTCAGGCGGTCTTGGAGGCCATAACGGGCTTCGTTCAATGAAGGACTGTTTCGGCAGCGCCGATTTTTGGCGTCTGCGGATAGGTATCGGCCGCCCGGACTCGCGGCTTCCCGGAGAAGGCGGTCATGCCGGAAGCGGCGAAGGTATCATCGATTGGGTGCTGACAGATTTTTCAAATGATGAGAAAGAGACGCTGACCCCCGCGCTGGAAGCGGGTGCGAATTTATTGCTGCAAACCTTCACCGAAGAGCCTGAAACATTCTTAAAAGAATGGAAAAAGAAAAAAGTGTCTCTTCCTGAAATAGAAAATGAAACAATAAGGAACATATTATGACGCCGGAAGAATCTTTCAAATCGTTGTATGACATTGTCGTAAAACTGCGCTCTCCCGGCGGATGCAAGTGGGACAGGGAACAGTCCCCGTCAACATTAAGAGGAGCTTTAGTCGAAGAAACTTACGAGTGCCTTGAAGCGATCGACGATAACGATCCTGAGCATATCGCGGAAGAACTCGGCGATTTATTTCTGCTTGCGACAATGATCAGCTACATGCACGAACAGGAAGAAAAATTTACCGTTGCGTATGTATTGTCAAAAGTAAGCGAAAAATTAATACGCCGTCATCCTCATGTGTTTGGAAATGTTGAAGTAAAAGACTCCGCCGAAATTCTGCAGAATTGGGCAAGGATTAAAGTTGAAGAAGAGGGACGCAAAGCTAAAGATTCCGCGCTTGATGAAGTCAGCTCCGCCATTCCTCCGATGGATCGCGCGTATGCCCTTCAGAAAAAAGCCGCCAAGTTCGGCTTTGACTGGCCCAGCATGGAAGGAGTAATTGAAAAAATCAAGGAAGAATTAAACGAGGTCTGTACGGCAAGCGGCGATGCCGCAGTTGAGGAAGAGCTGGGCGATCTTCTCTTTTCTGTTATCAATTTATGCCGCTTTTTAAAAAAAGATCCTTCGGTTGCACTTCGCCGGACAAACAGCAAATTTACAGAGCGTTTTAAATATGTAGAAACTAAAATGAAAGAAACAAATCAGGAGATGATAAAAGAAAATATTGATATAATGGATAAGTACTGGAATGAAGCTAAAAAATAAATTGTTTTATTAAAAGGAGTTTTTTATGGGGTTGATTAAAGCGTTAGCGGGAGCGGTCGGCGGGAATCTTGCGGATCAGTGGCTTGAGTTCTTTACCTGCGAAAGCATGGAAGCGGATGTGCTTGCTCAAAAGGGGCAAAAGAAATCGAGTAAAAGAAGCAGCAATACTAAGGGAGAGGACAATGTTATCTCCAACGGGTCGGGTCTTGTAGTGAATAAAGGGCAGGCCGCGATTATTGTTGATAACGGGCGTATTATGGAATTTTGCGCTGATGAAGGACAGTACACGTACGATCAGTCCAGCGAGCCCAGTATTTTTTACGGAAGTCTCGGCAAGAACATTGGAGGAACTTTAAAGAGCATGTGGGAGCGCGTCAAATACGGCGGAAGTCCCGGAAAGGATCAGAGGGTTTATTACTTTAACACAAAGGAAATACTCGGCAATAAATACGGCACTCCAAATCCGATTCCCTATCTGGTGGTTGATCCGAATATTAATCTTCGCCTGACAATAAGTTTAAGGGCAAACGGAGAATATTCTTACCGCCTGGCAGACCCTGCGCTTTTTTACGCGAATGTCTGCGGTAATGTTGAAGAACAATACACAAGGGATAAAATCGACAGTCAGCTTAAAAGCGAAATAATCACAGTTCTCGGACCTTCGCTTGCGAAACTCGGCGAAGGAATCGAGTATCATCAAATTACTTTTCAAACTGCAAAACTCGCAGAAATTTTAAACGAAGAATTAAGCTCTAAATGGAGAGATGTCAGAGGACTCGAAATTGTCAACTTTGGAATTACCTGCACAGCTTCTCCCGAAGATGAGACGCGGATAAAGCAGCTTCAGACATCGGCGGTAATGAGAGACCCGACAATGGCGGCAGCTACGCTTGTGAACGCGCAGAGTGATGCGATGCGAAGCGCAGCGGAAAATCAGGGCGGTGCGATGGCCGGCTTCCTCGGTATGGGAATGGCGACTCAGGCAGGCGGCATGAATCCGCAGGCGCTGTTTCAAATGGGCGCGCAGCAGCAACAACAACAGCCGCAGCAGCAAGCGCCGGCTCAGCCGCAGGGATGGGCATGCTCCTGCGGTCATGCCGGGAACACAGGAAAATTCTGCGCCGATTGCGGGAAGCCGGTTCCTGTTTCAAATGATTGGACATGTTCCTGCGGTCATGCCGGAAACACAGGAAAGTTCTGCGCTGAATGCGGAAAGCCTGCACCTGCCTCCGGTGAATGGGCTTGTTCATGCGGCCGCGCCGGAAACACCGGGAAGTTCTGCGCAGAGTGCGGGAAGCCAAGGCCGTAAGATATGGAAGTAAAAGAATACAAGTGCCCCAACTGTAACGGGGTTGTAAAATTTGATATTCAATCTCAAAACATGAAGTGTCCGTACTGCGATACAGAGTTTGAGATCGCGGCTCTCGAAGAATATCAAAAAGAAACTGCCGCGCCCGAGAAAGATCAATTTGAATGGGACGAAGAAAACGCGCCCAAAAGCTGGGATAACGAAGATGAACTAAACGATCTTACTCAAGGTTCCTGTCCGTCGTGCGGCGCCGAACTTTTGGGCGACAAAAATACCGCGGCGATGGTCTGCCCTAACTGCGGCAATTCGCAGATCATGTTAAAACGGCTGACCGGATTATTAAAACCCGATTACATCATTCCGTTCAAGCTGGAGAAGAAAGACGCAGTTGAAGCTTTAAAAAAATTTTACAAAGGCAAACGTCTTCTTCCCAACAGTTTTAAAGATGAAAACCGCATCAACAGCATACAGGGTGTTTATCTTCCTTTCTGGCTTTTTGACGCGAAGGCCAGCGGGAACATACGTTACAAGGCGACAAAAGTTAAGCACTGGTTTGACGCGAATTTTAATTATACAAAAACCGATTACTATTCAATTGTCAGAGACGGAAGCCTTGTATTTGAAAAAGTGCCTGTAGACGGCTCGGAAAAAATGGATGACGATTATATGGATGCAATTGAGCCGTATGATTATTCGCAGATAAGTAATTTTGAAACCGCTTTTCTTTCCGGACACATCGCGGAAAAATATGATGTTAGCGCGGAACAAAGCAAGGAAAGAGCGGGCAGAAGAATCAAGGCGTCATTAGAAAACGAATTCGCGAAATCTGTTACGGGATATGCGACAGTTTTTAAAGAAAGGTCTGTGGTTGATGTTGAAGGCGGCAAAGTCAGTTACGGTTTATTTCCCGTGTGGATTCTCAACACAAAATACAAAAATAAGGATTATATATTTCTGATGAACGGACAAACAGGACGTCTTGTCGGAAAACTTCCGGCTGAATCAAAAAAATGCTGGAAATACCGTCTTTTATTTACATTAATTTTTGGCGCGTTTTTTACGCTTGCAATTCAGCTTATACGAATATTTATGTAGGGGTTTTTATGGATATTAGCGAATTTATTAAGGAATGGAATCTTGGCCTTGTGTTAATGGCGTGGGTTTTATCTTTTATTATTGGAATTATAATTGTTCAATTATGGAAGAGCGGAATGAATACTGTCCGTCCGAAAGATCAGGCGGCGGCTTATATTGTAACTGACAGTCTTATGTTCAGAGAAAAAAAGGATCGATTCCTTTACAGCACAGTCAGCAAAACAATCCGGCAGAAAGCGTCTTCTTCTCCGGCAAGAAGGCGTTAACCGCCTCTTGTTTAAAACGGTTTTCTGTGATATAAATAGTTATGGCAGTTACTCGAAGCGTTACGAAGAGATTTGGTATTTTAACCGCAGGGGGCGACTGTCCGGGGCTTAACGCGGCGATTCGCGGCGTGTGCCGGGCGGCTCATGACAGATACGGCATGGAAATTGTTGGTATCGCTAACGGTTTTCGCGGTCTCATATATGAAGATACAAGAACGTTAAAGCCGCATGATTTTACCGGCATTTTAACGCGCGGCGGAACCATTCTGGGTTCAAGCAGGGAAAAGCCATTTGTAGCGGCGGATAAAGACGAAGTAGCGAGCGAAAAAGTTTCCGCGATCATGGAAACATATTCAAAGCTTAAACTTGACTGCCTTGTTTTGCTCGGCGGAAACGGAACCAACACAACCGGTTACAAATTCGCGCTTGAAGGGCTCAATGTTATAGGACTTCCCAAAACAATAGATAACGACATTGTCGGAACAGACAGAACTTTCGGTTTTCATTCCGCTCTTGCGATCGGCACGGAAGCAATTGACCGTCTCCATTCAACAGCGCAAAGCCACAGCCGCGTTATTGTTATTGAACTTATGGGACACAAAGCCGGATGGCTTGCGCTGTACGCAGGCGTTGCCGGCGGAGGCGATGTTATTTTGCTGCCCGAAATTCCTTACGATGTGCGCGAGATTGGAAAACATCTTGAGCAGCGCGCAAGAACCGGAAAAACTTTTTCCATTGTTGTAGCCGCTGAAGGCGCAATGTCGATCAAAGAAGCCGAGATGGATAAAAAAGAACGAAAAAAATACCGTAACGAAAACGGCCCGTCTGTAGCGTACCGCATTGCCCGTGAAATTCAGGAAGAGACAGGCATGGAAACCCGCGCGACTGTTTTGGGTTACATGCAGCGCGGCGGCATTCCAAGCGCTTCAGATCGCGTGCTTGCGACAAGCCTCGGCACCGCCGCGGTAGAACTTCTCGCGAAAGGCAACTACGGCCGCATGGTCGCGCTCTCCGGCAATGAGATCGATTCCGTGGATTTAAGCGTTCCCGAAGGCAAAGTAAAAAATGTTCCCGTCAACCACTACATGATTGATTCCGCGCGTGCTGTCGGCACTTGCATGGGCGTTGAATAATCACTCGGTTAATTTTTTATACGCCTCTTTTCCCTTGTAATTACGGTTAAACAACAGCGGATAATCGGTTCTGCCTTTCACCGGATGATCGTTCAGCCAGCTGTGCCCGTCCGCAATACCCCATAACACAACCATGTCGAGTTTTCCCTCATCATATTTTTCTTTAAACATATCGAAATAATCGCGGTATGTTTGCGCAAGATCTGAAAGCCGCTCATTAAGAACGCTGTCTGATACTTTCGTATTGTTTGCTTCGTTTTTTGCGTTGCTGAAAATTGATATATCAAGTTCGCAGATTTGTACCATGATGTTTGTTCCGTCTTTCTTTTTTATTGCAGAAAATAAATCAATACCGGAACTTATATCGTGGTTACAGCTTGGATTTCCATTGCATGTAAGGCATTTACTTTTATCTACCGGATGATCATAGAGCCTGAAGTGTCCTTGGAAACCAACGCCGTCAATTGGAGCGTCATTTTGGATTAACCACTCCACTAACGCTTTAAAATCATCCTGCTTGGTAGTTCCGCCTCTTGTAAAAGGCCTTTCAACACCGTAGTCAGTTAAATAAAGTTTTACTTTCCCGGGTTCCCCATATTGATCAGCGTATTTACGCGCCCATTGAAACGCTTTTAGAATGTAATCGTATCGATCCATTCCTTTCTTGCCGGCGGCTTCCATTATTTTTGTGTATCCTGAATTCACCCTTGGGCCTGCAACATCGTGATCAATTGCTTCATTAACTACGTCCCACCATTCAATTGTATCGCCGTATTTTTCAAACACAGCTTTTATATGGTTTTCCATGCGTGTATAGAGAGCATCTATTGAGCCGCCGAAAAACCAGCTTGGTGTTTGATCATGCCAGATAAGGCAATGACCGCGCACTCTTTTGCTGTTTGCTTTAGCATAGTTTACAAGCGCGTCAGAATCAGTCCATACGTAACTATTCACCCAATTATTGCCTGAAGGCTGAGAAGAAGGCATTATAGCAAAAGGTTTCATTTCATTTTCTGCGGCAACAACATTAAAATGTTTTAGAAGCGGATGCTGCGGGTTACCGCTGTTAAGTGCATTCGCCTGACTGGAACTCATATCCGCGTTACTGGTTCTCGCGCCCGGAACAGCGGCTCCGACAAGGAACGGCCATTTTGTATGCAAAATCGTATTGTCATCAAAATCCAATACATCAACAGCAGGTCCCGGCTCGCATGAAAAGACAGCTGAAATTAATAAAACAATTAAACAAACACAGATTCTATTTTTCATTTTTTTCTCCTATAGTACGGCTGATTTTATTTTAGACCGCTTTTTAACAGAAAGGAAGGACAATTTGCGCCTGTCGCGCGGTATACTTCATGAGACGGGAACTTCATCGATTTAATGGAAAAGATTTCACACGCTCTTGGAAAAACCGGATCCCATGTAACCTTGAAATAAGCGCATTTCAGGCAGTTTGGCGGCTTTGAAGGGGGTTTTTTGCTGTCTAAAAACGATTCACCCATCTAATATGAATATACATTCCTGATTAAAATTTGTCGATAATGAAGCGGAGGAATGTGTATTTTGCAGATTATCAGCGATTTTAAACAAAAATTGGCCGCAGAGCCGTATTTTAAACTCCGCACAATAGCCGTTTTACTGGCTGTTTTTTTCGGTTTTTGCGGTCTTTGGCTTGGGTTTTCTCTGTTTTCGGCTTTTTCTGGGATAGGTATTTTCCCCGCCGGTCCCGGAATGTTCTTTGTCAGTTCTTTCGGGATTCTTTCCGTGTTAATTCCCGTTTATTTCGGATACGCGGCTTTTATACTTGCCGATTCAAAATGGCGCCCGGATAGAATTTTCTATTTAAGCGGATTTGTTCTGCCGTTTTTAACTTTAGTTATCGGGTTCGCGCTAATCCGTGATTTTGAACTCCGATCCGCGCATATGGCTTTTTTAAATTTTGCCGGAAAATCCGGATTCAGTTTTTTTATCATTTCTCTCGCCGTAGCTGAAGTGATTGCGCTGCAGCTGTTAAAAAATAAATTCTTTAAAAAAGAAAAACCTGTAAACCGGCAGCCCAGTCTGCCTTCTCCTGATAATGTCAGCGTGAACGAAACAAAATTTGTTCCCATTGTCGAAGAGAATAATTGTTTTACGCGTATTCTAAAAGAATCTCAGCGTGACGCTCAAAACGCCGGTTCCCCCGGCGATAAGTTAGGTGTAGAAAATAATATTGAAGAATTAAGCTCCGATGAAATTGTTGATGATGACGGCGAAGAAGAATACAGCGAATTTGACGAAGACTTTGAAGGAGAAGCCGATACAGACGAAGAGGCCGAAGAAAATTTTAACGAAGAGACTGATGATGACATCGAAGAGGATGATGCCGGTGATGCTCCGCGCAACGAAAGCGTTGAACGCCTGCTTGAAGAAGCCGAAGCCGCCGCGGCCGCTCACGGTGAACAGGTGCGCAAAAAAAACAAACAAATTGGAAGCGTCCGTTATAAAAAGTACAGGATCCCTGTTGATATATTAAACGAATACCCCGACGGCGAATACTGGGTTATCGATCAGGCAACGCGTGACGCTGCGATCGCGCTTAAAGAAACGCTTGAAGAGTTTAAAATTCAAGCCGAAGTTACGGGCATCAGAAAAGGGCCTGTAATCACGATGTTCGAGATTCTTCCCGCGCCCGGAGTCAAACTTTCAAAAATTACCGGCTTACAGGACAACATTGCTCTGCGTCTCGCCGCGTCTTCTGTGCGCATTGTCGCTCCAATTCCGGGAAAACACGCTGTCGGCATTGAGGTTCCCAACGCGAAACGCAACATTGTCTCTTTCAGGGAAATAATCGAAGGAGAGCTGCAAAAACCCGGTGAAAAAATGGGTATCCCTGTCGTTATGGGAAAAGATATTTCAGGCGAAGCTCAGACCGTTGACCTCGTGCAGATGCCTCATCTTTTGATCGCAGGCGCCACGGGTTCTGGAAAATCGGTCTGTGTTAACGCGATTATTCTTTCGATACTTTATCAGCTTCATCCGAATGAATGCAGGCTTATGCTCATCGATCCAAAAATTGTTGAATTAAAATTATACAATGACATTCCCCATCTGCTGACGCCTGTAATTACCGAGCCGAAAAAAGCGTTTCAGGCTCTTCAATATTGCATTTACGAAATGGAGAGGCGTTACGCTTGTCTTGATAATATGGGAGTGCGCGATATCCGCAGTTACAACAGACGCATTAAAGAAAAAAACATAATGCAGGAACACATGCCCTACATAGTTGTAATCATTGACGAGTTCGCCGATTTAATGTCGACAACCGGGAAAGAGCTTGAATCAACAGTCGCAAGGCTCGCCGCGATGAGCCGCGCTGTCGGCATTCATCTTGTGCTTGCCACTCAGCGTCCTTCTATTGATGTAATTACAGGTTTAATAAAGGCAAACATTCCAAGCCGTATCGCCTTCATGGTAGCAAGCAAGACCGACAGCCGCATCATTATCGACATGGTTGGCGCTGAGAAACTTTTAGGAAAGGGCGATATGCTTTATTCAGGCGTTGTAGATCCTTTTCCGATCCGCATGCAGGGCGCATTTGTTTCCGAAGAAGAAGTTGAAGCCGTGGTAGAACAGGTTAAATCTTTCGGCGAGCCTGAATACATTGACGATGAGATTTTCTTTGAAGAAGAAGAGGAAGACGCCGGCGCGTCGCTCTTTTCTGATGGTGACGATCCGTTATATGAAAAGGCTTTGGAAATTGTATATCAGCAGGGTAAGGCAAGCGCAAGTTACATTCAGCGAAGACTAAAAATAGGCTTTAACCGCGCTGCCCGTCTTATAGACGAAATGGAACATCACGGCGTTGTAGGTTCGGCGAACGGAAGCAAACCCCGCGAGCTTCTGCGCGGAAGCGGAATCGCTTAAGTTGACGCAAGGAGGCGGATTTCCTGCCCGGGAAAAATGATCTTCATCAAAGGCAGGAAATCCCAGAAAGATGAGAAAAGATGTTAATAAAAACTTTTTTATTAACATCATAGAATTAACATATTCCATGTTAACAATTTCTGCATGTGTTTTATTTTAGTATATAAGAGTCTATTAATTTAACAGCTCTGTTTTTCGCTTCAAGCAGAAATTTTTCCGCGGTATAATCATTTATAACATTGCTGTATTGCGCGTCAACTTCCAAAGTTAACGCGCCTTTATAATTTAATTCCTTTAATTTATTCATAATTCTCTCCCAGTTTACGGAACTGCTGAAAGGAAGCATGTGCTGATCGCCTGTGCCGTCGTTATCATGCAAATGCAGTGCGGCGAGTCTATGACCGTATTTTGAAAGGCAGTCTTTTCCCGGAGTAAAACAGTGTTCATGCCCCGAATCATAGCAAAATTTTAATCTATCAGATTTTATGTTATCAAAAATAAAATCAAGATGTTCAAGTGTATGTACGTTCTCCAGAGCAATTGTTACGCCGTTTTTTTCCGCTTTTTCAATAAGCCGCTTAAATCTGTCAAGTCCCAGTTGATTATAAGGAGGCGGATTTTCACCGCTTGTAACATGCATCACTGCCGTTGGAATTTCGTGTTTTCTACAATCATCAATATTTAAAAGGTACTTGTTAAAAAGTTCTTCTCCGCCGGAAGAATTTTCCCATATCGCGTTTATGTTAAAAAACGGAAGATGCACATTTTCGATTTTCAATCCGTATTTTCTTGCGATGTGCGGCGTTGACTCTTTATGTTTCTCTTCCTCTCCCCACCATATCATCACAGATTGAAACCCTGCGTCTTTTATTAATTTAAACCTTTCTTCGTATGAATATTTATATCCAAACCATGAGGAGATTCCTATTTCTGTATTAAACGGTGCCATGAAGTGATTATAACTTATTTTATATATTAATTACCAGTGTTAATACTTACAGCTAAAAAAACAATTAAAAGATTTTCGTAAAAATTTTATATTCTAATCCCACATGTATCTAAGATATTTTCCAATATCCGCCTTTATCCGGACCGATACGTTCTAACATTCCTTAAATCCATTGAAAGCTTCATTAAAAACAGGTTCTTTTATTCCGTATTCTTTACAAATCAATCGTATAGAGAAAAGACCTCACACGAAGGCACAGAGTACACGGAGGATTTGGATATGAGTGTTACACGCTGCCTATGAGTGATTGGGAAGGTAATATTCTGTTTTTATACTCTTTGTCAATATTTTTACTGTTATGTAAAGTTATTTCAATAGCGGATAACCGTTGACATATATAAAAATATTTTAAGGAACAGTTCACCCTATTCCTAGCCACTCTATTATAAATTAATTGATGAAGCCCATAACAATAATATTTTTTCCTCAAAAACATTTTATATTTTAATAAAAATAGCGTAGCCATTAGACTACGCTATACATTGCGATATTAGATTATATACTACTCTAGGCAGTTTGAGTGCATGAAATTGGAAAATATAGGAATTCATGTATGCAAGAACAAGAATTAAGAGAAAAAGTAGGTAAAAATATCAAATTTTTCCGATTTCGTAGGCAGTTATCGCAAGCGGATTTGGCAGAAAAAGCTCAAATTTCTATAACTTCCCTTTCAGATATTGAACGTGGAAACAATTTTCCGCAAGCCAAAACCTTATGCAATCTAGCACAAGCCCTTGATATTGAAGTTTGGTCGCTTTTTAGAGGTGAAGATATATCAGATAATCAAAATACAGTTCTTGAACATTTTTCAGAGGACTTTTCTAAACACATAAACATTGCCATTGAAGCAGTCCGTAAACAATATTTAACGTAGGGGAATTTTTCCAGAGTAAAAAATCCCTATTATTTGTTCTTATATTCCTGCAATAATTTCACATAACGTTAAGCGCAGTTATTTTATATTATTTATGTGGTTCGTATGCATAATCTCTCACATATAATTGTTGAATTCCTGCATACCATCTGTCATACCAAGTCCTATTATTTATATTAATTCCAGAATCAAAATGAACAGGATCTATTTGCGAAAAACGCCCTCCCCATCTCATTCCAGCATTTTCACAACCAATAATAAAATTCTTAATTGCTTGAGGTAAATTATCCCAATTCGCCACTGTCATATTTGAACTATTATACCACACTCCATTATAAACTAAATTTACATCTATTGCATGTCCAACTAAATGACATGATCTATCTGCCGGTGGAACAATATTACTAGTTATTTGACCGCCTGCTCTTCTAAAGCTTTGTTGAACTTTTATTTGTATATTATTCGCACCTGCCAAATTATCCATTACTTGAATATATTGTAAAAAACCTGCTTCAATTACAATATCGTTGTCAAAATTTGCAGAACCTCCTATTAAGTATAGTTCTGGAGTCTGTGAAAATACTCCGCAAATAACAAATAAAATTAAAAACAAAGCAAAAATTACTTTTTTCATACATCTCTCCTTTAGTATATAATGTCTAATACAAGACCTAATATACTATATATTATATCATTATATTTGTCAATACATTGCACATAACGCGATATAAATGTATCGTTGCCGATAGAAATAATGCTTGCAGGTATTATTATTTCTTTCGTTGTTTCCGTACCTATCGAAACTTCATACTCTGTATCGCCATTTATCATCGTATACGTAAGAGCGTGGGTTTCAGAATTTTCGCCGTTGTCATTTTTTTCTGGCTCCGGACAAGTTATAAACATCAAAACCGCCGCTAAAATAACAGCTAAAACCAGACTATTTTTCTTTATATTAAATTCCTCCTAAAACGATTAAAATTTTTTAAATTACAATATCAGGTATAAAAATACGCCTAACCTATTTACAATTTTAAGTATCTGTAAAGCACTGGAAATTAACCCTGTGGTGCTTTTTGAGTCCTGCGAAATGGAGTGTTTGCTGGCAAGGGACACAATTATTAAACTGGTGTCGCAGTATTTGCAGGTTTCTTTATAAATTACACTTGACACCCAACGGGTTACACTTATATAATTATATATGATACGGTCTTTTAAGCATAAGGGGTTGGAGCAATTCTTTGTATCAGGTACGAAAAAAGGCATTCAGACTGATCATGCTAATAAAATAGCCCGTATTTTAGACCGTTTGGATGCCAGTGTTTCGCCTGTAGATATGAATCTTCCGGGGTATAAATTGCATGAACTTAAAGGAAAAGAAGCTGATACTTGGTCTGTAACAGTAAATGGAAACTGGCGAATTACTTTTCAATTTATTGGGCAAGATGCGTTTGTGGTAGATTATCGGGATTATCATTAAGGAGTTTATTGTGCAGAAAATACGAAAGCCTGTTCACCCTGGAAATGTCTTTTTACATGATGTTCTTATTCCTTTGGGATTAACAATTACAGATGCTGCGCAAATGATGGGAATTACTCGAAAAGCGCTTTCAGAATTAATTAATGAAAAATCATCATGTTCTGTTCAAATGGCGCTCAGAATGGCTAAGGTTACAAATACCAGCGCAGAAAGCTGGATAAATATGCAGATAAAACTGGATCTCTGGAAAGCTCGTCAGCAGAAACTCAGTTCCTTAAAAGAATTCCCAAAACTTGCAGTTTAATATATTTGATTTTTCAAGCATACGCTTCATAAATTATAAATGATTGGAATAAAATTCCTCTGCGTCTCCGTGTGCGGTTCTTCGTGTTTAAATATTTAACCAGAAAAGTTTTTTCATTACCGCGTCGCTCGAATATTATAAAAAATGGAACATCACGGCGTTGTCGATCCCACGCATGGCAGTAAGCTGCGTGAGTTATTGTGCTGCACGCTACCTATGGCTGCTTCGTCCAAACCTCGCCACTCTGCTCTCTGGTGTATCTTCCAGGTCCTCCGCCTACAGCCAGATACTTAATACACAAATCGCCTAATCCATTGAACGCGCTATACGATAAATTAGTAACAACTCCCAAAAAATATACGCTTGTAAGGTCATTACACGACATAAACGCATCGTTGCTGATAGAAGTAACATTTGGCGGGATTATTATGCTTGTAATGCCGGCGGTTGCGAATGCTTTTTCGCCGATAGTTTTAAGCTGGCTTCCGGCGTTGAAGGTTACGCTTGCGAGGCTTCCTTCGCTCCATGCAAACGCCTGATCGCCGATAGAAGTAACGTCTGCCGGGATTTCTATGCTTGTAATGCTGGTTTCGGAAAACGCGCCTTCGCATATAGTTTCAAGTTTGCTTCCCGCCGCGAAAGTTACGCTTGTAAGGTTTTTACATTTTCCGAACGCCCAATTTCCAATGCTCGTTACACTTGCGGGGATTTCTATACTTGTAAGACTTTCGCATCTTATGAACATACCTTCGTTGATACTTTCAAGTTTGCTTCCCGCCGCGAAGGTTACGCTTTCAAGGTTTATAAGATCAATAAAAGCAAAATTGCCGATACTCGTTACGTTTGCGGGGATTTCTATACTTGTAAAATTTTCACATCTTATGAACGCACCTTCTCCGATACTTTCAAGCTTGCTTCCCGCTGCGAAAGTTACGCTTGTAAGGTTTGGGCAGTCAATAAACGCCCAATTGCCGATACTCGTAACACTTGCAGGGATTTCTATGCTTGTGAGGTTTTCACAAAATTCAAATGTTAATCTTACGATACTTTCAAGCTTGCTTCCTGCAGCGAAGGTAATATCGGAAAGGCTCTTGCAGAAAGAAAATGCGCCTTTACCAATTGAAGTCACGTTTGCGGGGATTGTTATGTTTATTAAACTAACGCACCCCTGAAACGCATTTTCACCTATCACTGTAACGCCTGCGGGGATTTCTATACTTGTAAGGTTTTCACATTTTAAAAACGCATTTTCGCCGATTTCAATAACGCTTGCAGGGATTTCTATGCTTGTAAGGATTGTTTGATAAAATGCAGACTTGCTGATACTTTCAAGCTTGCTTCCTTCCGCGAATGTTACACTTGCAAGGCTTTGGCAGTTACCGAATGCGCCTTCACCGATTGTAGTAACGCTTGCTGGGATTGATACACTTGTAAGACTGGAATCAGTGAATGCCCAAGTGCCAATAGTAGTAACGCTTTCAGGTATTGTTATACTTGTGAGACCTGTTTCATTAAATACGCCATTACCGATGCGATTAATTTGACCGCCGCCTGCGAAAGTTACGCTAGTAAGGCTTTTACTTTTATAGAATGCATAATTGCCGATGTCAGTAACGCTTACAGGAATTATTACGCTTGTAAGGCTAGTATTAACAAATGCTCCTCTACCGATATTTTTAAGCTGGCTGTCTGCCGCGAAGGTTACCTTTGTAAGGCTTTTACAATCTTCGAACGCACTTTCGCCGATAGAAATAATGCTTGCGGGAATTTCTATGCTTGTAATAGCGCTCCCAGCAAATCCGCTTTTCCAACTGCTCTCCTCATTTTCCCGCTTGCTTGCCGCTATTGCGGTTACAGGCTTATCGTTGTATGTTGCAGGTATTATTATTTCTTTCGCTGTTTCCGTGCCCATCGAAATTTCATACTCTGTACCGTCATTTATCAGCGTATACACAAGAGCGTGTGTATTTTTACCGTTCTCATTATTTTCTGGATCCGTACAAGCTATAAACATTATAACCGCCGCCAAAGTAATCATTAATACCAGACTAATTTTTTTCATATCAGAATCCTCCAAATACGTTGAATTTGCCTTAATCCACACATATAATACCTAAATATACCCTATATCGTGTGTTTTTGTCAACACAAAAATGTTGTTATAATCACACAATATGGAAGAAAATGACGAATTTGATGGTGAGGAGGAAGTTTCAGCTCGAATTAAGCTTATTACCCAAAGATTACGGGAAGAAAGAGAAAAGCAGCGTATTTCACAGATTGATTTGTCATTTAAAGCAGGATTATCACAAAATTTAGTCAACTACATAGAAACAGGCAAGCGAACGCCTAACCTATACACAATTTTAAGTATCTGTAAAGCACTGGAAATTAACCCTGCGGTACTTTTTGAGTCCAGCGGGACAGAACGCCAGCTGGCGCGGGAGACAATTATTAGATTGGTGTCGCAGTATTTGTAAAATTCTTGACAAATTCCTTTAAATAAGCTAATATATTATACATAAAGGTTAAGAAATGGTTAATATAGCTAATATATTATCTATAAAACAGGGAATTTCTCAACGTGTTAGGGCAAGGCGAAGAGAGGCCGGGATTTCTCAGTCTAAAATGGCGCAGCGTTCCAGTGTTTCACTTGGATCGATTAAACGTTTTGAAGGTTCCGGCGAGATTTCATTGGCGAGTCTTTTGCGTATTGCCGCTGTGCTTGGTTATGAAAATGATTTTTGTAAACTTTTTGAGCGAAAGAATTATCAGTCCATAGATGAGATAATAAATGCAAAATAAATTTATAAATGTTTTTTATCAGAATAGAAAAGTCGGGTGGTTAGCTGAAACTCCGGAAAGGCTGCTTGCGTTTGAATATGATTCTGAATGGCTGAGTGACGGGTTTTCAATTTCTCCTTTTAAATTACCGCTGTTAAAGCAGGTATTCATCGCTTCCCGTGATCCTTTTGACGGTAGTTTTGGCGTGTTCAATGACAGTCTGCCTGACGGATGGGGTCGGCTCTTAATTGATCGTATGCTGGTTAAGAAACATATTGATCCTTCGGGCGTTTCAACTCTCGATAGGCTGGCTATTGTAGGCAGTTCAGGAATGGGTGCGCTTGAATATAAACCTGAAGAAAATTTTATAAAAATAAAAAAAGACGATTCGCTCACTTTACAAACCCTGGATAAACTAGCGAAGGAAGTTGAGGCGATACTAAATGATAAATATAACGGGAGAAAATTGGAAGAGCTTGTAAAGCTCGGCGGAAGTTCAGGCGGAGCGCGTCCGAAGGTTTTAATAAATATTGACGGCGAAGAATGGCTAATTAAATTTCGCGCAAGTTTTGATCCTAAAAATATAGGAGAGCAGGAATACGCCTATATGGCGGCCGCGAAAGCAGCGGGGATTATTGTGCCTGAAACACGATTGTTTGAAAGTAAATATTTCGGCGTTAAAAGATTTGATCGGGCAAAAAATAAAAAATCATCCATGAGAAAAATATTTATGATTTCCGCAAGCGCTCTTTTAGATGCCAGCCACAAGCTTCCAACTCTCGATTATAACAGTTTAATGTCCGCAACGATTGAATTAACGCGGGATTTTCGCGAAGCTGAAAAGATGTTTCGCCTGATGTGCTTCAATGTACTGACGCATAACCGTGACGATCATTCTAAAAACTTTTCATTTCTGTATGACGATAAACGATGGCAGGTATCTCCCGCGTATGATCTTGTTTATTCTGACGGTATGAGCGGAGAACATGCCACTTCAATTGACGGTGAAGGAAAAAATCCAAACGAAACTCATATCATGGCTGTAGCGAAAAATGCAGGTATCGATCAGCGTAAAGCAAAAACTATTATAGAAGAAGTTAAAAACGCGGCAAATAATTTAAGAAAAACTTTAGGCGTATGACCGCTATCTTCTGGGTCCTCTTTCTGGGCCGGAAATTTCAAAACAGTAATCGCCGAGTTTTTCTATGCGGCGGACAAGGTCGATGAATAAAAGTTCCGCCTTAACATTTCCGCCGGATTTAATGCGTTTACGTCCGAGTTTTTGCAGTCTCTTCTGGCTCTTGTCAATATTTTCTTCCATCTCTTTTGCGCGGTTTTGAAGTTCTATCGACGGGTTGCGGCTTAGCTGTTCTTCAAGAAGCTCGAGGAATTCTTCAACCTGCTCGACGTATGGTATTAGTTCGTCCATTTCCTTGTCTTTAAAATTGTATTTTTTTACGACGCTTTTTTCCAGAAGACGGCTGATGCTGTAACATTCATCGCTCATCGATTCAAGCGCGACAATTACCTGCATAAGATACGTAATCCGCGTTTCAAGGCGGTAACCGATATTCAATCCTGTGCATTCAATTAAAAAGCTGCTTAGCGCATCACGCATTTCGTCGATATACTCTTCTTTTTCATGCAGTTCGTCGCAAAGAGCTTCCGTAATTTCTTCGCCTTTTCCTTCTTTCCCGCGAAGTTCCCGCAAAACATTGCAAAAACGGGAATACATAAAAGAGACATTTCCCGCCATATCGCTGATTTCTTTTTCTGCGCGCATGATATTAAGTTCCGGCGATTCCATTGCGCCTGCGGAAAGATATGAAAATTTATAATGATCTTCCTTCTTATCTGTTTTTTTGTCGCGGATAATAAATGTTAAAAATCTTGCGTAATGTTTTATAAAAGGAAGGAATAAAAGCGTATTTAATACTTTAAATGCCGTGTGAAGCATGGCGAGATGAAAACCAATGGCGATATTTACTATTATTTTTCCGCTGGCATCATAAGCGATTGCCGCCAGAGGATCTCCCGGCACAATAATATCTACAAGTTTTAACACAGGCATTAATAACGGAATCGCCCAGCAGGCAAGTATAATATTAAATAACACATGACTCCATGCGGAGCGTTTTGAATCGGTGCTTCCGCCGATAGAAGCCAATATGCCGTCTGTGGTAGTGCCTACGTTCGCGCCTAATATCATGCCGGCGGCCATTTCATAAGTTATTATGTTACCGCCTGCCATTAAAATAATCATCGCGACCGCTGCGGTTGATGAATTGATAATCAGCGTCATTACAAAACTTGTGCCGAATGCGATCAGGACTGCGAGAAAACCCATGCCTTTGAAAGCTTCTATCGCATTGGCGTTAAACTGTACGTTGCCTATTCCTTCGGAAAGATAATAAAGTCCTAAGAACAGGAAACCGAATCCGAATAAGAATTCGCCTATGCCTTTATGTTTCCAGTTGATTGATTTTAAAATAAAACCAATGCCTATTGCGGGAACAGCGAGAGCGTCGATGCTTATTTTAAAACCGATAAGCGAGACAATCCACGCTGTAAGGGTGGTGCCGATATTCGCGCCAAAAAGCACGCCGATGGATTGGACAAGGGAAAGAAGCCCGACATTTACAAACGAGACGACCATTACTGAAACTGCCGAAGAAGACTGAACAATGGCTGTTACCAGAAATCCTGTCAGTACAGCGATAATGCGGTTATTTGTCATGAAGTTCAGCGCTTTCCGCATCCGCTCGCCGGCGCTTTTTTGCAGACCGTCGCTCATCACCTTCATACCGAAGAGGAACATGCACAGGCCGCCAGTCATTGTCAGTAAAAGGGCTATAAGTGCCATAAGAGAGTATAGCATTTTGAGGAGATTAAATGCTATACTTAACCATGGCATCCGGCATTAAGAATTCAATCGATCAGCTGATTGGCAACATTAAAAATTTAATCTCTGTGGACGCGAGAAAGCTGGAATATATTATTGCCGCTCAAATTGCGGGCGGGCATGTAATTCTCGCCGATTCACACGGGGTGGGGAAGACCTCCCTCGCGCGGGCATTGGCTGGTTCCATTCGCTGGCGGCCGGAGGATCTGGCTGTTATTAGCGATGACAGCGGCGTTAAGATGGAAGGATTCAGCCGTATCCAGTGTACCGTCGATCTTCTTCCGCAGGATATTCTCGGCTTTAACCGTTTTATCGGTCATTCAGGCGAAATGATTTTTAACAAGGGGCCGGTTTTTGCGCACTTTGTTTTATGCGACGAAATCAATCTGCTTACTCCAAAAACCCAGGGAAGTTTCTTTCAGGTGATGGAAGAACAGACTGTAACCATCGAAGGCAAATTGTACCGTTTAAAAGATCCGTTCTTTATTATTGCCACAATGAACCTGAAGGGCGTTCACCTGTTTCCGCTTCCCGCGCCTCAGCTTGATCGTTTTATGATCCGTCTTTCGCTCGGTTATCCTTCGGCGGAAGATGAAAAAGAAATTATCAACCGGCACGGAAAGATTGACGCGTGGGACAATTTTCAAAGCGTCATAGACAGCGCCGATTTAATCCGCTGGAAAAAAATGGTGGACGAAATTCAGATGCATCCCGATGTTACATCCTACATTGTAAATTGCGTAAGAGCGACAAGGACGCATCCCGATATTGAATCTCCCGCAAGTCCGCGCGCCGGCGTTCGCATCTCAAGGCTTGCGCGATCCCTTGCGCTTTGCCGCGGCATGGATTATGTAAGCGTCGATATTATTAAAGAAATATTTATTCATGCGATGGCTCACCGCATTATTACGCGCGATCCTTCCATACCGCCTGAGACTCCATTGACAAGCATATTGGATTCTGTGCCTGTAGAGCAAAAAAGAGAATAGCTGTGTCCGATAGCCTGCCGCGCCGCAATAAATACCCTTTGCGATTTCGACTGGTTTTTACACCCTTTGGCTGCGTTGTTTTTGCTGCTACTTTGATCGGCTTAATCCGCTCTCTTATAAACCGCAACGCTTATGAGATTGTAATAACTTCGGCTGTTTTATTACTTATGCTGATACTCGGCGTTATTGGTTTTTGGAAATCAAAAAAATTAAAATTGATGGAACCCGGATGGAAAACTCCTTCGCCCATGACGGCCCTGTCTAATGAGGCAACGATTATTTCCGGCCTCTCCGGAGCCGTTCCGCTTTTTTTTCGTCTGCACTTTTTTGTTAAAGGGCTTTTTTCTCCCGGCGGAGATAAAAACAACTGCCGCGTGACTGTAGAAACTTCAATTCCTCACGGCGATACAACCGCAAATCTTCCGCTTGATTTTCCCATATCGGGAATTCTTCAGGGCGACGGATTTTGCGTGTTATGTGACATTTTCGGCTTCTTTTCTTTTTTCTGCGGAGAGCCTCAGGGTAAAACGGTCAATGTAAGAAGCGCTCCGTGTTATGGAAAAAAAACGCAGATAAGCGCCGTTACAGGAGCGGAGGATCAGCGTAATAAACCTTCCGCAGATATTGAAAGATATTACATGAGGGAATATACGCCGGGGGACCGGTTCCGCGACATCAACTGGAAAAGCTCGGATAAAATTGACACTCTCATTACACGCATTTCCACAGATAATCAGGAAAAAGTCAGCAGGATAGAAATTTATTTTCGCAATTTCGGCTCTGCAAACTCATCCATGGAAGCGTTGTGGCTTTTGGATCGCGCCAAGGCGCGTCTTTCTTATTTTTTGCGAAACCTTATGGAGCAAAACTCTTCTTTTATATTTGATGTCCGCGCCGCGCAGGGAAGCTGGGAAATTCAGGATATGGAAGCTCTTGATTCTTTTCTTGATGAGCTTGCCGGGCTTTCATTCCTGCCGGCGCAAAATGAAGCTCCTCTGTATACAGCGGCAGGTCACGCGAATACCGGAGAAATGTATGTATTTTCAACCGCCTGCGATACCGTGCTTCCCGGTTTTATTCTTGCGTGCAATCCAAGGCCTGTAACTCTTTTTCTTGTTCAGCCCGCTGATAAAAAATCCGCGCCTGCGGAACAAAAAACGCAGATTGAAACTTTAACAAGCGATGATTTTTTGCAGAGAGGCTGCTCTGTATCTTTTAAACGGTTTCGCAGGAATGTAAAATGGCTGAATGCTCACGCGGGCAGAGTGGAAATGTTTTATGCGGAGATAAAATCATGAAAAAACCCGCGATAATTTTATTTTCTCTGCGTTTGGTTTTATATTTCAGCGTAATTATTTTAATTTTTATTCATCCGGGCATAGCAGTCCCTTTTGACAGCACAGGAATTATTCAATGGTTTTTAATTGTTCCGCTGATGGCGGCGATTGCGTTTGTTCCGGAGCGCATACTTAAATTGCGTTACAGGCGGATTGTCTCTCTCTCGGTTTTGCTTATGCTTTCACTGGCCGCAGGCGTTACAAATCTTGGAATTCTTCAGATGTTTGCCGTTGGTTTAATTAGTTTTATATTCACTCACTTTTTATTCGGCAAGCCGCGCGCACGGACATGGTGGTCAAAAATCGTGTCGCTGGAGCCGTTCTTTCTTGCGTATGTATGTCTTCGCCTTCTTTCGCTTTCAAGATCCAACGAAGATATTGCGGGACAAAGCGCGGCGCTTACGCAGTTTATTCTTGTATGGACGGCGGCGGTTTTTTTATTGCACAGCATAATAATTTATTTGTGTTTTTATCTCGAAGGGTGTAAAAAAGTGTGGAAAGAAGCGGCAGTGTTTTCTGCCGCGGCGTTTTCAGCGCTGATTGTTTTGCTTGTTGTTCTGCCTCCCGATTTTGTCAGAAATACAATAATTGAAAATCTGGTTCCCGAAAAAATACCTCAAAAAATTTCCCGCGAGGATAACAATCGCGATCTTTCTGACAGAGGCAGGGGAAGAAGAATTCTTCCGAGAGGACAGGGGAGCGGAAGCAGGGGAGAACTGCGCGGCATCTCTGAACATGAATGGCCGGGCAGAGGCGACAGAGGAGCCGGTGAACCTCGTCAGTATATGGTAATGATTGTCGCGTCAGAAAGTGAACCTGTTTATATGGGTGACGCTTTCCGGGGCAATTTGCATCCGGCTAACGGTTTTCTTTTAAGTCATGATGAATCTTTAAACGATCTGGCTCAACAGAGATTTTTTATTACGTGGAAAGACAATGAGCCTGATTATGATCGCGGCAGGCGAAGACAGAAATTTTTTACGCTGTCAACCTTGCAGCAAAAATATCTGCCGTACCGTCCTGTTTCCATCGATCCAATAATATTGAGCGAGGATTCCGGGCCTCTTCGTTACATTCATCAGGTGGAGTCGAATATGCATTCAGGCGATCCTTTAAAACTTGCAGGCGCGCCTTTACGTAATTTTTACGACAGAGAAAAAATTGCGCTATCCCGCTATTTGGAAATGCCGTTATCTGACAGCGATAAAAAAGTTTTTGAAGATTATTTAAACGGCGCTTTGAGCGCATGGCGGTCAAACAAAACTTCGATTATTCAGGATGACAGTTATTTGTCGGATATTTTTTCCGGCCGGGAGGATCAATCACCGGATGATGTTTATACAGAGATGCGGAACGCCGGAAATAACCATGTAGAAACAATTATCGCGTTATTGGTAAGTTTTTCCAAATATCAATACGATTTAAATCCTGATGACGATTTTTCAATTGAAGCGTTAAAAAAATTCCTTTTTGAATCCAACGAAGGCGACTGCGTTGAGTTTTCCAACGCGCTCGCACTGCTTGGAAGACTGGCAGGCATTCCTTCCCGCGTTGTAACGGGTTATCTCGCGGCGGAAGGGCTTCAGACGCAGGCGCATTTACGCGGGCTAGCCGCTCTCCGAAGCCAGATTCCGGCGCTGCAGGATTTTCCTTTTGATCATTTATTCATGGTGACAAATCTTCACAGGCATTCATGGACGCAATTTTACATTCCGGATTACGGCTGGCTCGATTTTGAATCAACCATTTTTGCCATACCGCCCGTTGGCATGGGCGATTTTAATAACTGGGATGTTGTGATTCCGCTCCTTGATAAAGACAAAACATTTTCTCAAATAAAGAAATTTCCATGGCAGGCTGTGGGAAAAACAACGGCTGCTCTTATTGTTTTTGCGTTGATTCTGGCATACGCTCTTCTTTACGGACGCATGCTTGTTTTGCACGCCGGTTCAAAAAAGAGCGGCAGAAAAGGAGCGCGTTCGCTGTACTTGCTGCTTCTCGCGCGTCTGGCCGCAGACGGAAGGCCGATAAAGCCCGCTTCAAAAACCGCGCATGAATACAGGGAATTATTCGCTGAAGACCTCACGCACAGACACGGAGACACAGAGGAATTTAATAATTATTTTATTAAATTTGCTGATCTGTATTCAGAGATTCGATGGAAAGAATTTTCTGATCAATCTGAATTAAATAATCGTTTTGAAATGCTTAAAGCGGAATATAGAAATATTTTAAAGACAACTAAAAAGAAAGGATTACACCATTCGTTTAAACGCATCATAAACTTAAGGGGGTTAGCGTACCTATGAAATCCTCCGTGTTCTCCGTGTCTCTGAGCTTTTGTGTGAGCTTTATTGCAATGCTTTTTTTATTTACAGGATGTTCGCGTAACAGTGACTGGGTACAGTTCCGGGGAGAGGGCGGAAGGGGCGTCAGCTCCTCGCGCATTACTCCGCCCTTGGGTCTGCGCTGGAAAATCAATCTTCAATCCGGCGAAGAAAAGATACGTTCTCTTAATCCTCCTGTTGTGATAGGAGACACAATTTATTTCGGCTCCGATGACGGCAATTTTTACGCGCTGGATGTAGAAAGCGGTTACATGCGCTGGGTTTTTAAAAGCGGCGCGGAGATTAATTCAATTCCGTATGCGGATAAGGATCAGGTGTATTTCGGCAGCAAAGACGGAAAACTTTACGCGCTGTCCCGCGAGACAGGCCGGGAGGTGTGGACTTTTCAAACAGACAGCCAGATTAATTCGCAGGTGCAGCGTTATAAGGATTACATAATCTTTTTCGGAGACGCCGATAAAACATATTTTCTTTCCCCTGACGGCGTTGAACAATTTACGATCGACAATCCCGGCTGGTACAATGTCACCTTCCTTGTAGCTGATGACATACTGTACTGGGCTTTTGCTCCGGGAGTTCAAGGACCGTTTGACATCAATAAAAGAGAATTTCTTTGGTATCTTGATTATCAGGAAATGGACGCGATATGGTATTCGGTTGCGGCGGTTCACGGAGATTTGTTATATGTAGGAACGGCGGCTGTTACTTATGACAGCACATATCTTGGTTATCATGCGTATAACCGTCACACGGGAAGATTGGCATGGCGTAATTACAAACAAGGCATATTAAGTTACAGAGACTTTGAAGATCTTTGGGAATACTTCCTGAGAAATATGGATATCCTTGATTTTATGGCGCCGACTGTATGGAATGATTTAGTAATTTTTACAGGAGGAGATCGCACTGCAAGAGCTTTCGACGCAAAAACCGGAAATCTGCGCTGGGAGAAAGTTTTTAACACTCCGGTAAGTTCGGCTCCTACAGCAGCCGACGGCCGCGTTTATTTCGGTCTTCTTGGAGATGATAATATGCCGCCGCAATTGGTTTGTATTTCTACAAAAGACGGCACGCTTCTTTGGCAGATGGAAACAGATGGTTCAATTTTATCCGCGCCTGTTATCGCCGGAAAAAGAGTCATTTTTGGCACAGATAAAAGCGTTTTTTATGTTCTGGAACAAGTTTTTTAAACAAAAAGAATTTTTCATCATTGACAGATTATTAATGTTAGTGGTAGAATCATCCAATGGAATTATTTTTCCATAAATAAAACTCGTTTGAAGGAGAATTCTTTATGAAGAAATTTGGATTAGTTATTGCGATTGTTGCGGTTATCGCAATCGTTTTTGCCGGATGCGCGTCAGGCGGCGGCGGCGGCGGAAGATCGGGCAGTGGTCAGGCTCCTTACATTGTCGATTTAAGCAAAATGGTACAATATTCTGTAACCAATAGTCCTGATAAACTCGTTGCGCCTGTCAGAGGATTGAGAAATCTAACTCCTATTACAAAGAACTGGACGGATGTTATGTATCTGTTCCCGGAAGATATGCCTGATGTTACAGGATATTCAAGAGTAACAGTTACAGTCAAATATTTTAACGCTTCCGGCGATGAACTTCCGCCAAGGGACAGTATGGGAATGGCATCCATGATTTTAGATACTAACGGCGACTGGAGAGGCCCGGAAATGGGTTCCGGCCCGAATCATGCGTTTAAAGAGTTCAATGTCGGCGGATTCTCAGGTATGCTTCACAAAGACAGAGGCGTAAGAGTCGGCCTTAAGAAAAATCCTGCAGCGATTTTAATTCAGGCAGCACAGGACAGAAGCGTATTTTTTATTGAATTATCAGGAGTTATTTTCCATAACGGCGATTTTAAATTTGATTCAGAACAGCCGCAGGGCGAAGGACCGGAAGGATCCTGATGTATTCAAATTAAAAAAAAGACCGGCGCAAACCGGTCTTTTTTTTTGTTCAGATCAAATTATCTTCTTGGATACAATGACGTTCTCTCGTTTATTACTTCCTGTCCTCCCGATCTCATCCAGTCTCTTATGCCGTTATCCCAAACACGGTTAAAGTCCTGCGGTCTTGCCATGATTGCGAGAGCGATTAATTCATCTGCTTTTTCGCGCAAGTCGCCGTTATATTGATTAACTCTTGTTGTTGCCTGCCATACTGCGGGCCCGCGCGCGAGGCGGACTGAAGTCTGGTACGCGTTTGATATAACCTGCGGAGGCGTATTGCCGTAGCTGAATACAAGCGCTCTTCCGTTAAGTTCATCGCTTCCAAGTTCTACGCCGTTCATCGGCATTGTCAGATCGATATTATTGGGAGAGTTTTGAATCCATTGATGTCCGGCAGGAGCGGCAATTGTCTGAGGAATGTTGTTAACCATTCTGTGATTTACGCCTTCCCGGCCAAGCTGCAGGAAGCTGTAGTTTTCCTGTTTTGCAAGCCAGTTAAGATACTTGAGTGCCGCGTCTTTGTTAGGTGAAAAATTAGGAATAAAAATGCGAAGGCCGGGTTTATCCATTACCTGTTTGTTGTTTGTGACGGAAATAGGAACATATTCCGCGCCCGCGACATTTCTTCTAAGGTCTTCCGTTATATTGATGTCAGGCCTGTACGGGAAATCCCAGTTCTGGCAGAATGCGCCGACAACGCCGCTCTTTATTTGATTGTAGAAATCGTCGGCGGTTCTCATAAGAGCGAAATCCTTAAAGATAAGGTTTTCGTTGTACCATTTGTTCATTTCCTGCACGCCTCTTTTGTATCCCGGCATTGTGATGAAACGATCGGCAACTTGATTGATCCAGCGATCCCTGTCGCTCAAATTATTGGGGAAAAAATGATGGATAAGGTCTGCAAGGCCCCAGCGGACATCTTCATTTACGCCGAAAGGCACAACTCTGTTTCTGCCGACTCCGCCCGGATCGCGATCGCGGAAAGCTTTTAACGCAGTGTAAAGCTGTTCAAAGTTTACAGGGACGCCCATTCCAAGCTTATCAAGCCAGTCTTTGCGGATAAAAATATTGCGCTGGGCAATTACTACGCGGTAGCTGGGTATTGAAAAAATTCTTCCGGTTCTTATATCTGCGTCGCGGTAAACCAGTTCTTTGCCGGGAAATGACGGGTCTGCGCCGAGCAGTTTCTTTAAGTCCGGCAGGTATGTGTTAACATAAGGAGCTAAATCCATTATGCCGCCCTGATCCCTGAATGATTCAATCATGCCCAAATTGTATGTGTAGCATAAGTCCGGAGCGCTGTTTGATGCCATCATGTTTGTGACATCATCGCCTTCTGACCAGCGTCCTACGGGAACAAAAGTAATGTCAATATTAAGGTCTTGTTTTACTTTTGTCTGAATCCATCTTGTCCATTCATTGTTGTGCGCTTGTGTTCTTCCGCCGTCTGAGCCGCGGTCAAAAACCATAACTGTCAGTTTTCCGGTTGGGGCGAGAGGCGCAGCCGCGGGTGCAGCCGGGGTTCTCTGCCCAAACACAAAAGCTGTGGCCATTAACAGAATGACCAAAACTAACGAAATTTTTTTCATCTTTCTCCTCCTGAAAAAAAATTATGATTTACGCTTATGCTCATCAGCTCTTTTATTTTTTAACTGATAAACATAAACCATAATCCAAAATAATGCGGCCGTTTTTTTAACGGCTTAACAAATTAACCCTTTACCGCTCCTATAGTTACGCCGGCGATAAAGTAGCGCTGCAGCCACGGGTAAACAACAAGAATAGGTATTGTCGCAAACATGATTGCCGCAGCTTTAATGGCATCAGACGCTCTTGGTATGCTGCCTGCTACCATCTCGACGGTCGTTACATCTATCGACGTTACATTTTGAATAAGCTGCCATAACTTTAGCTGGATTGGAACCCACTGCGGCGCGGAATTTATGTACAGAAGCGCGTCCGTAAAACCGTTCCAGCGGCCTACCGCGTAGAACAGGGCGAGTGTTGCAAGGACTGGAGCGGACAATGGGAGATATATCCGCACCAGCACTGTGAATGGATTCGCGCCGTCAATTTCCGCCGATTCGCGTAAACTCTCCGGAATGCCGAAAAAGAAACTGCGCAGAATTATCATGTTAAATACCGAAAGACAGTTTGGTATAATAAGAACCAGCGGGTTATTAAGAAGACCCAAATCTTTCATCAATATGTAGTTTGGTATTGTTCCCGCGCTGAAATACATTGTAAAAATTATTATTGTGTTTATCAGTATTTTTCCTTTAAGCTTATCGTACGTTAAAGGATATGCGCATAACACCGTCATCGTTAATGAAACAAGAGTGCATATTACAGTCAGCATTGCCGTCCACCACATAGACCATGTAAACGACTTGTCCATAAATACGTATCTGTACTGTTCCATTGTTATTCCGTGCTTAAAGTTGTTTCTTGCGGCTTCGCGAGCGGAAATTAATTCGCTGAAGTCTTCGTCAGATAACGCGCCGTATTCTTCGTCGTCGTAATAGCCGTAATCGTCTTCGTATGAATAAGCGTTATCTTCTTCATTGGTATAATTGTACGCTTCATAGGAGAGACTGAAATTTTCGTCAAAGGCGTAACTGTAATCATCGTTATATGAATAGCTGTAATCATTTTCCTGTGATTGAGCGTTATCGCCGTCATGGGAATAACTGTAATCGCCGTATTCCAGGCTGTAGTCTCCGTCCCAGTTGAATTCTTCCTGTTCACGCTGACTGCCTGTCTGATCCGCCGCCGCGATTGTTCTGTTTATTACAGGCAGAAAATTTACCCGGCCGTTTATTACAGCATCGGAACTGCTGAGAGACTGCGCAAGTAGGTTGAGCATCGGCATTACGCAAAGCAATATTATAAATACGCATACTAAAATTACAATAAAATCGCCTATTCTTGTTTTCTTCGATCTTATTTTCACGCCGCTCTCCTACCAGATCCCGCGTTCGCCGAATTTCTTCGCCATTGTGTTAGCTGCAATAAGAAAAACAACGCAGACTATTGACTGGAATAATCCGATTGCCGCCGTCAAAGAAAACTGGAAGGATCTTATACCGACCCGGTATACCAAAGTAGAAAGAACGTCCGCTACGTCCATTACCACGCGATTTGCCATCGTGAACGGCCTGTCAAACTCGCTTCCTAAAATACGCCCTATATTCATTATTAATAAAACAACAATTGTCGCTCTGATTCCGGGAAGGGTAATATGCCAAAGTTTGCGCCATCGCCCGGCGCCGTCAACTTCCGCAGCTTCGTACAGCTCCGGGTTAATGCTTGTGATTGCCGCAAGATAAATAATTGTTCCCCATCCCATTTCTTTCCACACGCCGAAAGTAATATATGTTCCCACCCAGTTTGCGCTGTTCATAAGAAAATCTATTGGTTTGGCGCCGAAACTTTCCATTAAAAAGACATTCACAATGCCGTTTGTCGGCGCTAAAAGTCTTGTCGAAATACTTGACACAATGATCCATGATAAAAAGTGAGGCAGATAAATTATCGTCTGAGTTACCCTTTTAAATTTTCTGAATACTAATTCGTTTAAAAGTAGCGCGAGTATGATGGGCATCGGAAAACCGAATAATAAATCCAGAAGATTCAGCATCAAGGTATTGCGAAGCGCATACCAGAAATCTTTTCTGCCGAATGTTTCTTCAAACCAGTCAAAACCTACCCAGTGGCTGCAGGCTTGTTCGTGCATGCCGCCTTCGCCGCTGTGGCAGTAATGGGTATATAAATATCCGTCGTCAGTTTCCAGATACTTGCAGTCTTCAAAGTGTATGCCGTTTTCCAAACCTTGACAGACCGGCGCTCCTTTAGCCCACACCCCGTCGAACAGGTTGTAATTTTTAAATGCTATAACAATATTTGTCATCGGAATGTAGCGGAAGACGCCGAAGAAAATTAAAGGAAGGAGTAACATGAGGTAAAGCATCCACGATCGCTTTATATAACCAAAAGGCTTTGGTTTTAGCGCCTGTACTTGCCCGGTTTTCTCTTCCACTAATGTTATCCCAACCATTTTTATGGTATATTCTAATATATGTCTTGTCAAGTTAATAAAATTATGGTGTATTACAGCAGGAGGTAATAATGGAAAAATTAATTTTCCCAAAGGATTTTCTTTGGGGCACAGCGACAGCCAGTTATCAGGTTGAAGGAGCGGCGTACGAAGGCGGCAGAGGTGAAAGTATTTGGGATACTTTTTCCAGAATTCCTGGAGCGGTTTATGCCGGCGAAAACGGAAATGTCGCGTGCGATCAATATCATCGTTATCCGGAAGACGCCGCGTTAATGGCGGAACTTGGTTTTAAAAGTTATCGTTTTTCCATTGCATGGCCCAGAATTTTTCCCGAAGGCCGCGGCAAAGTTAATCCCGAAGGAATCGCGTATTACCGCAGGTTATGTGACGAGCTGCATAAAAACGGCATCCATACATGCGCGACAATTTATCACTGGGATCTTCCTCAGGCGCTGGAAGACGCGGGCGGCTGGCCTAACCGGTCCATTCTGGACGCCTTTGAAGAATATGTAAAAGTTTGTTATAAGGAACTCGGCGATGTGGTTGATATGTGGATCACGATCAACGAACCTTTGTGCATCGCGTTCCTTGGATATTCTTCCGGCGTGCACGCGCCCGGTCATCGTGACATGAAAAAAATGATTGCGGCTGTGCATCATGTAAATATGGCGCACGGCATCGCTGTAAGAGAATACCGCAAGACCGGCTTAAAAGCGCCGATCGGAATTACATGGAATCCGGATACGCCGCGTCCCGCTACTTTAAGCGAAGCGGATAAAAAAGCCGCGGATATTTCCAGAGCGTTCAGCACAGAAATTTTTATGTTCCCATGTCTTGGAAAAGGATATCCCGAAGCGGTTAAAAATAAATTTCCTGATGCTATTCCGCTTGAATCGGGCGATCTTGATATTATCGCGCAGCCAATTGATTTTATCGGGGTAAATTTCTACTTTGAAACTCCGGCGGCTTTTGATGAGAACGCGCAATACAGACACTCGTCGAAACCGTCATGGCAGGATACCACATGTCTTAAATGGCATATAACGCCCGGCGGACTTGAAAGGCAGCTCCTGTGGATTACAGAAATTTCCAAGGGTGCGTTTGGGAAACCGGAGATTCCCATCTATATTACCGAAAACGGAAGCGCTCACGATGATGTCGTAACGCCTGACGGCAGAGTGCATGACAAAGAGAGGATTGAATATTTAAGACAGCATCTCGCGGTCTGCGCCGATGTAATAAAGAAGGGAGTGCCTCTGAAAGGTTATTACGTTTGGTCTCTCCTTGATAATTTTGAGTGGGCTTTTGGCTACACAAAGCGTTTCGGCATTATTCATGTAGATTTTAAAACGCTGAAGCGAACGCCCAAAGACAGCGCGTATTTTCTGCGTGATACAATAGCCGGTTACGGTGAGTGGCGGTAAGTTATGAAAACATTGGCGGAACAGAGATATTCAAAACTTGGGCCTGTGATTGTAAAGGCTCTTAAGGCGCGTTCGTTCGACGCTTATTATTTTGACGAACCTTCCGAAGCGCAGGAAAAAATAATTTCGCTCATTCCAAAGGATCATCAGGTGTCCTGGGGCGGTTCAAAGACGCTTTCGGATTTGGGCATTCAGGAAAAACTTGAAAAGATGGGCTATAATGTTTTAGACAGGGATAAAGCTCCCTCTCCGCAGGAACGCCATGAAGCGATGCGCCGTTCACTGTTATGCGACACTTTTCTTTCAGGGACAAACGCGATCAGCGAAGACGGACAGCTTGTTAATATTGACGGAAACGGCAACAGGGTCGCCGCGATGATTTACGGCCCTAAGCAGGTTATTGTCGCCGCAGGCATGAACAAGATCGCGATAACGCTTGAAGACGCTCTTATCCGCGCGCGGACGATTGCGGCTCCGTTAAACATTGTGCGTTTCCCAAATTTAAAAACGCCCTGCAGTGAAACAGGCTCCTGCGCGGACTGCCTGAGCAGCGACACAATCTGTTCGTTTTTTGTTACAACGCGTTTTTGCAAACCTGCGGGACGAATCAAAGTTATATTAATTGGAAAAGATTTGGGTTTGTAAAGGAGAGCGGTCTCTCCTTTACGTTTGAATTTCCTTATTTGCCGGTTATTTCTTCAGCGCGCCGACAAAACTATGGTATGCCGGTTTAGCCATGCCGTTTCCCTTGAATAAAAGAGGCTCTCCTCTGGCGCGCCAGCTTTGGGTGTCGGTAACTCCCCACAATGAAACGCGTTCGATTATATCTTTATTATCCAGGTAAACTTTCATATATTCGCCGTATAGCTGCGCTTGTCTTTCGCGTCCTTCGGATGTTATTTTGGTTTGACTGCTGTATTCTCCCCAGCTCTGGGCAAGAACATCAAGTTCGCTGACTGATATTATTACGCCTAAAGTTCTAAATAAATTTAAAGTAGTTTTTATTCTGTCCGCGCCTATACTTGTATTATGGTGTTCCTGCATGCCGATACCTTCGATTAGGAGTCTGCCCGGCGGATCTCCTGCAGGTTTACTGCCGGCTGATAAAGCTGAATACCTCTCGTTCACAGCTTTTACCATATCGTGAATCATTTTTGCTTTGGATGGTGAGTCAGTATTGTAATCGTTGTAGTATAAAATGGCATTGGGATCCGCAAGACGCGCGGCAAGGAAACCTTCGTAAACAAAATCAGAACCGATTGACGCATACCATGGATTGTTAGTGCGCATCACTTTTGTCCAATCCGCATTAGCGCTGACGCCGTCCGGGAAAACTTCGTTCAGTACATCCCATGAATAGATTCTTCCTTTAAAGTGATCTGCTACTTTAGTAATATAGTCTTTCATTTCCTTAAGCGCAGTTTCTTTGGCCTCGGATGCCAAATCCCTCTGCCATGAAGGAATCTGGCTGTGCCACAGAAGAGTATGACCGACAACTTTAAAACCGGATGCTATTGCGGAGTTAACCATGCTGTCCGCCGTGCTGAAACTGTAGGAACCTTTGCCCGGCGCAATTTGATCCGGCTTCATGTTGTTCTCGCAGGTTAATACATTAAAGTGGCGCTGAAGAAATTTATTTCTGACTTGTGAACCGGAAACATCGTTAGGGTTAAAAATATTGCCTATCAGGAAATATTGGCTAAATGCGTCTTTCATAGGCGGAAGATTTAATATGTAATTTTCATCTCCTGACATATCCTCGCTGCAGCTGAATAACAGCGGAAGGATAAATAACGCCGCTAATAGTTTAATTTTCATTATCTGCTCCTTGATTATTTTTAAAACGCGCCTGTAAAACTGTAATAAGCTGGTTTCGCTTTGCTCGCATGATCGAATAACAGCGGCAGCCCTCTTGATCGCCAGCTTGTGTTGTCAGTGATACCCCACAGTGAAACGCGTTCAATAATATCTGCGTTCTCGATGTAAACTTTCATATATTCGCTGTATCTGGCGGCTTGAGTCAAAAGCTGTTGATTCGTTGACAGCGAGTTGTGACTTTGGTCTGCTCCCTGTCCGCCGGCAGCAGTTAAATCGTTGTATTGATTATATGCAATTACATCAAGCTCGCTTACAGACAGTATTATTTTATTTCTGCCTGAAACATTCAATGTTCTGAATTTATTTATGGTGGTTCTTATTGAAGCTGCCGACACGCTGAAATTGTGATGTTCCTGCATGCCTATGCCTTCGATAAGAAGCCTGCCGGATGTTTCGTTTTCTGGTTTATCTGTGCCGGATAAATATTTATCATTTACTTCTTTCACCATGTCGTAGATTAACCGCGCCCTGTTTGCGTTGTCGGTGTTATAATCGTTGTAGTACAATATTGCGTTTGGGTCAGCCCTGCGCGCCGCAAGGAAAGCTTCGTACACAAAATCCGAACCGATTACGGCGTACCATGGATTGGCATCCTGTCCTTCGCCGCCCGCGCCTCTGCGCATTGCGTCTTTCCAGTCAGTTGAATTACCGGCGTTATCAGGGAAAATTTCGTTTAACACATCCCAGGAATATATCTTTCCTTTGTAACGGGTCATTACTTCTGTAATGTATCCCCTCATTATAGTAAGAGCTTGTTCTTTGTTCGCGACAGTTGTTCCTGTCTTGCCTGCGATTTGATCCCACACCCATTGCGGATTCTGGCTGTGCCAAAGCAAGGTGTGCCCGATAACTTTCATGCCAGCTTTTTCTGCCGCAATTACAAAATTATCTGCTGTAGTTTGATTCCATGTATTCCATGTAAACGTACCATTGTCATGTCCGTTTATAAGATAACCTGGTTTCATGTGATTTTCCGCGGTTATCGCGTTAAAGTGGCGTGTGAGCTGCGCATTGCCGATCTCTGCTGACGCGCCTGTTCCTGTAATATCACCTGAGCCTCTTAGAATATTTCCAATCAGGAAGTAATTTTTAAATTGATCTTTCAGCGGCGGAAGAGACATTATGTCTTCCTGTCCCGCGGTTGTTGCGGTTATGGTAATTGTGGCTGAATACGCGTTATCTGTCGTTTTTACTGTTATTGTCGCGGTGCCGGAAGCCGGAGCGGAAACCGGATTAACGGCTGACCCGCCGCCAGTATTGTACCGGCTGCCGCCGCCGGAACTAAAGCCAACCGCCGTTACTGTGCCGTCGCTGGAAACGCTTACGACAGACGGATTACTTGATGTCCATGTTACGGATTTTTTCTGAACCTCCGGAGCAATTGTATATTTAAGTTTTTCCTTTGCTCCGATAGTAAGGGTAAGGGTGTTTTTTTCCAGAGTGATACCCGATCCCGGTTCTCCTTCTTCCTCTTCTTCCGAAGGAATCTTCGGCTCATCCTCAGAAGGACAAGAAATCAGCACGCAAAAAATAGCCGGCAATAAGAATAATACATTAAAAATTCTTAGTTTCATTAAAAACTCCTGTTTCCGGTAAACATATATTGCGTAATAAGTTTAGTATAACTTAAATATTTAAATCCGTCATGAAAATACGCTTCTAATTATCAAAAAACCTGCAGGTTATAATGCCCGCAGGTTCATAGTTTTTAATGTAGAAAGCCGTTTTACGCCGCGTTAATCCGGATTAATCTCTTCTGCGCTTCGGCGCGTTTTTTTATTTCCATGTTAAGAACGCCGTTTTTAAAACTTGCGTTTACAGCTTCCGGATCGGCGTTTTCGGGCAGTTTGAAAGAGCGCGTAAAGGAGTTTGATTTGCGCTCGCGCAGAATGTATGTGCCTTGTTTTTCGCCGCTCTTTTTTTCTTCCTCCTCACCGGAAGACTCCTGTTTTGATGTGATGGTCAGACTTGATCCGTCAACATGAACATCGATATTTTTATCATCGTAACCGGGAAGGTCCATTGCAAGAATGTAAGCATTCTCGGTTTCCTGAATGTCCACTGCGGGCATCTGGTTAAAGAGTTTTGCAGAGGGAGTATAAATTGAGTCTCCGAAGAATGACTCAAAGTACCTGTCAAAATCGATCAGTGCGTTTTGAATTGTGTTTGGGTTAAATGCGCATAAAGTTTTCATGGGTTTTTCCTTGTCCTACGGGATTATTAAACTTTTAATTCACGAACCAACGGCTCCATGAACTTTGTTCTCTGCGAAAATAATGGTTCAACGAACCATCCCCCTTACGGCGGGCATTCCGCTTGTCCTCGTCGACACAAATTTATCAGCAAAAACCATGCCAAGCTGGCTGATATTCATTTTTCATTCATTTTTTACCTAAATTATTACTTTTTCCACTAAAAAATAGTAAAAAAATTAATTTTAAAATCGGTTTATGGAAAAAATGACACAGACAGTAAAAAATTTTATAAATTTTGTGTCACTTTGATACAGAATTTGTTTTGCTAAGTTCGAACTTTGTAAATGTTATGGTCGGCTGACTTATGGGGCTTTTGTTGGTGTTAAATTCTATTATGTTTGCGTAATGATCTTCGCTGCTTGCCGATTTTATCGCAGTTAATGATACATTGCCCGCGTATTCGGTGTTTGCGATAACGTTTCCAAAACTTATAAACGCCCTTTTTGATAGCTGCATATAATAAGGTTCTGACACAGTTCCAAGATCGTCAGCAAGAATAATGTATAAGAAATCCAAATCAACGTCTGACGAAAACGAATAATGCAGGGTATAAATTTCACCTTCGGTTATCTTTGGATCAAAAAAGTCGGGTGGGTGATATAGAAAAAGCCATCCCCAGGGATCGTGCTGTTTCATGGGTATTATTAATGGTTTTTCCTCCGATGCATAGGATGATGAATTCCCTGTAATATTCAATGCCGCTGATTTCTGTGAAATAAATGAATAAATAAAATACAGATTTAATAAAAAAGATATTGCAAGAGCTATTATTATGACGGGAATATACTTTTTCTTTTTTGCGGTAAATGAAGGCGCAGCAGCTTGAGCGGCGTACTCTGTCGCAGCGGTGTCTGCGGCTTCGGTTTCCGGCACATAGTGCGGCGGCTGTGGATTGTATTGTTCTGCGGTGTTAGCTTGTTCCGCTTTTCCGTACTTTACAAAAAGTTCCTGAATGCTTTGAACATCCAATTTACGGTACAAGCTGTTTCTATGAAAATCGACGGTAGCATATTTAATATTCAGATTAAACGCGATTTCCTTAGGCGTTAATCCTTTTAACAGCATGTCTAAGATTTCCTGTTCCCGCGATGTAAGTTTATTTTGCATGACAAATATATTAAAAAATAGCTTTATACAAATTGCAATATAAAATGACGAAAAAACCGCCCTTACTAAGTATTTACATGGGTTTTTTAGCGCGAAATTCCGCTTTTCCTATGTATTTACATAGTAGGAATTTTAATGGATTTTTTATATTTTTTTACAATTGAAGCTGTCCTTAAGTTAATCGCGCTTTGGAATAAGCTCAGTCTAAATTAATTTTACCAAAACAGGAGGGTAAAAATGAAAAAAGGTTTTTTGGGAATATTGGCTTTGACGCTGATATTTAATATGACGGTTATTGGCTGCGGTGACGGCGATAATAATGGCGGGAATAATGGGAATGGCAATGGAAACGGCAATGGCAATGGAAACGGCAATGGTAACAATGGGAATGGCGGAACTTCAATAATTATTTCCAAAGATTTGTTTGATGATGACGGTTCTGCATATTCGGGGAATAATATGGATGTTACAGGCTATTTCTATTACAACAAAGATACTACAAGTGATGTTTTAACAATAGGAAAAATAGAAAATGGAAAGTTATTAATAGAGTTCCCTGAAGTACTGGATTCTTATTTGGGGGATGTAACAGGAGACACTGTAACAAACGGGTTAAAAGCCGCTTCTTTTGTCATTGGCGATTGGTCTTCTGATACTATTACTTTGAAAATTTTTCCGGAACCGACTGGTAAGAATGAAGTGTATTTTATTTATTCAAATAAAGACGGTACTGCATCGTATGAAAAAGGCGGGGTTACTGAAACTGAAACATATCATCAAGGGTGGAGCTTCCACCTAGGGACAAATGAGATATTTAAATCTCTTGATGAATTATAT
>Ga0209755_10001126_pt1 | contig 44056 bp, 37 predicted proteins | sample TergutCo191P1_FD_187301 | JGI IMG/M metagenome (GOLD analysis project Ga0209755, IMG submission 187301) | Cornitermes sp. P1 segment gut microbial communities from Petit-Saut dam, French Guiana - Co191P1 (SPAdes) (version 2) | ecosystem: Host-associated > Arthropoda: Insects > Digestive system... | reverse complement strand
CGGGTTGGAATATCCGCCGAACCAGAAGTCGTAATCCATCGGCGCACCCGTGTTTGCGCCCCACATGTTTTGTCCGGGCTTGCCCATGCCCTGCATCGCAAAGAGCAGAACCATGGTGCGGGCAAATTCCGTGCCGTTGACTGTACGGCAAACTCCGCCGAACCCGGCGCGCATGCCCGAACCGCCCATTGTTTTGGTCTGTGCCCAACGGCGGGCAAGAGCCTTAATATCGGCAGCCGGAATCCCTGTCTCATACTCTGCCCATTTTGGGGTTTTGGCAAGCCTGTCGGCACCTTTGCCCAAAATAAAGTCACACCATTCTTCAAACCTGTGACCATGCTTTGCTATATATTCCTTGTCGTAAGAGCCCTCTGTAATCCAAACATGCGCAATCGCCTCGCATAGCGCCGCATCGGTGCCCGGGCGGGGCGCAAGCCATTTGTCGGCTTGTTTGATTGACGAAAAATTGTTGTATGGGTCGATATAAATCATCTGAACGCCCATTTCATTGAGCCAATGGCGCCACATGACCGATTCGTTGCCCGCATACCCGCCGTGCGTTGTGTCCGGGTCATGAGACCACATAATCATGGTCTCAACATTCTGCATTCCGTCTTCGAGCAAGTCAAATGTCTCGGGGCATCCGAGGCGCCAATAGTAGCCGTAGGTGTGCGGCGCTCCCCATGTAAACCCTTCCCATGAGTCCGGGTTGTCTTTTACTTCAGTGTAGCCAAGCATTCTGAAAAATCTGGCAAATGTAGATATTTTATATCCCACGTTGCCCCATGAGTGGTGGGATGATGTGAGAGCAGTCACTGCCTCTTTGCCGTATTGCTTGTGCATGCGCTTGATTTCGCGTACAACCAAGTCAAGAGCCTCGTCCCAGCTTGCGCGCCTGTATCCCGAAAGTCCGCGGTTTTCCGTGTTGCGGTTTTTGCCGTCGGGTGTCTCTACGAAGTCCTCGCGAATCATTGGGTAGCGTATGCGGTCGTAAGAATAAGCCCTATTCTTCTCAGTCAGGGCTATGAAAGCAGGCTGCACCTTTCTGTTAGGTGTATATTCTTTGTCCTGCGGGCCGCCAACTTTCGAACGGGCTTTTATGACCCAACCTTTGGGGTCGTCGTTGTCCAGCACTATCGGCCTGATGCGCCTGATTACGCCATCGACCGTGTGGATCGCAATCGCACCGCCTACAACTATACTGTGTGTTACTTTTTCAGCCATTAATTAATATGCTCCTTTCTTTATGGATTTACTTCAACGAGAGCTTTTGCGCGATCGGATTCCGGATGTATTTTTATCATGCCTCCGGTCATTTTGCCATTTTTGATCTCAAAGGCGCGCAGGTTCCATACTTCGGAGGTTACGATTTTTAAGATGGTGCCGTCCGGTTCTTTGTATAGGGTGTCCCTTTTGAACATGTGCTGAATCATCATTTTGTTTGCCACGTCCGCTTCTCTCCTTTCAGACTGCTTTTGCTTATATCTGCGATGCAAGCTTCGCTCATTTTACCCGCTTATAGCTCCTTTGCACGCCGAATTTTTCGTACCGTACATCACCGACCTCTTTCCAGCCGGGGGTGCTTACGATTGCGTCCTGGATTGCCGCCATCTCCGCAGCGTTTGGCACTCCTTGTCCGCCCAAACCTTCATACCACAGCTGTAGCGCGCATATAAGCTCACCCGGGTAGTCGCCAAAATATTTATCGACCGCCGGCCTTAACGCATTTGGATCCGTAACTGCGCATCTTACCATGTTTTCGCCTCCTTATTTTAATTGTATATTTTTCTACTGCATTCGCAAACAATGATAAACTATGGTATGGTTCCAATGTCAAGACTAACTTTGTGCGCACTGCGGCAAAACCGCAGCAAATTGACCGGCAACTTTCGGAAAAATTTGCACTGCTATGTGGCATGTGGTAGACTGTCGTAGCTGCGGCATTGTCCGTTGAGGATGCAGTAATGAGGGCAAAAATTTATGGATGCCGAGGCTCGAGCGCTTTATGCTTGCGCATGGCGGCATTGAGCTCGAAATTTGAAAGGATGTTTGTTATGACCAAGAAGGATTTGCTAAACCTTGTCATCAAGTTTACAGAGGCGCTTGCGCACAACAACCCCTCCAATGTGCCCATGAACGCAAGCTGCAAAGCAACGTACCAGGGCATAGTAACCCCGCTCGGCGAGGGTGCGATTTGGGGCTCGCCCCGAAGAATCCCATACCGCCAAACCTTTGTAGACCCTATCACCAAAACAGCCATTTTCAGCGGTGTCGTGACAAACCACATCAGTTCACGCGCATTGCCGCCCGAAATGGTACCGCTTGCGTGGACAAAGCAAAGGTGGTGGATTTACCTTGTGCGCATCAAGGCCGATGATTCGGGTGCAATTTGTGAAATTGAGGAGATTGCGCGAGAGGACACTGCTGCGGCAATGACCGTGTCTCCGTCGCAGATGGAGCCACCTAGGATTTTGGAGTGCCCGATTGCGCAGGAGGATAGGAGCACTCGCGAGGAGATGATCAGGATTGCTTCACTTTATTGGGACGGGGCGCATAAGCTCGTCGACCCTGCCCAGGTGCCTTTTCATCCGGATGCGTTCCGCGTTGAGATCGGGGTCCGCTTCTCCGATAGTTTCGACATGCCTTACAGCGTCAGGACGCAAAATGACATTCCCGAGCTTCAATGGGATGTCGTCAAACGCCGCTTCCCTGTTGTGGACGTCAGCACCGGCATAGTCATATCGATGGTCCACATGCTGGGCAACCCAACGGGGTATGTGACAGATATCTTCAAAATCGAATGCGGCATGATTAAGTACGTCTACGCTTTCCATGATTGGTACATAGACCAAATAGACTGGGAAGGCGAAGGCCCACAGTCCACTGCCGAACTTGATGCGGCAGGGCAGGTGTAAGCTCACATGCGAAAAGAGCCGCCTGCGCCTTGTTGCAAGACGCAGGCGGCTACTTTTCTTGTCTTTTAAACCTATCCGACCTATTCGAAAAGCTTCACTGCGTCCTTGTGAGCCTCTATGATTTTTATTTTTTGCGGGCAGTGCCTTTCGCATTCTCCGCAGTCTACGCAGTCGCTTGACCTTGCCGGAGCTCCGCCCCATGCTCCGCCTGTGAACATGTTGTACATGCGTTTTGCGCCTGGAAGGTTCTGGTATAGCGTATATTCGTTGAGCAGCCCGATGATTGAAGGCGAGTTGATCTTCTTCGGGCAGCAGTCTACGCAATAGCGGCACATCGTACATGGGATTGTCGGGATTTTTTTCATCTCCGTCATCGCCTCGTCGATGACCTTCATTTCGTCGGCAGAGAGCGAGCCCATGGTATCGGCGATTTTTATGTTGTCTTCGACCTGCTGGAGGTTCGACATACCAGACAGCACCGTGATAACCCCTTCGAGATGCATTGGGAACCGCAGGCCCCATGATGTTACGCTTGCTTCCGGATTTGCCTTTTTGAAGACGCCTGCAACTTCAGGCGTAAAGTTTGATAGAGAGCCGCCTTTTAATGGGCTCATGACGATTATGCCTACGTCATGTGCAATTGCGGCATCGTAGCATTTCTTTGCCGTCTCTTCCCAGTCGAGGTAATTTATTTGCAGCTGCACTATGTCGATATGCTCGGCGTGCTTGTCGAGAAGGCTGTTTAGCGAGTCACCGTCGCCATGATAGCTAAATCCGACATTTTTGGACTTCCCGTTGTCCTTTAGCTCACGCAGGTATTCGAACGCTTTCATCTTCTCAATCATTTCCACCCGCTCCGGCCCTATGCCGTGTAGGAAGTACAGGTTGAAATGGTCAAGTCCGGTGCGTTCGAGCGATGTTTTTGTCATGTCCCGCATTTGGTCGAATGACAGCTCTTGCCAAAGCGGCAATTTTGTCGTCACCTGAAACTTGCTGCGGTCGTGCCTTTCGGTCAAAGCCTTGCGGATAGCCACTTCGGAATTTCCGCCGTGGTACACGAAAGCCGTGTCAAAGTACGTGAATCCGTTTTCCAAATATAGGTCCGTCATCTTGTTTGTGAGCTCGTAGTCAATCTCGCTGTCAGGCTTTCCTTCAAAACCGGGAAGCCTCATAAATCCGAATCCCAGCTTTTTGATTGGCGCACCGAAATAATCCTTCATACCTTAGTCCCCCTACCATTTTTAATTATAGGGTGAATTGTATCACAATCTGCATCTAATCGCAAATCGAATTTCACTTTTTTCAGAAGTTTTGTGCGGTCGTTTTCGATTTCCTCATCGATTACCATCTCCAAAAGCCGGCCCAGCACCTTTCCGATGTCAGGGCCTTGAGGGATTCCTATCGCTATTAAGTCCCTGCCGCTAACCTCCAAACCCTTGATGGAAAAACACTGCCGCTGCCGTATCACTTCGTTTAAAACGCTGAGCGCTGCATCTATTTGCTCTATCTGCCCTTGCCGGAATGGCGCTGCCTTTGCCATTGTGTCGGCCCTTTTGATTTCGAGCAGCTGCCGGAGCCTCACTTCCCCAAGGAGGTTCAGCCAGCGTTTTACAGGCTTATGTGCAGGCTCGACATCCTTACCGTGGTGCAGAATTAGCTCTACGACAGCGCCAATTGTCTCCTTGTCGTATTTGAGGCGGGACAGAATCCCCTTTGCCATTTCTGCACTTTTTTGCGGGTGCCCCCGAAAGTGCCCGATGCCATCCACTTCGGTGAAGCACAATGGCTTTGCAATGTCGTGAAGCAGCATCGCCAGCCGCAAGAGTATGTCTTCGGTGGCATATGTTACGCTTCTTACCGTGTGCTCCCAGACATCCAAATCGTGGTACTTGCTTTTTTGAACAAATCCTATTGTCTCGCTTATTTCAGGGATAATCGCTTCAATCACCGAGCTATAGCTTAGCAGGACGCTTCCGACGCCGCCCCCTATGAGCAAGGCTCCCAACTCAGCGCTTACCCGCTCTGCGGCAATGCATCGCAGCAGGCCACATTTCTTTTTTACCGCAGCTGCTGTAGCGGCTTCTATTTCAAACTCGAGGACGGACGCAAAGCGCAAGGCCCTCATAATTCGCAAAGCATCCTCTCCAAAGCGCTTTTCTGCATCGCCTACGCACCGGATTGTTTTCCCTTTTATGTCCGCCATGCCTCCAAAAGGGTCCTGAATGCCTTTTTCCGGGTTATACGCCAAAGCGTTTATTGTAAAATCTCTTCTCGCCAAGTCGCCTTTGATGTCTTTTATGAACTCCACTGTTTCAGGGCGCCTGTTGTCTTTGTAAATACCATCCGCCCTGAATGTCGTGACTTCGTACGCCTCGTTATTTAGCAGCAGCGACACCGTGCCGTGCTTCAGCCCGGTCTCGATGATTCGCTGCCCTGCAAAGCACTGCATCGTCTGTTCAGGCAGAGCTTCGGTGCATATATCCCAGTCTTTCGGTTTCTTACCCATTACAGAGTCGCGCACGCACCCGCCCACGGCATAAGCTTCAAACCCTCTTTTTTCAAGGCTTGCAATGATGTATTCCGCTGCATTTGGGAGTTTGATGTTTGAAGAATATGTCACAATATCCCCCTTTTTCTGCTGGTGTATGAATTGCTTCTCTTGCCCTCTGCGACTTATGTCCAAACAGTTATTGGTCACATCCCTGCAACTCCAAACGTTACAGTTCACACGTCGCTTGCCAACCGTCCGAAATGGTCAATTTACTACGCTTTTTCCGGGCTACCCTGTGAAGTGTAACCTCCAAACAAACAGATTTGATGCAAAATTCAAGCAAAACCTTGAACATGTTATCTCGATGTGATATTATGGCTCTCAAGATAAAATAAGGTTGTTAAACAAGCTATTGATAGGTGGTATATGAATCAAAAACTGATGGATGGGCTACTTTGCGAACTGAGGCAGATGCTTGCCGCAAGCGAATCCGGCAGGCTCCTTGTTTCACGAGACCGCAACGGATTGACCCCTGATGCACTTGAAGCCATTGAGTTGGTTGAAAAAATCGTCGAAAACCACAAGTCGGAAAGAGAGCACGATTTACTCAAGTATAAGCTCGCAGCCGACGCCCTGAGCATCGCCTCTTGGGATATGGTTATTGAGGGTGGCGCTCAAATACATACCGGAACCGAGATAAATTGGTCGCAGGAGTTTCGGCAGTCGCTAGGCTTTGAAGATGAAAATGATTTACCAAACGTCTTGGGCGCTTTGCTGGAGCGCATCCATCCCGAAGATAGGGAAAATGCCTATAGCGCTTTGTTGGAGCATGTTTACGACCACAGCGGAGAAACTCCCTTCAACATTGAGTTTCTTGCAATGACAAAAAATGGGGATTACCACAACTTCAGCGCTTCTGGGCTCACGCTCAGGGACAACAACGGCATCCCGTACCGCTCGGCAGGCGCAATTGTAAATACAGACCAGCAGAAACATACGCAAACACAGCTTAAAATAATGTCAAACATCGTCCATAATTCACCCAGCTTCATTACATACAAAACAATTGACGGCAAATGCCTGTATGTCAATCCCGGGGCTTCGTCGCTGACCGGATATTCGCAAGACGAACTTATGGAGGACTATATCCGAAAATTGTTTGGCGACAATGGCGTAGAGTATTTCAACGAATCTGTCAGCAACCTTTTGGAAAGCGGAGTAGCCCGGCACGAACTGCAAGCTATGATGAAAAATGGCGAAACGCGCATCATGGAAGGGACTTCATTCTTAGTCGATAAAAATACTTTCGCTACGATAAGCACCGATGTCACCGACGTGAGGGAGGCTGAATTTGAGAAAATCCGGGCGCTTACAACTTTTCAGACAATTTTAAACAGCCTTGATGCAATGATTTATGTGACTGTGCCCGAAACAGGGGAAATATTGTTCGTCAATGAGCACATGAAAGAGCAATATGCGCTTGGCGACGACGTTATCGGGCAATACTGTTACAAGGTTTTTCAGGAAAATATGGACGCAAAATGCGAGTTTTGCCCCTGCCACAAGCTGGACGACACCCCTGACGAAACAATCGTTTGGGAAGAAACCAGTGTATTGACTAAGCGTATATATAGAAATTCAGACCGATATGTTGATTGGTTCGACGGCCGCAAGGTGCATGTCCAGCACTCCGTGGATATCACCGACTTGGTCGTGGCCAGAAGCTCGCTGACTATGGCGCAAAACTCATTAAAGGAGGCTCTCGTAGGCTCTTTCAGCGATGCTCTGACCGGCATATACAACAGGCGGCATTTCAACGAAACCCTTGACCGAATGGTAAAAACGCTGTCTCGCGCTTCCAGCGCCCTTAGCCTTTTGATGATAGACCTCGACTTCTTCAAAAAATTCAATGATACGTATGGCCATCCCGCAGGCGACGAGTGCCTCCTCAAGGTCGCAACCGCCATTAGGCAATGCTTGCCAAGGATCGACGACTTTGTTGCGCGGTATGGGGGCGAGGAATTTGTCGTCGTGCTGCCGAACACAGATGAGCAAGGTGCGCGACGCATATCCGAAAAGCTGCTTATCTGTATCCGGGATCTCAAAATACCTCATGAGCAAAACGATGGGGGGTACGTTACAATTTCCATCGGAGCTACGTCAAGCTTCGTTGAGCGCAGCCAATCAGCAGGTGATTTCATCAAAAAGGCTGACAAAATGCTGTATGCATCCAAGCACGGCGGGCGTAACCAATACAGCTTCGAGCGACTTTGACGCCGGTGTGCACATGGGCGCTGCTCAGCGGGGGAAAGCCCCCTCGCCGAGCAGCGCCTTCGTAATTATTTTGAAAACATGACCTTTTCGCTGTTGAACATTTTTGTGAGCGCAATGCCCCCTATGCAGGCGTAGACAATGTTGCTGATGCTGGAAATTGCCACATTTGTGGTGTAGTAATCCAGTGCGAGAATGCCGCTCATGCTCTGTACGCTACTGTAAAATGGGATAAGGTACAGCATGGGATTTTCCGCAATGCCCCCGAACATCCCGGTCACACCCACTACCATCACAATTACCATCAGCGGGGAGATCGCCATGTTTGCCTCCTTGACGGATTTGGCAAATGCGGAAATAATCGATATTACGGCGACAGAGAGCAGTATAGTCGAGAGTATGACGACTCCTAGCCAGATATAGTCGGTGGTGCTGTAAATGCCCACATCTACAATCGCCCCATCAGCTCCGCCGCCCATCAAATTGGGCAGAGCAAGGATGGTCGCCACCGTGGTGACTAGGCCTGAGAGAAACGACAGGACTGCGAGGCTGAGTATCTTTCCTGCCGCCAGCTCGCTACGCCCCAATGGCGTGACGAGCAGGGTAGCAAGCGTCCCACGCTCCTTCTCTCCGGCTATCGACTCAGGGGCAAGCGCCATGCAGCCTGTGAACAGGAACATCATCAGCAGCATCGGCATCAGCGACGAGATTATGGTTGCACTTATGTCTGCCTCTGTCGCCAAGTCTGGACTTACCGGCATGTCCGCATCTATCCTGTTTATATCAAATTTGCTGAACCTATTTGACAGATAGGCTTCATATTCGTCAAGCAGACCTACCACTCGCATGAAGGTGTTTGAGGAGTTTGGGTCTGTGGAGTTAAAAAAGACTTCAACATTCGGAGGAAGGCCTCCCACCGTTTGCGGATTGAAGGCGGTCGCCAGCTCGACAAAGCCGATTGGAAAGACTGCAACTACGTCAACGTCCCTTTGGGATATCCTCTCCTTGACGCTATCGACTTCGTTTTCTCCAATCTGCCGCACGCTCAGACCCGCTGATTGCAGCCTTTGCTCAATAGGTGCTTCAAGATTGACCGCATAAACGATTGGAGTATGGTCAACATCCGGAGCAAACATGTCTTGCATCGCTGTGCCCATGAATGAGTAAACTACATAAATAAGCACCGCGGACAGCAGCGTCGACAAAACCATCCGTTTATCTCCGAAAAAACGCGCGAACTCTTTTTTCATCACTGTTGCAATTCCACTCATACCGCTTCACCAACCGTTTCTGCATATAAGTCAAAGAACAAGTCCTCAAGAGACTTTTCCTTTGTCAGGTTTTCTAGTGTGTCGCATGCTGTCATTTTGCCGTTTATAATGACGCCTGCTCTGTCGCAAAGTTTCTCGACAAGGCTGAAAATGTGGGTCGACACTATAATTGTCTTGCCCTGCTCCTTGAGTTCCATCAAAAAGTCCGTGACAACCTTTGCGGTCAGCACGTCAAGGCCATTTGTCGGTTCGTCGAATATTATGATGTTCGGGTCGTGGACTATCGATATAACCAAGGAGGACTTCTGCTTCATTCCGGTCGAGAGGTTCGAGACTTTTACCTCGGCAAATTTGTCCACGCCAAATTTTGCAAATAGCTCCTCCTTCCGTTTTGCGCTTACATCAGGCGGTATATTGTGCAGCTTTGCAAAGAAGTCGAAGAGGTAATTCGGGGTAAAAAAATCCTCGAGCTTTAGTTCGCTGGTTAGAAAGCCAATTTTGCTGCGCACTGCCGCAGGGTCTGTTTTGACACTTGAGCCATCAATGATGGCGTCACCCCCGTCAGCTTTTATCAAGGTCGCCAATATGCGCAGCGTCGTCGTCTTGCCTGCGCCATTTGGCCCGAGAAGGCCGAATATCTCGCCTTTGTAGGCCTCGAACGAAAGATTGTCCACCGCCTTGAGTGTCTTGGCCTTGGTGTTTTGAAGCTTTTGCTGTTTCGCCGTCAGGCGAAAGGTCTTTTCCAGATTTTCTGTTTTCAGTATTACGCTCAAATTCGCACTCTCCTTATGCTTAATAAATTCAGGCACTGCGAGTATATCCGCACCTACGTTAACTCCTCGTCTTCTTCATATTCCGGCTCATCTGCTGCACCAACCGATTCAACAGCCGGAAGCGGCAGGGGCTTGTCCTCCGGGGCGTTTCCGCTCACGTACTGCATCTGCCTCCATTGATCCTTTGTCACCAGCACGGCTCGCGGCTTTGAGCCTTCAAAAGGGCCGACTATGCCTATTTGCTCCATCTGGTCTACAATCCTCGCCGCCCGGGAATATCCGAGCTTCAGCCTGCGCTGGAGCATCGACACAGATGCCTGCCCAGTTTCGAAAATCACGTCCACCGCCTGCGGCAGCAACTCGTCATGGTCGCCACTCTCAGCTTCCTCCTTGGGCTTCTCTCCGGAGCCTTTTTCTATGGCGGCCTTTTCGATTTCGCCCATAACCTCCTCCGAGTATTGCGTCTCACCCCCCCGCTTAACAAAATTGACCACTTTTTCACGCTCTTCATCCGAAACCCAGGTGCCTTGCACGCGCATCGGCTTGTCTGTTCCAATCGGGGCAAACAGCATGTCGCCATTGCCTACGAGTTTGTCTGCGTTGCCGCCTGCATCTAGGATTATGCGCGATTCGAGGGCGCTGGACACCTTAAATGCTATGCGCGAAGGGATGTTCGCCTTCATCAGCCCGGTTATGACGTCGGCGCGAGGGCTTTGGGTCGCTATTATGAGGTGCATACCTGCGGCGCGCCCCATCTGCGCCACACGGCAAATGGCTTCCTCCACCTCCTTTGCGGCAGTCATCATAAGGTCTGCTAGCTCGTCAATAACCACGACTATCCTGGGCAAGACTTCCCGCTCCTCGTCGTTTTCAGCTATTTGATTATAGCCTACGAGGTCTCTTGCGTTTGTTTCCGAAAAGAGCGTGTATCTTTTTGTCATCTCGAAAACAGCCCATTGCAGCGCGCCAGAGGCTTTCTTGACGTCCGTGACGACCGGAACCAGCAGGTGGGGGATGTCGTTATACACTTTAAATTCGACCATCTTGGGGTCTATCATAATAAACCGCACGTCATCAGGGCTTGCCTTGTACAGCAGGCTCAAAATTATAGAATTGAGGCTCACCGACTTACCGGAGCCTGTCGTGCCTGCGACGAGCATATGCGGCATTTTAGAAACATCTCCCACTATGGATTCGCCCGAGATGTTGGTTCCTATCGCAAAGGTCAGCTTTGATTTTGCGCTCACAAACTCTTTGGATTCGATGATCTCTCGCAAATAAACAACGCTGACATTCTTGTTCGGCACTTCTATGCCAACAGTCGAAATCATATTGGGCATTGCGGCTATGCGGACACCGCTCGTCCCCAATGAGAGGGCAATATCGTCCGCAAGGTTCGTCAGCTTGCTGAGCTTCACGCCGGCCTCGAGCGCAGCCTCATATCTGGTAACCGATGGTCCTCGGGTTGCGTTGGATATCTTTACGTTGACACCGAAGCTTTTAAAGGCAGATTCAAGCCTTTCTGAATTTAGGCGAACCTCATCGTCACCGCCGCTTGCTTTTGGTTTGCCCGCTGCGAGCAAATCAAGTGGCGGAAAAACATATGTCGCATCCGGGTCTGTCGCAATTGGTTCAAATAGCTCCGGTTTTTTTGTTTCCGCAACCTCTTGCACAGGCGCTTCTACAGACTCTGCCACAGCAGGGTTTTCTTCAACAGCTTCAATGGCCTCTATTGGGCGCGTTACCGGGAGCTCCCTTGGTGGCGGCTCGGGCTTTGGTTCGCGAATTGAAGCCTGGGTTGCTTCGGGCTTCTGGCTGCGCTTGCCCTCCATGAAGGGGATGTCCAGCGGAAGATCGTGAATTTCCTCTTGCTGCGCACCCTCCTGCTCGCCTTCCTGCTGAGCTGGCATGGGTTCTGGCAACTCTGGCGCTTCTGATTCTTGCTGCACCGCCGATTCTCCCAAAGCGCCTCCCATTTCATTTTCCGTCATGAGTCCACTTTCTTGCGGCGCAAATTCCGCTATCAGTTGATCCGGAGTCCGAACTCTCGCCGCACCCTTAAAGAAGGACTCCTTCTTAGGCTTTTCTAAAGGCGCAGGCGCAAGGGGTTTCTCTTCACTGTCAATGGGTATATCAATGGCTCTTCCCCGTTGTTTTGACGCCGGGGCTTCCCGCTTTGGCCCGCTCCGCTGGCTGCCTTGCCTATCGGGTTCGGGCTCAGGCTCAGGAATATACTCGACTCGCGGCCTGTTCCTTATCGCATCGACAATGCCAACAATAGTCCTGTTTAGAGCCCCAAGCAGAAAGAATACCGTTGCGATAACAAGCAGGACTGTGGATCCAATCCTTCCAAATAGCCATCCGAACAGGTCTGCAATAGACCCGCTCAGAGCCCCTCCGGATTGTAGCTCCAAACCGCTTCTCCATAGTTCGGGAAACATTGCAAACGAGACAGAAAAAGCATACTCTGACTCTCGCGAAACCAGATGCATTAGCGCACCTGCCAGCACGCATAGCAAAAGAGTGCACATGACCCTAAACGCAACAGGCCTACCCCTGTGGAATGTGAGTATTATTGCGCAAAGCAGCAAAACAGGCGCAAAATAGAAAAACCCACTGCCTACAAGGCCTCTGATCAGGCCAGTAAAAAGCCCTATAAACGCTCCATCAGCATTAAAGTACGCTATAAATGAAAACACCGCTAAAATAAAACAAATGGCGGCCATTATTTCTCGCCGCCGGGGAGGGGGGGCACTTTGCCCCCCCCCTGCCTTTGAAGCTGCGGTGCGCTTAGGCGGCGCACTTGACTTTGGCGACGGGGTTGATTTAGAATTCGATTTTTTGCTATTTGTCTGTGCCATTTGGACTCTTTGGCCTCCTGCCTCCTATAGAATAAGGGATAATAATAGTGTTGCGGCGCCAACAATCCAGCAGTAGAACGCAATTTTAGTAAATCCGCCCTTAGCCATAATCCGGCGTAGGAACTGTATCGCAAAAAAGCCAACGATTGCCGCAACAACAAAGCCTGCAAAGTACACTAGAAAGAGCGAAAAGTCGGCACCGTCCCTGATAACCCAGTATAGCGAGATTATGGTTGCGCCCAACACTGCGGGGATTGACAATAACAGAGAGAAACGAACGGCGAAGCTACCGCTTAAGCCCCGGGCAAGCCCCACGGCGATTGTCGTGCCGGAACGAGAGAGCCCGGGCAAGGTCGCCACGGCTTGGGCAAATCCAATTACGACCGCATCAGCAAGCTGTATTGTCTTTTCGGTCTTTTTGCCTCTTTTTATGTACTTATCGGAAACATACAGCAGCCCACCCGTGACTATCAGCGCAAATCCGACAAACGCCGTGTTAAAAAACAACCGCGCAATACTGCCCGAAAAGATTAGGGCAATAAATAACGGCAGGGTACCAATAAGTATGAACAAGAGCGTCCTTGCGGTAGGCTTTAGGACGAGGGGCTCGTCTGCTTCGCTGTCGCCCCTCATTCTCAGATATTCCATCCCATCGGACAGCATTTCCTTCAGTTCTTTTCTGTACACTGCACATATCGAAACCAGCGTCCCGAGATGCAGCAGTACGTCAAAAAGCAAATGGCTTTCTTCATAGTAGTCCATATTAAGCAGGTTTTGAAGAATCGAAAGATGCCCTGAGCTCGAAATCGGAAGAAATTCGGCTACCCCTTGAACTATCCCGAGAAATATAGACATTAGTACTGTCACAACTTATCCCCCCATGTAAGGCAATAGTGTTGGTATATGATTATCCTTCTGATAGCGCCTCCAGCTCTTTTTCCAAGTCCAGTCTAGGGAAGATGATCTCCCCTTTGCTTACCGCCGCCTGTCTGGGCAGCGCTCCGTAGGCGGTCGCACTGTCGTAGCTCTTCAACTCGGCTGACGCTCCTATCTGTTTAAGAATTTCCTCACATGAATCCGGCATAAATGGCTGGAGCAGCACGGTGCAGATGCGTATTGTCTCAAGCAGGTTGTATAAAACTGCCGCAAGCCTTGGCTTCTTTCCCTCTTCCTTCGCCAATATCCATGGTGCTGTTTCGTCTATATATTTGTTTGCGCGGGAGGTTACTTTGAATATTTCCACAAGTGCGCTCTGGAACGCATCCTTTTCCATGCTTTCCTCGTAACGCTCGTGCAGCTTTCCCGTCATTTCAGTAAGCGCACCGTCTTCCGGTCCACTTTCTTGCTCTTCTGGCAGCTTGCCGTCAAAGTATTTTTCGACCATTGAAACAGTGCGCGACACAAGGTTTCCAAGGTCGTTTGCAAGGTCGGTATTGATGCGAGAGATGAGCAGCTCGCTTGTGAAATTGCCGTCTGAACCGAACGGGAACTCGCGCAGAAGGAAGAACCTCAGCGCATCCACCCCATAACGCTTGGCAAGTATGGAAGGGTCTCTGCCATTTCCTTTGGACTTGCTCATTTTTTCGCCGTCAAAAAGCAGCCAGCCATGGCCGAACACCCTTTTTGGCAATGGCAGACCGAGCGACATCAGCATAGCAGGCCACAGTATTGAGTGGAAGCGCACAATCTCCTTGCCTACATAATGCACATCGCAGGGCCAGAACTTGCTAAAATCATCATATTTATCGTTGCCGTACCCGAGCGCAGTGATATAGTTGCTTAGCGCGTCAACCCAGACATATACCACATGTCCGGGGTCGAAATCGACCAATATCCCCCATTTGAACGTCGTACGCGAGACGCAGATATCCTCAAGCCCCGGCTTGAGGAAATTATTTAGCATTTCGTTCATCCTTGATTGCGGCTGCAAGAAATTGGGCTCTTCCGCATACAGCTTCATTATAGCTTCGGCGTATTTGGACTGGCGAAAAAAGTATGCCTCTTCCTCCGCATACTTGACCTCGCGCCCGCAGTCCGGGCATTTGCCCTCAACAAGCTGAGTCGCTGTCCAGAACGACTCGCAGGGGGTGCAGTATGACCCTTTGTATACGCTTTTGTAGATATCGCCGTTTTCATACATTTTTTTGAATATCCGCTTAATCGACACGACGTGGTGTTCGTCTGTCGTCCGTATGAAGCGGTCATACGAGATATTCATCAGCTTCCAAAGCTCAAGAATCCCGCCCTCTCCGCTTACGATGTTGTCCACAAACGCTTTTGGCGTCACTCCCGCTTCTTTTGCGCTGTCTTCAATTTTCATTCCATGCTCGTCGGTTCCGGTCAGGAACATGACATCATATCCGCGCATCCGCTTATACCTCGCCATCGCATCTGCCGCTACCGTGCAGTAGGTGTGCCCGATATGCAGTTTATTTGACGGGTAATAGATTGGCGTCGTGATGTAAAACGGCCCTCTATCCATGTAGCTGCCTCCTGAATTTTTGTCAATTGGCTCATTATACCACATTTTTCGTATTTTGAAACCCTGTATTTTCCACACCCAAATTGAAGTAGCGCTTTGTTAGAATGCCCCCTGCGTAGCGATATGATTTTATTGACTTGCTTGCAATATTGATTTATATTGGGATAGCATAAATTTGCTGCATTTGACCTGCACGAAAGGACTGTATTGCCATGACAAATCTTATCGCTCAAACAATCCGCAACTTGCCGCCCTCGGGTATCCGAAGGTTTTTTGACATCGCCGCTGAAATGGACAATGTCATTTCGCTTGGCGTCGGCGAGCCGGACTTTGTCACCCCTAAGCACATCCGAGACGAAGCCATCCTTTCGCTTGAGCGGGGGCAGACCATGTACACGGCAAATTCGGGGCTTATCGAGTTGCGCACAGAAATTAGCCGATATATGTCAAAACACGGCCTTAGCTACGACCCAAGGACACAGGTGCTTGTGACTGTCGGCGCAAGCGAGGATATCGACATATCCATGCGCGCAATCCTCAACCCCGGCGATGAAGTCCTGCTTGTCGAGCCATGCTTTGTCGCCTATAAGCCATGCGTGGTGATGGCCGGCGGGATTCCGGTGACTATCCCCACAAGCGCCGAAAATGACTTTCAGGTGACTGCAGCCGACATCGAATCCCGCCTGACGCCGAAGACAAAAGCAGTGATGCTAGGCTATCCGTGCAACCCAACCGGAGCGGTGCTTCCCCGCAAGGAGCTAGAGGCTATTGCCGGGCTTTTGCGGGACAGGGAGCTTGTCGTAATTAGCGACGAGATTTATTCTGAACTTACATATGGGTACGAGCCGCATGTAAGCATTGCTTCGCTCCCCGGCATGGCTGAGAAGACCATAGTTATTAATGGATTTTCAAAGGCCTTCGCAATGACGGGCTGGCGGCTGGGCTTTGCCTGCGGGCCTGCCGAAATCATTGCGGCTATGACAAAAATACACCAGTATGTGCTCATGTGTGCGCCAACCATGTCCCAATACGCTGGGCTTGAGGCCCTCCGCAACGGCGAAGGCGACGTAAAAGCCATGCGCAAGGAGTATGATGAGCGGCGCCGCTTTTTGCTCAAGCAGCTCAGGGAGATGGGAATGGATTGCTTTGAAGCCTGCGGCGCTTTCTACCTTTTCCCTTCCATCAAGCGGTTTGGGCTCACGTCCGAAGAGTTTTGCTCAAGGTTGCTAAGCGAGCAAAGGCTTGCCGTCGTCCCCGGGAGTGCCTTTGGAGATTCCGGCGAAGGGCATGTGCGCATATCATATGCCTACTCGGTCGAGAATATAAAAGAAGCGCTGGTCAGGCTTCGCAAATTCATCGATTCTTTATAAATGGAGGGTTTGTAATGAACACTACCGCAAGCGAGGTTCTGGAGTTTATAAGAGAAAATGACGTGAAGTTTGTCCGCCTGAGCTTTTGCGATTTATTCGGAGTGCATAAAAATATCGCCATCATGTCGGATGAGCTGGAGTATGCATTTAAAAATGGCATTTCCTTTGACGCCAATTCTATCAAGGGGTTTCGTGATGTGAACAACTCCGATTTGTTTCTTTTTCCGAACCCTGCCACCATTTCATTGCTCCCATGGCGCCCCGGCCCCGGCAGGGTGGCGCGTTTCTTCTGCGATATAAGGACTCCTGACGGCTCCGCCTTTTTGCATGATGGGCGGCACCTGCTCAGACAGGTGTCTGAAAAATATGAGAAAATGGGGTACATCTGCAAAATAGGTGCGGAATGCGAATTTTATTTGTTCAAAATAGATGAGGATGGGGAGCCGACGACCAAGACGCTGGACAGAGGCGGGTATATGGATATCGCGCCTCTTGATAAGGGTGAGAATATGCGCAGGGAAATATGCCTGACCCTGGAAGAAATGGGCATAACGCCGGAGTCTTCGCACCACGAGCGGGGGCCGGGGCAAAACGAGGTGGATTTCAAGTTCTCTGACGCGCTTGTCAGCGCAGATAACTTAATCACGTTCAAATCGGTCGTAAAGGCAATCGCCGCGCGCAACGGGCTGTTTGCATCGTTCATGCCCAAACCCCTGCCAGACTGTGCCGGGAATGGGCTGCATATAAACATCTCTTTGTCTCATAATGGGCGCAATATATTTAAGGATGCGCCCGGTGGCAAAGACTCAAAGGTGACCGACAGCTTTATTGCCGGGATTATGTCAAAAACTCCTGAAATCACCTTGTTTCTAAACCCGCTCGCAAATTCCTACGAACGCTTCGGTGCGCATGAAGCCCCGAAATATGTGTCTTGGTCGCATCAAAATCGCTCACAGCTTGTCCGCATACCCGCTGCGACCGGCGAGAAGGTAAGGATGGAGCTGCGCTCTCCCGACCCGACGATTAACCCTTATCTGGCATTTGCGCTTATTATGTCGGCAGGGCTCGAGGGCGTAGAAAAGGGGTTTGCGCTGCCTCCCGCCGTTGATGCTGACCTGTACCACGCAGACGAGAGCGTGACAAGCGGGCTCACAGCGTTGCCGACTAGCCTGGACGAGGCTATACGGCTTGCAAGGGACAGCGAGTTTGTAAAATGCATTATCGGAGAAGAGCCTCTAAACAGATTTCTTTCTGTCAAGGAGGTCGAGGCGGCGGACTACCGTGCCGCCGCAAACAAAGCTGATTTTTGTAGGGAGAGCTATTTTTTCAGTTGCTAATGTACAAATTAGCAGGGTCGAAAGGGGGTGGCGATGGGATGGACGGCGCTTTGATTGTTTCTTCTGCGGAAAGGGGCACTGAGCTTTTGACTGAGCTGCTAACTGCTGCGGGTTTTCATCAAATTGCCGCTTTGCGTTCCGGCGGCGAGGCTCGGCGGACGCTCTTGGAGAGGGAGTTTGACCTTGTAATCATTAATTCCCCGCTTATTGACGAGTCCGGAGAGGGCTTGGCGCGCCAAATTGCTACTCAGGGCGTCTCCCAGGTTATGCTTGTGGTAAAGGGCGAGTTTTTTGATGCGATTTCTGCAAATTGCGAAGACGATGGCGTCCTCACGATTGCAAAGCCGCTGAACAAGAATGTTTTTTGGTCGGGCCTCAAGCTTGCCAGGGCCGCCCAGAACAGGCTTAGGCGCGCTCAAGCCGAAAATGTCAAGCTCGAGCGCAAAATCGAGGAAATCCGCATTATAGACCGCGCTAAGTGCATACTCATTTCCAACGCAGACATGAGCGAGGAGGACGCCCACCGCTATATAGAAAAACAGGCAATGGATTTGCGCTCGACAAAAAGGGACATTGCCGAGGACATACTCAGGACTTACGAATTGCCTTGAATTGCCTGTTGCTTTACGCCCCCGCAGGCCATACGCTGCTGCCCTGCGGCCTGTCAATTGCCTGTAACAATTCAGTGCCTGCTATCTGTCCGGCATTTAGAAGCCTGCACACTCCTCTACGCTCGGTCAGTTCCGTAGCAGTAGCCGGAATTCCCTCTCTACGATGAGCGCACAGGCTTCTAAATGCCTAATACTAGGTTTTCTTGGCTGGCACTAAATTGTTACAATTGCCTTGTTTGAAGATGGCTTGTTTTCACCTAACTCTTTACTTTATGCACGATATCGTGCATAATTGCCTTGACATTATTTTTTCGGAGGCAGTGTTATCATGCTTATATCTCTCGCTGAATATGCTATGCTGCACGGCAAAAGCTCAGATACCGTCCGGCGCCTAGCAGAAAACGGCAAATTGAAATCTGCTGAGAAAATAGGCAGAAACTGGGTAGTGGACACCCAAGAGCCCTATCCCGTCAAGAAGCGGAGTATGAACGGCCAATTAAAGGTTCTTTCTCTGTTTTCTGGATGCGGTGGTTTGGATCTTGGTTTTGAGGGCGATTTTTCTGTACTGGCTGAGTCAGTCAACAAATCAATAAATCCTGATTGGGCAAAGCCTGATTGCGCAAGCGGCGAATGGGTTCGATTGCCTAAGACTAGGTTTAAAACAGTCTTTGCAAATGATATTCGAAACGACGCAATGACAGCGTGGAGGAATTTCTTCTGTCTCAGAGGTGTTGATAAAGCCGTATATAAGCTTGGGAGCATAGTTGACTTGGTAAAAATGCATAAAGATGGCCAAGCTATCTTCCCATCAGACATCGACGTTGTCACAGGCGGTTTCCCATGTCAAGATTTTTCTGTGGCGGGCAAACGAAAGGGCTTTAACTCAGACAAGTGCCATAATGGCAATCATAAAGATGATGATATGCCCAGCGAGGAAAACAGAGGGTTGTTGTATATGTGGATGCGCGAGGTTGTCAATATCACACAGCCAAAGATTTTTGTTGCTGAAAATGTCAAAGGTTTGGCAAATCTCGCTGGTGTCAAGGCTGTAATAGAAAATGATTTCCGCACTGTAGGGGACAGTGGTTATTTGGTTGTTGAAGCGAGGGTGCTTCATGCCGCCGATTTTGGCGTTCCACAATCAAGGGAGAGAGTTATTTTTATCGGTTTTAATAGATCATACCTAAATGCATCGGCGGCAAGAGCTTTATCAGCGCAAGATATCCCGCCTTTGTACGACCCATATCCTCAGGCTACACACTCGTTTACAAGCAAAGGGCATAACCTTCTCGAGCCAACAAATCTTGCCCAAGCGTTTAAAGGGTTAGTCGAGCCTGAGGCATCAAGCGACCTTTCTCAACAAAAATATTCAAAAGCCAAATACATGGGCAAGCACTGCCAGGGGCAGTCTGAGGTAAACATTAGGGGTATCGGGCCGACCATTCGTGCCGAGCATCATGGAAATATTGAGTTTCGAAGGCTTTCTGCCGATAATGGCGGAATGAACAATAATGAACTTTCAAAAGGCCTGCATGAGAGGAGGTTGTCGGTCAGAGAATGTGCAAGGATTCAAACGTTCCCTGATGACTACGAGTTTGTTTTCCCTTCTAAGAATGGCGTTAAAGGGGTATCAGCATCAGAAGCATATAAAATATTAGGAAATGCAGTCCCGCCGCTCTTAGGCTACCACATAGCCAATCGGCTGGAAAAAAGTTGGGAGCTTTACTTTGGAGGCAGATAGAAATGATAATGTCAAGCAACCGGGCCCCAAGTCTTGGAAAATTTGCCGAGCTGGTCGCCAGTGCCACGAACTGGCTTAACAATGATGCCAAAAAGAATACCAGCTACTACCTTAACCGCAATGCGCAGAAGCTGGAAGAAGATGTGTTGAAAGCCTTGCGCGCATCTTCACAAGGGACAGATTTTGCAAATTCAATTGAAAAAATATCAGGCCAGAAGTTTCCCGATATCGTTGCAGGCAAGTTTTATGGTGTGGAAGTAAAAAGCTCAAAAGATGATAAGTGGCTGTCTCTTGGCGGCAGCGCCAATGAGTCAACTAGAGTTGACAATGTTGGGCGAGTTTTCCTTATCTTTGGAAAGTTAGTTGAGCCTGTTGAATTCAGGAGTCGGCCATACGAGGCCTGCTTGTCTGAGGTTGTTGCAACGCATTACCCTAGGTATAAAATAAACATGAATCTCAAAAACGGCGAAACCATCTTCGATAAGATGAATACAACATATGATGCTTTGCGTACTTTGGACAATCCTGTTGGTGAAATTGTAAAGTACTATAAAGGCCAGCTGAAGCCCGGCGAAAGCCTCTGGTGGATTGACAGCAGCTCAACTGAAGAGGAAAATGTCACCGCATCTATGACGGTGCGTCTTTGGTCAACTCTTTCTGAAAGAGAAAAACAGGGATTCACAACTTCGCTATATACTTTGTTTCCAGAAATTTTATCAACAACTAGCAATAAAAAATATGGAAGGGCCGTCCTCTGGTTGGCTTCGAGGCATGGAGTTGTCGACGCCGCTTTTAGGGACAAGTTCTCTGCTGGCGGTAAAGTAACGATAGTAACTCAATCAGGAGCTTTCGAGAACTTACCGCAAGTTTTTAGCCATATACAGTCGTCTGCATTGGAAATACAGGTTCTTTTAAACTCTACCCACAAGCGGCTGCTTAGCGAAATGTGGGGGGTCTCCACAATTGAGTCCGACCGGTTGCTTCAATGGATTGATTTGGTCGCTATGAACCATCAAGCTGAAAAATATAACTGCGCAGAAGTGCTTAAAGCGATTTTTGAAATGTCAATATAGTAAAAGTTGCTAGTGGCATCCCACCCTTGCAAATTCATCCGCTGCTACCGGGCTGTTTGCTGCGTTTTTTCGCTAGAACGGGTCTTGTCGCCCTACTTACGCGAAAAAAGCGTAGCACACAGCCCGGTAGCAGCTATCGTAGCTGAACAATTACAGCTATCGCAACAATTCAGTGCCTGCTATCTGTCCGGCATTGAGAAGCCTGCACACTCCTCTACGCTCGGTCAGTTCCGTGACAGTAGCCGGAATTCCCTCTCTACGATGAGCGCACAGGCTTCTCAATGCCTGTCCTAGGTTTTCTTGGCTGGCACTGAACAATTACCAGCTATCCTGTGTGTACCCAATAAAATTTTAAAATTTTTGTTGACCAGGTTTGCGCTTTGTGTTATAGTGGACTTTAAGGTAGACAAAGGTGTTTATCAGCGGTTGTTTTACGCAGCCTGTTGGAAATGCCTTTTTTTGTTTAGGGTGACGGCTAAAGGAGAGCGAAGATTATGAAAATCAGGACAAGCACCTCGGTAACAGTGGCAGAGTCCATTGCCGACGATTTTGTGGGGGAAGATTATATAGTGACGAAATCCGTGCAGGGGCAGATTTCGGACAGCATCACCTTGCTGATGGGCCAGCCTGCGACAGCCCCATGCCTTATTCCGGTTTTGCACGCCTCCACGCCAAGCTGTACAAGCGACCCATTCATGGTAGACGGCGAGTGCTACATGGTGACGGCCATGTCCTTTGGCAGCGCACATGGGGCAGTCTTTGTGGACGATGTGGACGATGTGGACGTTGAGACTGTAGGCGCTGCGCTTGGCTCTCACCCGCTCTTCCCCAATGGCGCAAGCATTGTGTTTATAGAAGCTCTCGACAGAGAGCGTTTCAAAGCCAGGCTCTGGCAACGAGGTGTTGGTGAAATGGACTACACCCCTGAAGCCGCCAGCGTGGCGGGAGCTGCTGCGGTAATGCTCCAAAAAACACTCGATATCACTGCAAATGTCTCAATGGGCGGAGAAGACTTTTGCGTGACTTGGGACAGGTGCGGAGATGGCGTTAGCCTGATGGGTCCATCCGTTATGCTGTAGAGGGATTCCTTGATAGTCAAATCCAAAAGGCGGGGCGATGGTCATTACCAAGCCCTGCCTCTCCTATATTTCTGATTAAAAAAGTTGCGCCAATTTAGAGCTAAAACGAAGACTCCGCTTCAAGTGCGTGCTCAAAGTTGACAATAGGCTCCAGGGCTTCGCCGCTGGTAACATTGCAGGTTCCGCTGAGTTTTGCGCCCTCGTCCATTATTAGCTTCCCTGCGTCAACCCTGCCCGTCAGGATTGCCGTTGAAGTCATGTGAAGCGTGCCTTTCACACATAGGTTGCCTTGATATTTTCCCGCAAACAGCGCACTGTCCACAGTAATCTCTCCATTTATGCTACCCCTCTCACCGAGGATGATGTGCCCGTCAATGTCAATGGTTCCAGAAAATTTACCATCAACGCGAATCACGCCAGCCCCTTTGAGCATGGCTTTTTCAAAGATTATTCCCTCTCCGATGATGGTATCGGTATTTTTACTGTTTACCGTTGCGTTTTGCTTTTTTTGAATCATAATGCACCCCTTTCAATTAATCAAGGTATTGCCTCGGGTTCACCGGAATACCATTGTGTCTTACTTCGTAATGTACGTGCGGGCCGGTGCTGCGGCCTGTATTGCCCGATAACGCTATAAGCTCCCCGCGCTCTACTTCTTGCCCCAACGTCACCAGCACCTCGGAATTATGAGCAAAAAACGTCGAGTACCCAAAATCATGCACTATAACGACAAGGTAGCCATACCCCATGTTGTGCCAGCCTGCAAACTCCACAACCCCATAGGCGGTCGAAAAAACCTCCGTGCCTATTGGAACGTTTATGTCAATACCTGTGTGCATCTCCATGCCGCTGCCAGTAAATGGATTTGGGCGATATCCAAATTCGGAGCCTATACGTCGCTCGGTTGCCACCGGCCAGCCGATTGGGCGGGCTCTAAAATAATCCTCTAAATCCTCAGCGAGCTCAATCAGCACATTCATATCATCAAGCGAACCCGCCAAAATCGAATCCAGCTCAGCGATAATATCTTCAGGCCCTTCGGTATATGGACCCCCTCGCGCGCGATCTACACCGCCGCTCAGGGTGATTTCGTCAAATAGAAATGGAATGGCTTCCAGCGCCGCAATGTCCAAGAGAACGCTTACTATCCCATGCTTCATATCATCGATAGCGTTGAGCCTGTCCATGATTTCATGAAGCTGCTCTTCAGTCAGCTCGTTTTGTGCTGCCCTCAGGTATTCTTCAATATCCACATAGCCTTCATAAAATCCGCCGTATGCCTCCACAGAAGCATCCTCTGCCAGCAAGGTTTCTCTCAGCCTGTCCTTTTCGTCAGCTGTCTCCATAAGCTGCGAAGCTGAATAATCGAGCAAATTCTCCAGCGAAAAAACTCTGGCCTGGAACAGCACTGCAACGACCACTATCGTCAGCACCGGCACCACAAGAAGGCCAAAAACCCAGTACGGTATGTGAAGGCTCCTCACTCTTGCGGAGGAATCCGGAATAAGCATTACTGTAAATTTTTTGCTCTGTTTATGCAAACCGTTGATATACTTCATTTTATATATTCTCCTTGGGTATCGAGGGTGGCGCGGAGCGCAGCGTCATACACCGCTTTGTATGCGATGCCGTGCCGCTTGGCAGCGTTTCGTACATCGTCATATTCTGGTTTTTTCTTTGCGATGCCAAATCCATGTGCGACTTTTATGCGGATATCTCCGTATTCGGTAGATACCGTAGCGGTTGTACGGGGCATAACGTCGCGGCGGCATTTTGTAACCCTGACGCCCAGCGTCGTCGTATGCTCCAACATCAGCCTTACAAGCCCATCCCGGAGCTCCTCCCGGCAGAGGCAGGACAACATCACTGCCTGGCGGTTCTTCTTCATCATTATCGGCGTCGTATAAACATCGAGAGCGCCATTTTCAAACAGTATTTCGAAGGCTGCCCCGATTGCCTCAGGCGACATGTCGTCCAAGTTGCAGGATACCTCAAAAACTACCTCCCGCTCCCCCCCTTCCTGCACGTCACCCTCGTACAGGAATGCCCGGATGCAGTTCACCGATTCAAAGTCTTTTGAGCCCATGCCGTAACCGATTTTCTTTATCATCATCGGAGGCATAGCGCCAAATCGCGTTACAAACCGCTTGAGCAACGCCGCTCCGGTTGGGGTGCACAGCTCCCCCTCTATATTTCCGGCGTATATTGGAATGTCCTTTAGAATTTCTGCGGCAGCGGGCGCTGGCACAGGCAAAATGCCGTGTGCGCACCTAACCGACCCATATCCCACGTGCACCGGTGAGGCAACAATCTCCTCCACTCCGAGCATTTCTATCAAAATGCTGCAACCCACGATGTCTACAATAGCATCAAGCGAACCTACTTCGTGCAGGTGTATCTTGTCCAGCGACTCTCCATGTACGCTCGCCTCTGCATGACCCAAAATTTCGTATACGCCAAGGGCATTTTCCAGCACGTTATCGGGAAGCTCCAGCGCTCGGATTTGGTCGAGTATATCGTTATATCCATACATGCGCCCATGAGGATGGTGGTGGCTGTGTTCATGGCTGTGTTCGTGAGTGTGATGGTCATGATCGTTGTCGTGGCCGTGGTCGTGGTCGTGATGTGAGTGGGCATGCTTTTTTTGTTTATTTTTGCCGTTATCCTTAGTCTCATTATGGTGGTTACCCTGCGGTACGTCTTCGCTCTTTTCTTCTTCTCCACCTATTTTGACAGCAATTCTAGTCCCTGCGATCCCCCCTTTTGTCAAAGCTACGTATTCAATAGATACGTTTGGTATATTCAGGCGCTCCATCTTTTCGCGAAACACCTGCTTATCCGGCAGCAATTCGTACAGAGCAGACATAATCATATCGCCCGCAGCGCCCATAGAGCATTCTAAATAAAGTTTCATAACAATCTTACCTACCAATCAAGTCGAGTGAAATCGCATTGAACAGGGGTTTAAAGGCGGCAAGTATTTCTGACCTCTTCCCCATCGCCGCATCTGTCTGGCTGTCCGGCAACTGAATTTTTGCACCCGAGGGCGGGACAAAGCGCACGCGCAGGTCGGAAAATCCCATGTCCAACAAAACCCCTTCTGCGCGCTCTATTTTCCCTAAAAGGTTAACCGTAAGCTGCGTTCCTTGCGGGATGCGCGTTGCAAGGCATGAATAGGATGGCTTGTCATGCGTATTTAGCCCCGCTTCCTTTGACAATCTTCTGATATCTTCCTTAGCAAGCCCACATTCGCGCAGGGGCGACAGCACACCGTACTCTTGCAGGGCTTTCATTCCCGGCCTGTCTGCTTCGTCGTCATCGGCGTTCGTCCCATCGCACAGCACCTCAAACCCATCTGACTTGGCAAGCTCCCACAGTCTGTTTATGATATGTACCTTGCAGTTATAGCAACGGCCCGCCGCATTATTTGCGACGTTTAAATCTTCTAGTGCGTTTAGTGCGTCAACAGTCAGAGAAACCCCACATTTAGCCGCAAAGCTGATGGCGTCGTCAAGCTCTTTTTTTGGCTGGAATTGCGTTTTTATGTAATATGCCCGGACATTGCATTTGGCTGCTTTAGCCGCATACAGCAAGTACGATGAGTCAACGCCGCCTGAATAGGCAATGGCTATCTTTGAATTTTTTTTGAAAAACTGCGAAAGCTGATTATGTCGCATTAATCCTTCCCGGCCATGCCGCATTCTGCGGCACGAGCGGCCCCCACTTAGTCGGAGCCTTATTCCTTTCGCAAAAATGAATTTTTAAAACGCTACCCTCTCAGACAAATATGCTTCCAGCCCTTCAATCGCCACGCGTTCTTGCTCCATCGTGTCTCTGTGGCGCACTGTAACGCATTTGTCATTTTCGGAATCAAAATCATATGTGATGCAAAACGGAGTTCCTACCTCATCTTGACGCCTATACCTTTTGCCAATTGAGCCGCTGTCGTCGAAATCTGCCATAAATTTCTTGCTGAGCTTTTGAAAAACCTCCTCCGCTGCGGGGGAAAGCTTTTTTGACAAAGGCAAGACTGCGCATTTGTATGGCGCAAGCGCAGGATGCAGGTGCAGGACTGTGCGGATGTCGTTTTTTTCTGCATCCACCACCTCTTCATCATATGCGTCGATGAGGAAAGCGAGCAGCATTCGGTCGACACCCAGCGAAGGCTCTATGACATATGGTATGTATTTCTCGCCAGATTCCTGCTCGAAATATTCCATATTTTCCCCGGAATGCGCCTGATGCGCCTTGAGGTCGAAATCTGTGCGGTCGGCGACGCCCCAGAGTTCACCCCACCCGAATGGGAAAAGGAACTCAAAGTCAGTCGTTGCGTTTGAATAGTGGGAGAGCTCTTCTTCTTCGTGGTCGCGCAGCTTCAAGCTCTCTTCACGCAACCCCAGCGAAAGAAGCCAGTCTTTGCAGAAAGTCCTCCAATAATCGAACCATTCGAGATCCGTGCCGGGCTTGCAGAAAAACTCCAGTTCGAGCTGCTCGAACTCTCTTGTGCGAAATATGAAGTTGCCAGGGGTTATCTCGTTTCGGAATGATTTGCCTATCTGGCATATTCCGAATGGAATTTTGCGCCTTGTCGTACGCTGGATGTTTTTAAATTGCACGAATATGCCCTGAGCCGTCTCCGGCCGCAGGTATATCTGCGCAGCTGTGTCTTCGTTGACGCCTTGGAATGTCTTGAACATCAGGTTGAATTTTCTTATGTCCGTAAAATCCGATTTCTCGCAGTGCGGGCAAGTTACGCCTTTTTCCCTAATATATCCGATTAGCTTTTCATCGCCCATCGACTCTACCACAATGTCTGTGACACCATTTTTCTCATTCCACTCTTCAACCAGTTTATCGGCGCGGTGGCGCATTTTGCATCCCCTGCAGTCAATTAGCGGGTCGTTGAATGTCGCAACATGTCCTGATGCTTCCCAGACTTTAGGGTTCATCAGGATTGCTGCGTCCTGGCCGACGTTATGTGGATTTTCCTGGACAAATTTCTGCCACCAGGCGCGCTTGATGTTGTTTTTAAGCTCAACGCCCAACGGACCGTAGTCCCATGAATTTGCCAGCCCACCATATATCTCGCTGCCCGCAAACACAAATCCCCTGCCTTTGCACAGGGCGGTTATTTTATCCATAGTTTTTTTCGTATTACTAAGCATAGTGCCCTCCCATTATGCGAGATATTTTTCCTGCGTGAGTAGAAATATTATAGGAAAAGTGGCGCTATGTCAATAAATTTAAAGAAATAAATTACAAAAATTTACAAAACACAACACTTCCCCAAAATAGTCGATTCTCTCGGCAGCTTGGTCAACCGCAATAGGCACGAGCAAGCTTAGAAGCGCCCCCTATATCTTGTGTTTTGCCACAAAAATGTTACAAAATTATTGCAAGGTGCAAAAGCGGCCTGAGAGTCGTCCCTGACAAAATCCCTTGTATTTTGGTTTTGCCTGGTATACAATGTAAATAAACAATGCTGGGGGGAAAGTTCTCTTGTCAGCTTTTGGAGGCGGCACGAATATTTTAGTAACAAACAACCCCATGGCGTCGGAGCTTTTTGAAAGCACCTTGCAGGTTGAATATTTGAGCGCATCATTGCTTGATGTTCTAGTTCGTGTCCGAAACCTCGTACACAGTGGCCATACTTTGCTGACGCACCCGCTCAGCGGCAGCGTCAAGCCCAACGAAACTCATTACAAATCCGTGCTGCTCTCAAAATCCCGGGGAAAAGCAGATGCGCAATCGGTGCAGATAATCGGTGAATGCATTTTGGCGGCGCAGAGGTTTAATGCCAGGCAACTGCCTGCTCGCTACCTAAGGGACATGCAGATTGTAGACTTATCGATAATAAGCTCTGCACTGGAAACAAAAAAAACGAACTCATAATTTCGAGTTCGCAATTTGATAGTTAGGAGGTCTGCAGCTTGAAGCTGGAAGTCGGATATATCCGCATATGCGATATTTCGTTCGCAGAAGCAACCGAAGTTAAAGAGGGCACTTTGTATGTAAACGCCAAAGAGCTTGAGTCCATGGTGCTGGAGGACGAGCGCATTGCTGCCGTCTGCTTTGACATTGCCAGGCCGGGCGAGAGCGTACGCATAACCCCGGTCAAGGACGTCATTGAGCCGCGCGCAAAGGTTGAAGGCCCCGGCGATATTTTCCCCGGCGTTATCACAAAAATGAGCACGGTCGGCATGGGGAAAACCCACGTCCTCCGGGGGGCCGCAGTCGTTACTGTCGGCAAAATAGTTGGCTTCCAAGAGGGCATTATCGATATGTCCGGGTTGGGGGCTGAGTATACTCCGTTTTCAAAAACAAACAACTTAGTGGTGAATTTCACGCCAAAGGAAGGCCTGTCGCCCCACGAATATGAGGCTGCGGCAAGGCACGCCGGGCTCACCATCGCTTACACGCTGGGCAAGCTGAGCGCTGCGCTCACTCCGGACGAGACCAAAGTCTATGAGTTCCCATCCATGGTGGAGGGCATCAAGAAATATCCTGATTTGCCCCGCGTAGGTTATGTGCAAATGCTGCAAAGCCAAGGGCTATTGCATGACACATATGTCTATGGCGTAGACATGAAAAAGTCCATCACGACGATGCTCTGCCCAACCGAGACAATGGACGGGGCAATTATCAGCGGCAATTGCGTATCCGCATGTGATAAAAATACTACATATCACCACCAAAACAATCCTGTGATTGAGGATCTCTTTGCAGAGCACGGCAAGACACTCAATTTTGCGGCGATGGTAATAACAAACGAAAACGTCTACCTCGCCGATAAGGAGCGCTCCTCCGACTGGACTGCAAAGCTGGTGGACTATCTTGACCTCGATGGCGTGATTATCTCCCAAGAGGGCTTCGGCAACCCCGACACCGACCTAATAATGAACTGCAAAAAAATCGAGGCGACCGGCACTCGCACGGTTATCATCACAAATGAATACGCAGGGCGCGACGGAACCTCGCAATCGCTTGCCGACGCAGACCCGAGCGCAGACGCACTTGTAACTGCGGGCAACTCCAACCAAGTCGTCACCTTGCCAAAACTAGACAGGGTCATCGGCACACTGGAATACACCGAAAAAATCGCAGGGGGCTTTGCGGGCAACATTGTCGCCGACGGCAGCATAACAGTAGAGCTGCAAGCCATAACAGGCGCAACGAATGAGCTTGGCTTCAATCTGATGAGCGCCAGGTAGGAAAGGAATGTCTGCATGAGTAAGTACAAGGTCGTCCATTATATAAATCAGTTTTATGCCGGGATTGGCGGCGAAGAATTTGCCGACCATAAGCCCGAGCTCCGCAATGGGGCCGTTGGTCCCGGCGCTGCTTTTAACGCAGCTTTCTCCGACAAAGCCGAGATAGTCAAGACCATAGTGTGCGGCGATTCTTATTTTAACGAAAACTTGTCTGATGCAAAGAAAGCCCTCATCGAGATGGTCAAAGGCGCAGGTGCGGATATCTTCATCGCAGGGCCTGCTTTTAACGCAGGGCGGTATGGCGTCGCCTGCGGCACGATTTGCGAGGAGGTTTCTCGGGAGCTGGGCATTCCGGTTTTGACGGGAATGTTTGAGGAAAACCCTGGCGCCGAAATGTTTAAGGACAAGCTCCACATTGTCGCAACGTCAAACAGCGCCGCCAGCATGCGGACTGCTGTCCCGAAAATGGCTGCGCTTGCTTTGAAGCTAGCCACAGGGGAGCAGATTGGAGCATCAGTCGAAGAAGGTTACCTGCCGGGCAGGGCTAGGGTCAATTTCTTTGAAAAGGAGCGCGGCTCAAAACGCGCAGTGGACATGCTTCTCAAAAAGATGGCAGGAGAGCCTTTTACCACAGAGTATCCCATGCCCGATTTTGACAGGGTTCCGCCCAATCCCGCCGTCGCAGATATTACGAAGGCAACTGTAGCTCTCGTGACTTCGGGAGGCATAGTGCCCAAGGGCAACCCCGATCGCATCGAATCCTCAAGCGCCTCAAAGTACGGCGAGTACGACATAACAGGCGTAGACGACCTGACCTTTGAAACATACGAAACTGCGCACGGCGGTTACGACCCGGTCTACGCAAACCAAGATGCCGATCGCGTGCTGCCTGTTGACGTCTTGAGGGAGTTTGAAAAAGAGGGCAAAATAGGAAAACTCCATAATAAATTCTATACCACCACAGGGAATGGCACGTCGACCAAAAGCTCAAAGCAATATGCACAGGAGTTTTCCCAAAAGCTAAAGGACGACAATGTCCAAGTTGTCATCCTTACATCGACGTGAGGGACGTGCACTCGTTGCGGCGCAACGATGGTAAAAGAGATTGAGCGCGCGGGCATCCCCGTCGTCCATATTTGCACAGTAACCCCTATCTCGATGACAGTCGGCGCAAACAGGATAGTGCCGGCCGTTGCGATTCCCCACCCCCTTGGCAATCCGGCGCTAAGCATGGAAGAAGAAAAGCAGCTCAGGCGCAAAATTCTGGCCACAGCACTCGAAGCGGCCTGTGCCGAGGTTCAGGGGCAGACCATATTTGAGTGAAGGCATGGGGCAGCTCACCTGTCTCCGGGAGGATTTGCAGAAGGCAACCTCCAAAAAATCCCCACCAATCTGTCAGACGCTAAGTTTTTGGAGGTTAGCCATATCATATGTCAAAGATTTACGATGTTATAATTATCGGTGCCGGCCCTGCCGGGCTTTCCGCCGCACTTTATGCCGGCCGCTCGAGGCTCAGCACGCTTGTTGTCGAAAAGGAGATTGACGGCGGCCAGATTGTCATAACCAGCGAGATTGAGAACTACCCCGGCGGCCTTGAGCATGAGACGGGCTCCAGCCTTGTTGAGCGCATGGTCAAGCAGGCGGAGCGTTTTGGCACAGAAAAGGTGTACGACAGCATTACCGAGGTCTCGCTCAATGGTGATGTCAAGGTGCTGAAGGGGCTAAAAGCCGAATACCGCGGGCGGGCGGTCATTGTTGCAACGGGTGCGCAACCCCGGCCTATCGGCTGCCCGGGCGAACGGGAGTTTATTGGAAAGGGCGTGTCATACTGCGCAACTTGCGACGCCGCTTTTTTCGAGGATTTTGAGGCCTACGTAGTCGGCGGAGGGGACGCTGCCGTTGAGGAAGCTATTTACATATCCGGCTTTGCCCGCAAGGTCACTATCATCCACAGGCGAGACGAGCTGCGTGCCGTGAAGTCCATTCAGGAGAAGGTTTTTGCCAACCCTAAGATTGACTACATGTGGAACAGCGTTGTAACAGAGCTTGGGGGCGATGGGATTTTGTCTTCAATGGTCGTGCAGGATACAAAAACCGGAGAAACTCGCGTTATCGAGGCCGACAAAGAAGATGGGACATTTGGTCTTTTCGTCTTTATCGGCTTTGACCCGCATTCCGAGATTTTTGTTGGCAAGCTCGACATGGATGGGCGCTATGTGATAACTGATGAGAATATGAAAACCAATATCCCGGGGGTGTTCGCCGCCGGAGACGTAAGGTCGAAATCGCTGAGGCAGGTAGTGACCGCCGCCGCCGATGGGGCAATAGCGGCGACGCAGGTGGAGCATTATCTGCGGAGTATGTAAAGGAGAGAGACGATATGTTAGAATTAAACAAAGAGACTTTTGAAGAGGAGGTGCTTAAAGCTGCGGGCAAGGTGTTTGTCGATTTCTATGGTGACGGGTGCGTCCCATGTCAGGCGCTAATGCCTTTTGTGCATGGCTGTGCGGACAAATATGGCGACAAGCTCAAGTTCACGGCGATAAATACTTCCAAGGCGCGCCGCCTTGCAATTAGCCAGCAAGTCCTCGGCCTTCCGGTTATGGCCATTTATGAAAATGGTGCAAAACTCGAGGAGCTGGTCAAGGACGACGCCACCGAGCAAAACATAGAGGCAATGATAGGCAGGCACATCTAACGCAGTGTAAGCGAACTAATGTAGGCATATTCACTAATCAGAAAGGAGAACTCGTATTGGGAAAGTTTGATGGAAAGAAAGTCGTCATAATCGGCGACAGAGATGGCATCCCCGGCCCTGCGATTGAGGAATGCATCAAAACCACAGGGGCTGATGTTGTTTTCTCTTCGACAGAGTGTTTCGTCTGAACAGCGGCGGGTGCGATGGATCTGGAGAATCAGAAGAGGGTTAAGGAATTCTCGGAGCAGTATGGCCCTGAGAACGTGATTGTCATAATCGGCGCGGCCGAGGGCGAGGCCGCCGGCCTTGCCGCAGAGACTGTCACAGCCGGAGACCCCACATTCGCCGGGCCTCTCACCGGAGTCTCGTTGGGACTCGCAGTATACCACGTCTGTGAAGACGCAGTAAAAAACGAAGTGGACGCAGGCGTTTACGACGAGCAGGTCAGCATGATGGAAATGGTGCTTGACCTCGACGATATCGTGAAGGAAATGGATGCTATCCGCAGCCAGTTTTGCAAGTACTAGTCTGCGCCTAAACTCAATAAAAATCCGAGCCCCTGCCAAAAGGCACTGGGTTCGGATTTTTTGTGAACTACACTGAGTTGAGTAGTAACAGAAAAATAATGACTAAAAATAGCAAATTTCTGTTGACACACTCGGGGCAGAATGGTTTACTATTAAAAGTTAGGTGACTACCTAGCTTAGCTCTAGATAATGCGATTATTAGAAAACAAAGGAGGGCGGTGCAAATTCAATATGATAAAATGTGCCCTTGGGGCAATATTCTAATAAGGGGGCGAACACAACTAGAAAGGAAGATAATAATATGAAGAAAACAACAAAAGTGCGCTTAATTGCGCTAACGATGGCGGTTCTGCTGGCAGTGGCGCTTGCGCCGTTGCATACGTTTGCGGTGCAGCCTGGAGGGCTATTCGTAGAGCCGGCCTCTTCATTTGCAAATCGCAACTGGTGGACTCCGCAGCATATTCAGTTTAGTGCGACCGTGTACCCATTTGGTTCTCCTCAAGGTGTAACGTGGAGCGTCGCCGGCAGCACTCTGCCCTTGAGTACGACACATATGACTACGACAGGACTCTTGGTCATTGCGGCACACGAGTCTGCGACCCAGCTCACCGTCACCGCTACAGCCACAAATGGGATATACCGCCAAGTTGCGGTCACCTTGCAAGGCGGCGGTTCGCCCAGCTTGTGGTGCAATATGTGCCAAAGTTTGGTTAACCCTATGCCCGGCAATCCAGGACTTGGCACTTGTGGGCACCCACTTCTAGGCAGTGGTTTTTCCAACTGGTGTGCTACGTGCCAGAACTGGGTCAACCCTATGCCTGGTTTCCCGGGCTTTGGCACCTGCGGGCACCCACTTCAAGGTAGCGGCGGCGGTTTCTCCAATTGGTGCGCTACTTGCCAAAACTGGGTTAACCCTATGCCTGGTGTTCCGGGCTTTGGCACCTGCGGGCACCCGCTTCAAGGTGGCGGCGGCGGTTTCTCCAATTGGTGCGCTACTTGCCAAAACTGGGTTAACCCTATGCCTGGTGTTCCGGGCTTTGGCACCTGCGGGCATCCGCTTCAAGGTAGCGGCGGCGGTTTCTCCAATTGGTGCGCTACTTGCCAAAACTGGGTTAACCCTATGCCTGGTGTTCCGGGCTTTGGCACCTGCGGGCACCCGCTTCAAGGCGGCGGCGGCACTTGGCATCCCGGCACTAACTGGGGTGCAGGCAGGATTGTCGAAGGCAGTCGGACTATTGACGTTGGCCAAACGCTGCAATTGTCCGTTGACCGCACCGGCAACTGGGGCGGCGTAGGCGGCGGAGACTGGTGCTTCACCTGCAACACCGTTGCGAGCTGGTCATGTGTCAATTTAGGGCACCATCTCTCGTGGCAGGGCGGCAACTGGGGCGGCGCAGGAAACTGGTGCCACAGCTGCAACACAGTTCCAACTGCAACGTGCCACGCTCACCATCCGCAATTTGTCACTTGGGGCAACCAGTGGGGCAACCAGTGGGGCGCAACAGGGCCGGTAGAGTGGACTTCGAGCAATACAAATGTCGCCACCGTTGGCGGCACCACCGGGCTTGTCACCGCACAAAGTGCAGGCACCTCTGTCATTACGGCAAGGTGGGGCGGAGGCCTTACCGATTCGGTAACAATCACCGTCAATGCACCACTGCCTATAGAAATCAACGTTTCCCCGGTTTCGGCTACTGTGGAGACAAACTCATCGCACCGTTTCAGCGTGGTTGAGCCGGGTGGCGCTTCGCCGAGCGTTACGTGGTCAATCTCCGGCCAGGCTTCATCTGGGACTCTCATAACGACTGGCGGACTGCTGAGGGTCGCTTCCAACGAAACGGCGACCACTATAACAGTCAGGGCTACCCTAACGGCAAATGCCGCAAGGTACGGCACTGCAACCGTTACGGTCATGCAAGCTGCTCCGCCTACCCCGATTACACCGACCGTGCCCACCCTCCCGCAAGTGGTTTACAACGACGTGCCGAGGACTGCATGGTTCCACAATGATGTAATCACGGTGTCTCAGCGCTCGTTGTTTGAAGGCACGACTCCGGGGGCGCCCGCCGGAACATTCAATCCGCGCGGCAACATGACCAGGGCTATGCTAGCACAGGTTATGGCAAACCTTGAAGGAGCCAATTTGGCAGCCCTTGCAGGCACACCTTCCGCTTTTGGCGACGTGTCCGCTACTGACTGGTTCTTTGGCGCTGTGAATTGGGCTTCTGACACGGGCTTCATGCTAGGTGTCGGCGAAGGTGCCTTTGCTCCTAACAGGCCTGTGACTCGCGAAGAGATAGCAGTCATTTTGCACCGCTACGCTCAATCTGCGGGGCTGGCTCTTCCGCAAGGCAATGCAGCACCCATCGCTGACCGAGGTGCGATATCTGATTGGGCGCTCACAGCAGTAGACGCAATGCGCGCAGCAGGCATCTTGTCCAGCCGTGATGGAAACTTTGAACCACAGGCGACAGCGACCAGAGCGGAGGCTGCGGCAATATTCGTAAGACTAACTAACCTCGCTCGATAAAACTAACCCCCTAAGAAGCGCCTGCCGCAACGGCAGGCGCTTTTTTATTTATTGACAGGGCAAATCCTAATGTGAGAGAATAGGCTTGTTATACGAATCACGAATGAAGGCGGTGAATATATGAATAGCGTGCTCAAAGGTGCATCCTTTGTCCTTGTCCATGCGCCGGATATGCTGGTGCATAGCGGAACGACACAGACGACCGAACGTGCTGTAAACCCATCATCGGATTACCTGGTCAAGTTGCCGGGACATCTGCGCAGCTACGATGATGCCGTTGCCTACATGCCCAACCAGGTCTATCTTGGCAACAAAACTCCTGGCGATATGGCGGCGGCAGGCTCCACATGGTATGACAAGCCCCTGCAAAATTCCGGCAGATTTGGGCCTTTTGGCGAGATTATGCCGCAGGATGAGTTTTACATGCTTATGCAGGCTTGCGACGCTTTTGATTTAATGCGACTGGAGAAAAGCTTTGCAGATGGAGTCAGGGAGCGCTTTGAAAAACACCCGCTCGTAGACGGACAGCTCTTGGCGCAGGTCTCGGAGGGCGCTGAGCTTGGCGATATTGAGCGTGTCGTAAACGAGGAGCGCGCCGAGGGGGTTTACCATGACAACAGGCTCGTGGGCTATGTCAAAAAAGCTCACGATATAGACGCAAACCTTTCTGCGCACGTGATTTTCGAGAATCTGGCTTCCAAGGCGTCCTGCGCTTTGGCGATGCTCCATCTTGCCAAGGTAGCTGGAGTGCCTAAGAACCTTGTTGATTATGTCATTGACTGCTCGGAAGAGGCAGTGGGCGACATGAACCAGCGCGGTGGTGGCAACCTGGCAAAGGCGGCTGCCGAGCTGGCGGGCTTTGGCGGGGCGTCCGGCGCCGATTTGCGCGCATTTTGTGCCGCTCCCGCCCACGCCGTTATACATGCGGCGGCGCTTGTAGCAAGCGGGACATATGATAATGTCGTCGTTGCGGCGGGCGGCTCGACGGCCAAGCTTGGCATGAATGGCAAAGATCATGTTAAAAAGGGCCTTCCTGCAATGGAGGATGTCCTGGGCGGCTTTGCCGTGCTCATCTCTAAAAACGACGGGGTCAGCCCGGAAATCCTCAGTAAGTTCACCGGCAGGCACTCAGTCGGCAGCGGCTCGTCACCACAGGCCGTCATAACAGCCCTGGTCACAGACCCGCTGGACAAGATGGGCCTCAAGCTAGCCGATGTCGACAAATACTCTGCCGAGATGCAAAATCCCGACCTGACTAAGCCTGCGGGAGCAGGGGATGTGCCGCTTGCCAACTACAAGATGATTGCCGCCTTGGGCGTCAAGCGAGGCGAGCTTGAACGCACAGAAATTGACGCTTTTACCGCAAAGCACGGCATGGTAGGCTGGGCTCCGACGCAGGGGCATATCCCCTCCGGCGTGCCTTATCTGGGCTTTGCGCGCGACGAGATAATGTCCGGCCGTATCGAGCGCAGCATGATTGTTGGAAAAGGCAGCCTTTTCCTCGGCAGGATGACAAACCTATTTGACGGCGTTTCATTTATTGTGCAAAAGAACAGCGGCGGCGCAGGCGACACTGAGGGCGTGTCAGAGGATATGGTCAAGCGGCTTATTGCCCAGGCTTTGCGCGAACTGGCGCAGTCAATGTGAAAATGAAGGCGGGGGGCTTAGATAATTTATGGCTAAATCTGTTGAAAAGATTATTGCAGACACCTTTCTTGATATGGCGTCTGCTTTGGAGACCGGGTCTTTTGGGTCGGCCAAGATTGTCCTGACCGGGCTTGGCTGTGAACATGGGGAAGAAAATATGATTTCCGGAGCTGCCTTAGCTGCGGCGCGCGGATTGCAGGTCGTCTATCTGGGCACGCACTTTTGCAGCGGCGTACAAACCATCAAGGTTAGCAGCGATAGCGAAGCTCACGATATTATGGACACCATGCTAAAGAGCGGCGAGGCGGACGGCGCTGTCACAATGCACTACCCATTTCCTATTGGAGTGTCTACAGTGGGCCGCGTGGTCACACCCGGCTTGGGCAAGGCTATGTATATCGCTACAACCACGGGCACTTCGTCAACCGGCCGCGTGGAAGGCATGGTCAAAAATGCCCTGTACGGCATAATCGCCGCCAAGGCCTGCGGTATTGCGAGCCCGACTGTGGGCATACTGAATTTAGATGGGGCCCGCCAAGCTGAAATGGCGCTCAATGAGCTTAAGAAAAACGGCTATGACATCACATTTTCCGAGTCCGGAAGGTCGGATGGCGGCAGTGTTATGCGCGGCAATGATCTGCTTTCCGGGGCCTGCGACGTGATGGTCGCAGACCCTCTTACTGGGAATATCCTTATAAAGACGCTAAGCTCATTCACGACCGGCGGAAACTACGAGTCCGTGGGCTGGGGCTATGGCCCCGGCATCGGGGAGGGCCTTGACAAGCTGGTGCTAATCCTGTCCCGAGCATCCGGTGCGCCGGTTGTGGCAAATGCAATCGAATTTGCGTCTGAACTGGTCAAAGGCCGCTGCAAGGATGTTGCGGCAAGAGAGTTTGCTGCTGCGAAAAAGGCCAAGCTCGACGAAATTATCGAGGCGCTCCGAGCAAAAAATGCGCCTGCCGCCAGCTCTGCACCCACAAAGGAGCCTCCAAAGGAGGTTGTGACGGCAGAGATATCAGGCATTGAGATAGCGGACTTGGAGGACGCTGTGGCTGCGCTATGGCAAGAAGGCATCTACGCCCAAAGCGGCATGGGTTGCACCGGGCCGATAATCCTTGTAAGCGAGGCAAAGCTGAAGCAAGCTGAGAGTGCGCTCGCCTCAAAGGGGTATAAAAGTTAGTCCGCAACTATTGCATCCGCCATAGGGTGCTTCCTTATATTTAGTTTGTGCCACACCAGCATCCATATGGCCCTGATTGCCATCGTAATCGCTATGCCCAGCCAGATGCCTGAGGTTCCCAGCGCTGTCGCCGCTAAGGCATAGCATAAAATTACCCTTAAAATGTTGCAGCTTATGCTGGCTATGCTGGGCTTCATTGTTTGCCCCCTGCCCCTAAACGAGCCTGTCGCCACGCCTTCTATGCAGATCAGGAACTGCGCTCCGGCGATTATCCTTAGGTAGCTCACGCCTATCCCTATGCTATGCGGGTCGGAGAGGAAGATTGAGATTAGCGGCGGGGCGAATATGAAGATGACGGATGATATCACTGCGCCGTAGCCTGCCATGAAGAGGTATGACACGCGAAAGGTCGTGCGCAGCCTTGCCCATTTTCCCGCCCCGAAGTTCTGCCCTATAAAGGCGGTCATAGCGCTTGCAAAGCCGCTGGCCACCATGAAGGATAGGGATTCAATCTGCATCCCAACCTGGTGTGCGGCTATGGCGCTTTCGCCAAATGATGTTATCAGGCGCGTAATTACCATAAACAGCGTTGTAAACAGCAGCAGCTCCGCTCCCACGGGGACTCCCCATTTTAGGATTTGCGCCACCCTGTCCCATGATATTTTTACTATTAGGGCATACTTTTCGAAGGGGCGGTTTTTGTACTTTGTCATCGCCCATATTTTCAAGATGAAGTTAAACACAGCAGCCACCACCATGCCCACTGCGGCGCCTACTATGCCCATGTCAAACACAAATATGAACACGGGGGTAAGGGCAATATTTAGCACCAGTGCGGCTGAGTTGATGTAGAATGGGAGCTTGGTGTTGCCGTAGCCTCCGAATATTCCTGTTATAACGAAGTGCCCAAAGTTGAAGGGCACGGTTAGCGCCACTATTGCCATGTACTGCTGGGCTATGTTGGCCAAATACTCGCTTTCAATGTCAAAAAAGCGGAGCAGATGTGTCCTAAGCAATATGAGGGCGACCGCAAAAACAGTGCCGAATACGACTGCCAGCATAAGGCCGTTTTGAGCATACGCCTTTGCCATTTCGGGCTCTCTTTTGCCCATGTTCTGAGCAACGCCGATTTCCGCACCGGTGCGGAACATGATTATAAGCGACATGGACAGCCAGATAAACTGGGTCACTAGGCCGGCGGCGGCCACATAGCCTTCTCCCAGCCAGCTTAGCCAGAACATGTTGGTCAGGCTGTGGGCTGTCTGCATAAGGGATGTTGCCATGATGGGTAGCGATAGCTTAAAAAGCTTGTTAAAAATAGGCCCTTCTGTCAAGTCGTTTCTGGCGCGGCTGCTCAATATGACTTCCTCCTGCATCTTCTTAATTCGGCACAAGCACAATAGGAATACTTTATCACGTTTGCTTCAAGTTATCAACTTAATGATGTCAAAAATATTTCAGATGTCCTGCTCAGTGCCTGCTATCAGTCCGGCATCGAGAAGCCTGCGCCCGTGCGCTCGGCCGGACGGATTCATGCCTACTCCTTCTTATCGTTATGCCCTTTAACAAGTGTCAATATTTCTTCGATTCGCTGCTTCCTCTGAGTTTCCTCTATTATTTCTTGCAGATGCTTATCGTCTTTTTTCACCATCGATAATAGCACCTTAATAGCATAATACCGCTCTTCATCAACATCCATCTTTTTATGCAACTTTAAAGTATCGCGCATCAGCACTGCGGACAATCCTTTGATCACATCCCGCTTGTCAAACTCGGCTCTTTCCTGCCTGTTTTTTCTAGCCGCTTCTTCGACTTTTTGCTGCGTCCGTTCCTTTCTCCGGTCTTGTTCCATAGCGTCTGCCTTTAGTTTCGTTTCGGCCCTCCTGCGCAGCATCTCTGCTTTTTCTGCCCGCGCCTCTGCGTCTGTACTTCCGCGAGACCGCTGAGAATACAGTGTTTCTTGATTTTGCGCCTGTTGTTGATTTCGTCTTAATTCACTATCATATTTTTTGCGCTTTGTGGTGTCAGACAGCACTTCATTCGCTTCATTAAGCATCGCCATTTTTTCGTGAGCATCTTTGCTACTATTAACGTCGGGGTGGTACATCTTTGCTAACGCTTTATGTGTGGCGTTTATAACTTCGGTCGTGGCTGTCGGCGATACGCCAAAAACATCATAGTAGTTCATATTAATCGCTCCATACCAAACACCTCTCACAAGAGGTCTTTTTCTTGCATTGTATCACAGATTCAAGGTTAAGTGGTCAACTGTTTATATTTTCTGCTGCAACTGACTGAAATACCCTTTTGATGCCCGCTTCGACGATATAGTTAGTCTTGTCGTTCTCTACCAGCCGTGCCAAACTCTTAAGTGAGTCATGGCACCCCCTGTTTGGGCGAAATCCGTACATGTTGCTAGTGAACTTTGGCTCGTAGACCGCCATTAGTACCCGACCGAGTGCCGATTGCACGAGTTTGTCCTCGTATGCCGCCATCCCTAACGGTCTGAGTTTTCCGTTCGTTTTCGGGGCTCAATCACTTTCAAGTCTAATGCCTGACTGTCAACGCTTAAACGCATCCATTGCTGTATGTGCTCCATGACTCGCTACTGGTGGTTTGGTCGAACCTTTCCAGACAGGATTTCCACCCGCTAATGTAGATAACCTATGCTCGGACGCTCTAAGATTCCAACTTCAGCCACAAAGCGGGGCGAACACCACGTCATAACTCATCGCCCACAAGCACCCTCTTTTCGGTCTGCAAAACGTTGGCCGCCTTAATTATGCCCCTCCCATAGAGTGTATTGGCGGTGCTGCGCCATACACGCTCATCTTCCAACCCCTTTATTTCATTACACATTTTCTCTAATGCATACAGAAACTGCCCTATATTGCGGTGCACCACCGGACTATGCTTACGACAACAACGGCGGGCGCAGTGCCTATCACTGCAAAATTTGTGATTCCCTGTTTTCAATCCGTACGCCAGCCAAGGACGACGAACCTTACTGCCCGTTTTGTTATCATAAACTTGTGCTTTACAAAAAGCGCAAATCATTTGATGTACTCTGATAAAGAAGTAGTTTCTACTTTAATATCACGAGTGCGGCCGGCCCGCTTGTAGTAACGGTTTTAAGCCACTTGTGAATAGCGGAAGGTGGTGAATTTCGAGTTGTTATACCCAAACTCCCTTCGTTCTGCAATGGCAATTTTTTATGTTGATTTCTTCCCCTTGTAGGAGTACAATACATATAGGACAAAAAGAAAAAATAGATTGACACAGTAGCACTCTCCACTTCTCGCGGACAGAAGGGCTTCAACTTGCGGAAACCTCGCCATATTGGAAGGGGAAGTTAAATGAACCTAATACAAGGCAACCTAACCATACGAAACGCAAGATTATCCGATGCAGAACAACTTTGTGTTTGGTGGAATGACGGAAAAATCATGGCTCATGCCGGGTTTCCAAATGGGCTTAATGAACATCCCGAAAAAATAAGAGAAAGCCTAGCCAAAGATAGCGATGAAACCCATCGCCGTCATGTAATCGAAAATAATGGAACGCCAATTGGTGAAATGAATTACCGCAACAAAGGTGAAGGTGTTGCTGAAATAGGTATTAAAATATGTGATTTTACCCAACAAGAAAAAGGGCTGGGTACAAATCTGTTTGCAATGTTCATTGACGCACTCTTTTCGTATTATAGGTACAACAGAATAATCTTGGATACGAATGTTAAAAACATACGAGCGCAACATGTTTATGAAAAGAAGCTGGGTTTTACGCATGTCCGAATGCGTGAAAATTCTTGGACTGACCAGTTAGGTGAACCACAATCTGCTATTGATTATGAACTAACTAAAGCAGATTGGCAAACCGGATGTAATAAGCCTCAAAATTATTTGCACCTTCGTCAAGAACGACCCGATGAATATTTTGCTGTCGAGTCAATTACTCGCGAAGCGCACTGGTATGGCAATTGGGAGATGACTCCACAAATTAGCGACACCCATTTGCTTGTTCACAGGCTGCGCGAATGTCCATCCTTTGTGCCGGAACTGCATTATATAGCCGAAATGAATGGCAATTTGGTTGGGCACATCATGTACTGCACCAGCAAAATCGTTGATGAGGCAGGTAAAACTTACGAAACATTAACATTTGGCCCACTTTCTATCCTGCCGGATTATCAGAATCAAGGAATCGGCAAGGCTCTCATGGGTTATACATTTGGTGAAGCCAAAAGCCTAGGATACCGCGCCATTTTAATATTCGGCCATCCCGATTACTATCCTCGCACTGGATTTCAACCTGCCTCAGAGTTTGGCATAACGGATTCTGACGGCAATTCCTATGACCCATTTATGGCTTTACCCCTTTACGATGGCGCGCTGGACGGGATTAGCGGAAAATATTATATCGACCCTGCCTATGAAAATCTTACACAGGACGATGTGGATTCCTTCGACAAAAAATTTCCACCAAAAGAAATTCACACACCCATTTCAATAAATGTACTACTTGACCGCCTTGCACCATCTGCACAAAAAGCACTCGAATGGGCAAAAGGAAAATCGCTGATGATCATGCAAACAAAAAGTGAGCGTGAAATATCTTCTATGGACGGAGTTGATTCCGAAACGATAGATATTATCCGCACTGTCATGGGGGCGCATGGATTTAATTGGGGCAAACCCAGCAACAAAACCTCACATACTAATGGGGGGTGATATTGGCCACGCATTGGCGTGGAAATTCTTCTATACTGTCAATCTATAGGGAGTTGAGATTGTCATAACTCATCGTCCTCAAGCACCCTCTTTTCGGCCTGCAAAACGTTGGCCGTCTTAATTATTCCCCTCCCATATTTAGCCCGTAAGTCCATCATTGCCTTATCCAGCTTCTCTTGCTTGGGGTCGCTCCCGCTATCAAACAATGACATCTGTAGGCTTGGAATGTCAGTGAAGCCGCTCAAAGTTATGCCAATAAGCCGAATTGCCCGCTTCTCAATCTTGCCCAGCAGTTCGGCGGCGGTTTCATAGATTGTTGCAGCCTTGTCAGTTGCATCGCCGCTCTTGGAACGAGTTATGGTTTTCATATCATGATAGGTCACTTTGAGAGTTATCGTGTGCGCATACAAACCTTTTAGGCGTATATCATAGCTTAATTTTTCCGCATCCAGAAGCAAGACGTCCCTCATGTGGTCAAAATCCAAAGTGTCGTGCTGAAAGGTTTGCTCGGTGCCGATGGATTTGACTTCGGCGTATGGCGTGACCTTACGCCTGTCTATTCCCTGCGCCAGCTCAACTATCTGATTGCCGTGGTTCCCTAGCTGAGTTATAACCCCTTGCGGGTTTTCGAGAATCTGGCGGACGGTTGTTATGCCTATCCGCTCCAGCCGCTCCGCCGTCTTTATTCCCACGCCGTAAATTACTCGCACACTGCGTTTTGCTATCAGTGTCTTCAAATCGTGCGGCGACAGTATTTCAAAATAGCCGTCCGGCTTCTTTTCTTCGCTTGCCAGCTTTGCAGACATCAGGGTATACCCTACGCCTACTGAGCAGGTCAAACCCAATTCCTCTTTCGTCCTGCGTCTTATCTCATGCCCGACTGCCGGTGCCCCTCCGAAAAAAGGGGCGGAGCCTGTCACGTCCAAGAAGCCCTCGTCCAATGAGATGTATTCGCATATGTCTGTGTAATCGCTCCATATTTTGTGAATCTGCTCGGACGCCTCTTTATACTTACCCATGTTTGGATGCATATAGATTCCATTAGGACAGCGGCGATACGCTTCCTTTATGCTCATAGCAGATCGGATGCCATACTTGCGAGCCTCATAACTGCAAGTCGCAACAACACCTCGCTCCGATGGCAGCGCGCCTATTATGAGCGGTTTGCCGGCGAGTTCGGCGTTATCCCTTATTTCCACGGCGGCATAAAAGGCATCCATGTCTACATGCACTATCCGCGGCTTGTTGCCCTGTGTGT
>Ga0209755_10001125_pt1 | contig 44088 bp, 42 predicted proteins | sample TergutCo191P1_FD_187301 | JGI IMG/M metagenome (GOLD analysis project Ga0209755, IMG submission 187301) | Cornitermes sp. P1 segment gut microbial communities from Petit-Saut dam, French Guiana - Co191P1 (SPAdes) (version 2) | ecosystem: Host-associated > Arthropoda: Insects > Digestive system... | reverse complement strand
ATCAGTTATCAGTTATCAGTTAAATGATAGCGGATGGTTAGATTAGCGATAGTTGCTTTAGAGTGGGTGAATGGTATGTGGAAAGTAGATGATTTGATGGTGTGGGTTCGTGTTTGGTTTTGAGGGAACTTTGGTAAGAGGTGAGTTTGTGACAAGAGTTTATTTTGTTAGACATGCTGAAACTGATATTTCGGTTAAGGAGGATGCCATTCGTCCTTTGTCTGCGAAGGGTATGAGAGAAAGCCTTCTTGTTACTGAATTTTTACAGGATAAATCAATTGATGTTATTCTGTCTAGCCCTTATAAGAGAACTCTTGACACTTTGGTTGATTTTTCAAGCAAATCTGGAATTGGCATTGATACAAATGAGGATTTCAGAGAGCGCGCTGTGGGTGTTTGGGTTGAGGATTTTAACGAATTTGCGAGTAGGCAGTGGTCGGATTTTTCCTATAAATTAGACGCACCTGAAAGCGAATCTTTGCAGGAAACCCAAGATAGAAATATTCGCGCTTTAAATGATGCATTGAAAATTCATCAAGGTAAAAATATTGCAATTGGCACTCATGGCACTGCGTTGTCGACCATTATAAATTATTATGATAATGGTTATAGATATGACGATTTTATGAATATGGTTCATATAATGCCTTGGGTTGTGATGATGGAATTTGATGGACTTAGTTGTGAGAATATAGTAAAAATTGATTTGTTTAGTAATTAAAAAATAATAAAATAGCTTGCAATTGGATAAAATATATGTTATAATTGATTGTGAGTTAAATATTCCTCGATAGCTCAACGGCAGAGCATTCGGCTGTTAACCGAAGGGTTGCTGGTTCGAATCCAGCTCGGGGAGGTGGCAAATAGCACAAGCCTTGGGTTTGTGCTATTTGTTTTTTAGAATTTAATAACTTATATTTGGGAGGGATTTGGATATGTTTAAAAAGTTGTGTGTCTTAGTGTTGGCTTTGTTTGCTTTTGCCGCTTGTTCTAATGAGTTGGATGCGGATACTGGATTTGACTATGACGCAGCAAGGTATGACTTTTTCCTAAACTGGGAATATGACTTTTCAGATATTGCAGACTGGGGATTTTTGCAATCTTTTGACTTCCTTTCCGATGTTGTCACGCTTGAGCAATTAGAGATAGCAAAAGATTATATTGGCATTACCGACAACGCCTTTTTCGAGGAAAAGTTTGTAACATATGTTGGGCGGGCGTTGTTGGGCGGTATATTTCACACAGATTTGTTGCGCTATTATGACAGCCAACCATTTTCCGAGGACACCGAAAACCCTAGAAGGATAGTTGTTAAAATATATGAACTTTATCTCATGTGGGCGATGCATCAAAGGAATATGAGCAACCTTAACGAAAGCCCTTCACGTTTTAGCATTGAGTTCGGTCGGTATTTAATAGACTAGGTAGGAAAGTTTAAGGGACGCTTGAATGCGTCCCTTATTTATAAAGTTAAAGATGGATTGCCGTTTAGATTTAGGGTTGCGAAGCTTTTTGTTTGGAAGTGGTGGCGAGCGGCTGCGGCTATCATTGCGGCGTTGTCGGTGCAATATATAGGTTTGGGTATGTGCAGTTTTATACTGTTTTCATCGCAAAGTTTTGTTAGGGCTTCACGCAGGCGGCTGTTGCAAGCCACACCACCCACTACTGCCAAGCGGTTGCAACCTGTGATTTTACAGGCTTCCATGGCGTTTTTGGTAAGAACGTCAACCACCGCTTCTTGGAAGGATGCGGCAATGTCTGCGGGATTTATTATTTCGTCTTTCATTTTGGCAGTGTTAAGATAGTTTATAACCGCTGACTTAAGCCCAGAAAAGCTAAAATTTAAGTTGTTTTCAAGTTTTGCTCTGGGAAATGCTATGGCGGTGGGATTGCCCTGTTTTGATAGCTTATCCACCTCTATGCCCCCTGGATAGGGCAGACCAAGCACCCGCGCCACCTTATCAAAAGCTTCCCCTGCAGCGTCGTCTTGGGTTCTGCCTAAAACTTGATAATCCCCATAATCCCGCACATGGACAAGGTGGCTATGCCCTCCAGATACAATCATAGCGACAAATGGCGGCTTAAAATCAGCATTTTCTAGGTAAGCTGAGGCAATATGCCCCTCTAAGTGGTTAACGGCAATTAAAGGCAAATCTGCGCCAAAAGCCAAAGCCTTAGCGAAGTTAACGCCAACAAGCAAAGCCCCAACAAGACCAGGCCCATAGGTTACTGCCACCGCAGAAATGTCGCCTAGAGTGACTTTTGCGTCATCCAAAGCCTTTTGCACAACAAAATCAATTTTGCCAACGTGATTTCTTGCGGCAATCTCTGGCACAACTCCCCCGAAGCTTCTATGAATGTCAATTTGGCTATAAATTACATTGGACAGCACAAGGCTGCCGTCAGCAACTATGGCGGCGGCGGTTTCGTCGCAGGATGTTTCTATACCTAAAATCAAAGGGGGTTTAATCATTTTTTCTTTCTCCTTGGCTAATTAGACCTGTTCTGAAACCTCATTCCGCCATCTTTTTGGTCTTTTTGCCGAAATGCTACAGCGTCAGAACCCTCACATACCTTCGGGTATGTGAGGAACCTGCCCCCTTGCATTTCAACAAAAATCCTCAAAAATATGACGAAAGCAGGTTTCAGAACAGGTCTATTTCAATTTCATAAATACGGGTTAACCTTTTTTCACCGCGCACACGGTTTGTTACCATATTAACGCGCACACCGCCATTTTTTTCAATAACTTTGATTGATGCTATGTTATCATCAAAGCAAGTTATGGTAGGGCGCAAAACGCCGATTTTTACAGCTTCTTGCAATAACAGACCAAGCTGAACCGTGCCAAGACCTTGCCTCCACGCAGCAGGGCGTATAGAATAGCCAATATTCCCACCAAGCCTGCACAATTGCTCATTAAGCTCGTGCCTTACATCGCCGCTTCCAAGGTAATTCACCCCGTCAACCAACCAAAAAGCAGAGCTTTGCACATGACCCTTTGGCACTTTGCCTTTTCGGTACCGCGCCAAACGCCTAAAATAGGCATTTGCGTCCCGCTGTGTGGTTATTTTTGGATAAACAAAATCTTCCACCCGAAAAGCAGTGTATTCCATAATAGCTTCCCGAAAAGATTGTAAATATTCATGGCAGGGTTGTACCAAATGTATATTTTTAAAATTAATATCAATGTCATGCAACACCTGTTCTTCATGCCCCGCCAACAGAGCTTCAAGTTTATCCAATTCACATCACCAACCCTATTGTAACATGAATTACCCTAAACTTCAATACTGTAAATCAAAAATCCCTACGAGATACCCGCAGGGATTTTATATAATATTAGTTTGCTCTAGTGTAGGTAAAGTTCATACCTCTTTCCTGTCTGCTGTCAATGCGCAAGGTGTTTCCGTTGTCCGTTAGGGTGAAATCCCAACGCTCGTTATTGATTACGCCGCGGGTGTCGCGGGTTACGCCACTGGTCATGTTCATGGCAAGCAGGTTTCCATCCGTCCACCAGTCAAAATGGTCCATGCCGTTGCCGCGGTTGCCTGTGCCATCAGCATTAAACACATAAAAACCAGGCAAACCAGGCCAATCCCAAGTACCAATCAGAGGATTGTCAGCAGTTACAGGCACTGGGCGGTCGCCGCAGCCTGTAAAAATAGCAAGACCAAAAACCAACAATAGAGCAGGTAAAACAAACTTTCTCATTGTGAATCTCTCCTTTTCGGTGTAGTGTATAACACTATTATTATACCCCATCACATGCCATTTGTCAAGTGAAAAAATAACATTGCACAGGGGATTTCCTTGTGGTATAATCAAAATTGACATGTACACGCATAAAGGAGAAACCTATGAAAAGACATTTCGATAAAGATAAAACCGAAGGAAAAGTCGCCAAAGACATGGAGGTTATTGGCGTGCGCTTTAAAAAGGCGGGCAAAATTTATTATTTTGACCCAGCAGGGCAACAAATTGATGCAGACACTGGCGTTATTGCTGAAACGGTGCGGGGCATGGAATATGGCACTGTTGTTGTGTCAAACAAAGTGGATAGGGTGGAGGCGGCATGGCAACCTCTGCGAAAGCTTACCCGAATTGCAACAGATGCAGATTTAGTTACCCTGGAAGCCAACAAAAAGAGGGAAGAAGATGCCTTTGGTGTGTGCTTGGAACGGATTGAAAAGCACGGGCTTGGCATGAAGCTTGTTGATGTTGAGCTTACCTTTGATGCGGCTAAAATTATATTTTATTTTACGGCAGACGGGCGGGTGGACTTCCGCGAGCTTGTAAAAGAGCTTGCAAGCGTTTTCCGTATGCGGATAGAGCTGCGCCAAATTGGCGTTCGGGACGAGTCCAAGTTTCTTAACGGCATTGGGGTCTGCGGGCGAACCTTGTGCTGCTCTACTTTTCTACCAGACTTTCATCCTGTGTCTATCAAAATGGCTAAGGACCAGAACCTTTCCCTGTCCCCCACGAAAATTAGCGGGGTTTGCGGCAGACTAATGTGCTGTCTAAAATATGAAGAAAGCCATTATAACGAGCTTAACAAGATTATGCCTGGGGTTGGCGACATTATCAAAGCCCCCGATGGAGAAGGGGAGGTAATTTCCACAACCATCCTGCGGCAAACCTTGCGGGCGGCTGTGCGCAAAAACCCTAAAGACGCCCCAAGCATAAACACATACCACGCCACAGAAATTAAAATTCTAAAAAAGGCGGAAGTGCCAGAATATGAAGAACGCCGCAGAGGGCGGTATAGGGATTAATGCCCTCTAGCAATCCCACACGTCACTCCGCACCCCCTAAGCAACGTCATCCCGTGCTTGACACGGGACCCCATCAGTTGTTCCAAGCCCCTACTTGATGGGGCTAGCACCAACTGACAAGACCCCGCATCAAGCGCGGGGTGACGCGTAGGGTGGTGCGGGGTGGCGTTTTTTGTACTCCGCGAAAACATTGCGACCCTTACGAAACTTTATGCAAAACTTCTTGACAACCTTCTTTGATAAGGTTATAATATACACATTCCCACAAATTTTGTGGGTGGCATGAAAAGAACACGCTGGGCGGTCAAGTCGTAGAAAAACTCCACCCAGCGTGCCTTAAAGCCAAAGGCTCAGTGTTAATATTACAACACCAGAGCCTCTTTTGTCAAGCCCTAAAATGTGCGGAAGGAGGATTAAAAATGAGTAATGAAGAAAGAATTTCAGATTTGGAACTCCGATTGAATGAATTCGAGAAGGAGAAGTTTCAAATCTCGCAAAGGTATGCGGGCAGGATGGCAGATTTAATGAAGAATCCGCCCCGTAGATACTCGGAATTGCAGGCTTTTATAGAAATGGCTAAAGATGAAATCATATCTTTAGGCGGAACACCAAAATAATAAAATAAAAACCCCGCCGTTTGATTTGGCGGGGCATTGTTTATTTTCTAATCTTCTAAAATCCAAACTCTTACGCCGTGCTGTCTGCCCCATTGGCGGGCTTCCGCCATGGTGTCCATAAAAACATCAATTTTATAGCCGCGGATTGCGCCGCCGCGGTCGCCTGCAACAGCAAAGCCGTAACCTTCGATATACATGCGGGTGTGGAAGGGGATTACATTTGTGTCAACAGCTACAATGCCAACCTGTGCCATCATTCCGCTGGCGGTTCTGCCCCAATGGGGGTGGTCGGGGGTGCGCCCTGTGCATGACACGCTAAGGGTGTATGCAGTGGATTCAACCGTTATCATGCGGCTGTAGTTAAAAACCTCACCAGAGGCAGACAAGCCCGTTCCCGCAGGCAAAGGCACACCAATGTGAACAATTTCTGCTTGAGGTTCGCTGATGATTACATCAGACAAAACCTCACGGCGGCTTTCCCGACGGGCCACATATTCAACATTGTAAGTTGTAATGCGCTTACCAGGCATACCTTCGCGGTAAACCAAGGTTTCGCCAACTGGCAGGGCAAAAGTTTCGACATATTCTCTATTGTAAGGTGTTAGGTTTTCTACTTCGCGGGTTTCCCAATTTACGCTTTGCAGGTGGATGGTTTCCCCAGCTTCTGGGCGGTGGTGGGCAAGCTCTCTATCGAAGATAAAGTTGCCGCGGGTTGCTCTGCGGAAGTCCGATACCAAAGCGGCAAGCCCTGCGTCTGGACGAGCATAAAAGGCAATTGTTGCCACAGCACCGTCAATGCTGATGTTTACAGGGATTGCACGGTCAATTTCGATTACAGTGCCGCGGGTGAGGGGGGTGTAGCTTGCCAAAGAAACCCTGTCAAATTGATGAAGTTCGATTTCAAGCTCTTGAAGCAAGTCGCCAACGGTTGCGGCACTTGTGTAAATGTCGGAAGTTTCGCCATTGTCAATTACCAGAACGCCAAAGGTAGCACCTTCAAAGATGTCCGCACTTGCCAGAAACACTGTTAGGGCGATTAAAGCCCCTGCTATTACCATATTAAATTTTTTAAAATTCACCTTGAATTTTTTCCTACTGCCGTTGTTCTCCATTTCAATTTCCTCCTTAAATTTGACTATAATGTTAAAGAATTTGTAACAATTATGACTGGAAAATTCATAATTATTTGGTTGTATTTTACAATATAGTCATTATTTACCAAATGTATACGCCTTAAAGGTCATTTCTATTAAAATTTGGTAAATTTAAAGGGCGCGACTTAGCATCAGCCCAGCCCCTTATTAACAAGTTATTCATATCTTAACAGATTTGTAACAAGTTGTCAAGCATTTTTTAAATTTGTGCGCAAACCCCCTGAAATAGGCATTTAACAAAATTAAAATGACCTATAAAATTTCAAAATGGGGTTGAAATTTTTTGTGCGGTTGTGCTACAATATAGGGTGATAAATAAATGAGATTTTAGCAGACAAAGGAGTGGCAAACATGAAGAAATACGGGATGTTTAAGAAGGCGAGCAGCCTTGTTTTGGGGCTTTTTGTGGCGATGGGGCTGGGTGTGTCTGTTCCCGCAGTGCAAACGGACGCCGCTCAACCGCAAAACTTTCTTGAAACAGTGCTTGGTGATATTAATTTCACCGAAATGGCGGATGGATTTGAATTTATAAGCGTATTTGACTTTGTTCCGTTTGAAGATGGATTTCGGTTTATACTGCGCGTGAGAGTTCCGGGAACAAATGTTGAGGTTCGTGGAATAGTGGACGAAAAGGGTAATCTCATTATCCCGATTGGTAAATACCGAACCATGTCGTTTCTTTCCACAAATGTGATATTGGTGCAAGGGTTTCATGCAGTGGCATTATATGATATGAACGGAAACAATATCTTGCCTTATCTTGAGCATGAAATGATAAGAGCTGATGGTTTGGGGAGGGGTTATTTTGCTGCCCACACAATGCACAATATTTTTATTGACGGTTTTACTGCGCTACGCTACGGCAATTGGGCTTCTCGCACTGGTTCAAATTCGATTCCGTTTTCTTTAGAAGAATATATTCGGCTTGGAGGCGGAGGCGGCTCAGGTGTCGGCGTTCTTGACATTTACCGCACTGATATAGTTGATGAATCGGGTCGGGTGCATATGTCATTTGGCTCGGAATATGGCATTAATGTTTCGGTTGGATATGGCGGACTTATTACAGTGCGGCGTTTTGATTCGTCGGGCCAGCGTGTGGCGGTATACGATGTAACTGGGCGTTTGATAGTGCCTTATACCTCTGAATACTCTAGAATTCGCGCCTTTCATGACGGTGTCGCTATAGTGTTTGGGGACGAAGGTCAAGTAACACAATTTAATTGCCCTATAAGAAGGCAAGTGGGCGTACTACCCCAGGGGTTGATAAATACGCAGGGAGATTTTATCGTTCCCATAGGCATATATGACGAGTTTCAAACATTTGAGGGTGGATTTGGTGCTGTCCGCAGCGGGAATCTTTGGGGGTTCATTGACACGCAAGGCAATGAAATTGTTGCTCCGCAGTTTGATGTTGTTCATCCTTTGCAAGATGGATACTGGGTTGTAGAGCAAGGCGGCATGACGGGCATCATGCATGGCAGCGGCAGATTCGTGCTTCCTTTGGCAAGCTATGAATTTCATTTAATTCTTGGACTCTCTCCCGATGGAAACATAATTGCAAACCGTGCAACTGGTGGTCAATTTTTGGCAAATGCATCGGGAGATTTTGTAAGAAATGGTGTTTCCCTTCCTTTGACTGCCAACAGTGGACATAATAGCCGTTTAAATCCAATGATGTTTAGCAGGGTGCAGCCCTTTTTTGGCAGCGACAGGAGCTTGTCTTTTTTTGCAAATTCTGATGGAGTGTTGCTTACCAGCGATTCCATTCCTGGCGGGAGCCTTATCGGCATTTCAGATAGCGAGGGAAATCTATTAATATCCAGAGAACACATGCAACCATTTAGCTCGCAACATGCAACCATTTACAGTTTTGGTAACTATCTTTTTTACAAAGACGGGGCACATCATGTGCTTAGATTTGTTCAGTCAGATTATGCAGCCTTGACAGCAACTGGGTCGCCAAACACAGCTGTTTCAACACCCAACCTATTCACCGCGTCATCATGGGCGGTGGATGGCATAACCCAAGCTCACACCCGCGGCTTAATCCCTGCCAATCTACAAACCAACTTCACAGCCAACGCCACAAGAGGGGAATTTGCCGCCCTAGCTGTTGCCCTTTATGAAACTGTAACAGGCAGAGAAATAACCGAACGCGCCACATTCAATGATACCAACGACATAAATGTGCAGAAAATGGGCGGTTTAGGAGTAGTAGGCGGTGTTGGTGATGGAAATTTCAACCCCAACGGCACAATCACGCGCCAAGAGGCGGCGGTTATGCTTGCAAGGCTCATTGCTCAAATAGACCAGCCCCTGCCAATTGTAGCCCCGACCTTTGCGGATAATGCCCAAATAGCAAGCTGGGCAACCGAGGCCGTAGGGCAGATACAGGGGGCGGACATCATGGGCGGTGTTGGCAATAACCAATTTAACCCAACAGGAAATTTTACTCGTGAGCAGTCAATTATAACCATGTTAAGGCTGTTGCCTGATGATAGTTTGTTCACAGGATTGCCGCGCCTTACCAATCAACGCATAACGCCCGAGGAGCTTGATTTATGGATTGAAGCGTATAATTACCTTGGCGGCATAAATGAATTTGAACAAGAAGTGCTTCGCCTTACCAACATCGAACGTGCAAACTATGGACTTAACCCTCTCGTGATGAACGAAACCCTTGCAATGGCGGCTCGGTTTAAATCGCAAGAAATGGCTAATTTAGGTTATATTGCCCACGAAAGTCCAGTATATGGCAATCCCTGGGTGATTTCTGATGAGGTTTTTGGAATGGGCTTATTTGGAGGGGCTATGGCTGAAAATTTATCTGCGGGTCAGACTTCGCCAGCGGAAGCGGTGAGGGATTGGATGAGTTCGCCAGGGCATAGAGGTGCAATTCTAACTGCAAGCTATTCGGAAATTGGTGTTGGTTTCTATGGCAATAGATGGACGCAAAAATTCAGGTAAAATGCGGTTGGCATTTGGCAAACCCAGTGCAAAAATAATAGCAACAGGGCATTTAATGATTTTTAAATGCCCTGTTGCTAATTTTATAATTGTGTGATATAATTAGGAAAAAGCAATTTTACGAAAAGAGGATTATGAATGTCAGAGGACAAAAACGTGAATTTAGCGTCAGAAAATACAGAAGAAACGGTATTTGCAGACCTTAATATATCAAGTGAGATTATGCGGGCAGTGGATGATATGGGCTTTAAAACCCCTAGCCATATTCAGGCTAAGGGCATCCCTGCTGTTTTAAGCGGCAGAGATGTGATTGGTCATTCCCAAACAGGAACGGGGAAAACAGCCGCCTTTGGCATACCTGCCATTGAAAAAATTGACCCCGAGCTAAAAGGCAAGACCCAGGTTTTGATTATGTGTCCCACCCGCGAGCTTGCCCAGCAGGTTGCCGCCCAAATGCGCAATTTCAGCAAATATAAGCAGGGGACAGGCATTGTTTGCGTGTATGGCGGGCAGAGTATTGAGTTACAGATAAACGCCCTAAAGCGCAGCCCAGAGGTGGTAATTGGCACACCTGGGCGCATTATGGACCATTTGCGCAGGCGCACCCTAAAGCTTGCTAATTTGCAGATGATTATTTTAGATGAAGCTGATGAGATGCTAAACATGGGCTTTCGTGATGATATTGAAACGGTGCTGAAGGAGGTGCCAAGCGAGAGGCAAACCCTGCTGTTTTCTGCCACCATGTCCCCTGAGATTATGGCGATAACCAAAAATTATCAAAAAGACCCTGTGATTATTAAGGTTGTGAGAAAAGAGCTTGTCCTTCCTAATATTAAGCAGTTTTTATACGACATCCCCCGCGGCACAAAAATGGAAGTTCTTTGCCGTCTTATTGATTATTACAACCCAAAGCGCAGCATGATTTTTTGTAATACCAAAAAAATGGTGGAGGAGCTGTCAGAAAAGCTGCGCAACCGCGGGTATTTCGCAGAAACCCTCCATGGGGATATGAAGCAATTTGCTAGAAATGCCGTCATGGAAAGCTTTAAGAAGGGCCGCATTGACATGCTTATTGCTACAGACGTTGCCGCCCGTGGGCTTGATATTGACCATGTGGAATATGTTATAAATTACGACCTGCCTCAAGATATGGAATTTTATGTTCATAGAATTGGGCGTACAGGGCGGGCTGGACGCTCTGGCACATCCCTAACCCTTATCACAGGCAACAAAGAATTTGCCCAAGTGCGGGATTTAGAGCGGTTTACCAAGCAAAAGTTAGAGCTTGCCCCAATCCCCACATTGGCAGAGGTGGAAGGGGCGAGAGCCGCCCGTATTGCCCTTGATATTGAGCAGACTATCGAAAATGGGCTGCTTGAAAAGCATAAAGGCATTGTGGCAAGCCTTATGGAAAAAGAAATTAACCCAGAGGACATTGCCGCAGGTGTTCTCAAAATGCTTTTTGCTAGTGATGTGGAATATATCGCTGGCGGCGAGGACAGCATCAAAAAAGAAGAGGTGCGCATTTGGCGCAGCCGCCAAAAGCATAAGTCGGGGGACAAAGGCGGGGTTTTTGTTAACCCTCGCGGACCTCGCGTGCGCTTGATGTTTAATGTAGGTAAAAAAGACAGGGTTGCCGCTGGCAACTTTGTTGGGGCAATTGCTGGGGAAACTGGCTTGCCTGGCAAAAACATCCGCAGCATTGAAATTTTTGAAAGCTATTCATTTGTGGAAGTGCCTAAGGACATGGCAGATATTATCATATCAAAGCTTACTGGCTTGAAGATGAAGGGCAAGCGTCTAAAGGTGGAGAAAGTGAAGATGGACATAAAGAAGTAGGTTTTTTGCGGGCAAATTTCGTGCCGCTTAAAGCGAGGCAAATTTGGGCAGGGGCATAAAATAGCCAGATGGCATCCACGGCAAACTCCCCTAAGGCGTGATTAGCTATAAAGCCCATGCCTACCAAGTTAAAGATTGCCACAAAAACATCACAAATCACAAATAGACCCATACCCGCCACAACAAGGACATTGTTTGGGGCGGGATATTTTTTTGTTGCCAGCGTGCGGATTGCGGTTGTGAGGGATATTACAAACAAACCTGCATAAAGGGAAGAAACCACCAAAAGAGGTTCACCTGTGAGTATGAGCAAAGTTATAGGCAAGGGCAGAGCAAGGGGGAAAAACCTCCAAACCCTGTTGCCGCCATAGCGGAAGGCATAAAACACATGGGCGAAGCAAAAAACAGCAACGCCAACAGGATAATTAAACAGGATGGTCAAAAAGAAGTCCGCCCCCACAGTGAAAGCCATGGCGAGAACCAACAGCAACCAATCCCGCTCATTCAGCCAGCGGCTTTTATGGCTTAAAGCCAATAAAAAACAAATGACCACCAAAGTAAATTTGATTTCCAAAGCATCACCCCCACTTCTATAAAAAAGGCATGACCCAATGTCATGCCTTATATTTTGTATTATATGCTTGTATCGTCACAAATATTACAGAACGCGTTCTACACCAAAAACCCAACAACCAAAGACATTACCATGAAAACGGCAGCTAAAACCTTAGTCATCCTTGCCAACTTGCCTTCTCTGGTGCGGCCTTTGTTTTTCTCAAAGTGGGTTGGCCCTTCTCCGCCGCCAGACATGTTGCTTGCGCCAGAAAAGCCTGCATCACGCTTCTTTTGCATCAAAATAACCGTTACCAAAGCGACACAAACCAATCCCAAGATAGCCGTCAAAGTTATATAAATTGGACTCATCCTTCATCCTCCTTAAATTTAAATTTAACTAACCCAGACATTATAGCACAACCCCAAAATAAATGCAAGACTTTTTTGAATTTTTTATCTTATTACATTTTGTGTCAATCACGTGGCAGGCTCTGATGACATGTTTGGAGGGTTTGCCTACGGTCTGAAATGAATAGCCATTCATTTTTTGCATTTTGATGTAAAAAGATGCTTGTTTTGTGGGGTTTCCACTTCTAAGTGTGAATAACTTTGTGGATTACTTTGGATTTATGACACAGGTGAAAACCGCATAAACACAGGGTTTGCGTAAACAATGGCGTAAAATCAACCTTTGCGGGGCGCGGTTTTCCACACACTTTTCCACTAACTTTCAGGACCCTTATTTTAAGAGGGTTTGGAACTATTTTCCTAGTTATTTAATAGGATAATTAAAGATTTTAATTGGAGAGATGAAAAATGACACAAGATTTTGGTGGCAGACCTTTTGTGGTTGATATTGAAAAGGCAACTGTTGCAAACGATACATTTCGCACGGCAATTTGGAGCGGAAGCCATTTGCAGGTTACAGTGATGAGTGTTGAGCCAGGGGATGATTTGGGCTTGGAGCAACATAATGGGATAGACCAATTTTTGCGGGTTGAGCAGGGCAAGGGCATGGTGCAGATGGGAGAGCATAAAGACGACCTTAGCTTTGTGCAGCCCATTTTTGAAAATTCTGCCGTTTTTGTGCCTGCTAATATTTGGCATAATATCACAAACACAGGGCGCGTTTCTCTTAAACTTTACTCTGTTTACGCACCGCCTGACCATCCTTTTGGCACTATTCACCCCACTAAGGAAATTGCGGAGAAGTCGGAAAATCATTAATAATATTTGGCTTGCAAAACCGTGGGGACTGTGGTAAAATGGGTGTATGTATAAAAACTTAACATGTGCTGTTATTGTGGTGGCTGGAGGGAAAGGCACTCGCTTTGGCGGGGATTTGCCCAAGCAGTTTTTGAAGCTTGGCAACAAAACCGTTATCGAGCATAGCCTGGCAACCTTTGAAGCCAGCCCTTTTATAGACCAAATAATAATTGTAGCGTCATCTGAATTTTGGGGGTTTTGTGAAAGCTTGGGTTTATCCAAGCTTTCCAAAATTGCAGACAGCGGGGAAACCCGCCAGCAGTCTGTGGCAAAGGGGCTTTCCTTTGTGGATGGCGGGCTTGTTCTTATCCACGATGCCGCCAGACCCTTTGTTGATGACGACAAAATCCAAACCCTATTGGCATCGGCTTACGAAGGCGGCGGGGCAACTTTAGCGACTCCTGTTACAGACACCCTTAAAATTGCCGACACAAATATGTGTGTGGACAAAACCCTCCCCCGTGAAAGCATTTTTGCGGTGCAAACCCCCCAGGCTTTTCAGTTGGAAGTAATTAAAAAAGCCCATGAACATGGATATGCAGACGCTTATGATGATTGTCAGCTGGTGGAGCTTTTGGGCATTAAGCCCCGCCTTGTAAGGGGCAGCCCGCAAAACATTAAAATCACCCACCCTATGGATTTAGAGATTGCCCAATTGATTTTGGCAAAAAGGAGCAAATGAGATGAGTGAGAGAAAAATAAGCTCGAAAATTACCGCGGTTTTTATCGGCATTGTGGTTTTGGTTGTGGTTTTTACCGCTGTTGCCACTCTGCTGTTATTTTTGGCAGAGGCTTCTGTGATGACGTTGTTATCAGTTTCAGGGGGCGGCTTGGTTTTGGTGTTTATCATTATTGCTCTTGGTAACTCCCTTAACCAATCTATTGCAAAGCCCATTAAAGAGCTTGCAGAGGGCATTACCACATACAAGGGCAATGACGAGGTTGGTAAAATTGCAGAGCAGATGCGCCACACCCAAAACGGCTTGAACAAATTAAAGGAATTTCTTGCTAAAGTGGAATTAAACGCAAGCCGTGGCGACCTTGCCACCGTGACCCCGAGAGGCGAGTTTAGCGGCATTTATTTAGATATTGCAGAAGGTGCAAACCGCGCCATACAATCTGTTATTGATGATATTGACAAAATTGCGGGGTTAATTAGCAAATTGGCAGATGGTCAGTTTGCCATGGCAATGACCACAAAAATGCGCGGGCCATTGTCGCGCCCCTTAGAGAATTTGACCAAAACCATGCAATCTCTTTGTTCTGATGCTAACCGAATGGCGGCGGGGGCCCTTGAGAGCCATCAGCAAAACCTTATGCCTGCCGACCGATATAGAGGACAATGGCACGAGCTTGCAAAAAACTTTAATGAGATACGAACCGCCACTTCCCGATATTTAGAGCAAGCCACCGATGCCATGGTAGATTTTGGCAAAGGCAACCTAAACGCCCATTTGAAGGTGGATGTGTCTTTAAGGCAATTTGATAAGTACACCTCGGCGTTTAACAATTCTGTTGCCCAGGTTTCCCGTAATGTGGACACCATTAGAAAGGCTGTTGAAGATAAGGGGTCGGGCAGAAATGTGTCAGGGGATTTTCCTGGGGATTTCTCCAAGATACGAATTGCCCTTGAAACCGCCCAAGTTCCTACGCCCCAAACATGGCCGCCACCAAGACCTGCCCGCACAGCCGCGGGTGTGACATCTGCCACAACAGCAGCCAAGAGAGATGCCAAGCCCCGCCAATCTATAGATTACCGCCAAATGTCAGGGGCGTATAAAGCCCCTGTTACGGGCAACGCAGGCAGCCGCGCTAAAGATTATTTAAAGTCTGATTTTGGTAAGTATTAGCTGATGCAAATAAAAAAAGGGGGGGCATTGCGCCCCCCTTACCTATTTAACTACCAATAACACCCTGAATTGCCAAATACCACAAAACCGCAGTTAATAAAACGAATAGGGAAACCCCTATAAGGGCTGGGCTAAAGACTTTGCGCTTTTCCCCGTCCTTTTTTGGTTGGGAAGGCAAAAGCCCAGTTTTCTGCAAGCCAATAACCACAGGCTTGTAAAGCAACATGGCAAAGGCGGAGTTTACAACACCGTTAAACAGGTTAAACGCCATAATGCCCGTTACCAAAATATCCACAACACGCTCCCTTGGCCACCCCATTATTGTGGGGGTAACTATGTAATTCCAGAGCATCATTATCACCGTCATGGCGACTGTTCCTGCCACAAGCCCGATAACCGCCCCTGACATGGTGCGCTTTTTGCTGTAGATAAATGCCGCGGTGCAGGCAAATGCCACCCCCGAAATTACATTCATCACAAAGCCCCAAACCCCTGTTGCTGATGTGGTGAACATCTGCACCAAAGCAACCACAACCGTCATTATCAAAGCCGCAAGAGGTCCAAACATAAACCCTGCAATTACGATAACGATGTCCTTGGGGTCATACCGAAGAAAAGGTACGGCGGGGATAACAGGAAACCGCACAAATGCCGCAAGCAGAAAAGCTAAGGCGGACATCATAGCCAAAATGGTCAAGGTGCGGGTGTTGAACAGCTGGTGTTTCTTTTGCATAAAAAAATCTCTCCTTTTAGTTGCCAGAGCGAGAGATGTCAAAATAAGCCACAAAAAAGTAGCTTGCTTCTTCCATCCAGACTTCCAAAGTGCCGAAAAACACACTAAGGTTACTGTCGGTATCGGAATTTCGCCGATTCATGCGTAGCGTTTCAAAGAAACACGTAGCTCGTGGACTGTCACCACCGGTCGGGATTTTAACCCTGCCCTGAAGCTTAATATTTTGTTATGCAAATATATTATCATAATCATCCCTCTATGTCAAGAAAAATTTTTCAACTCAACCAAAATATCAACCGCTGGTTGATTGACAATATAACCCCATAATGCTATGATGGTTATGACACAAAAATATACATAAAATTCGGAGGTTTTTATGCTAGAGCTTTTCAAAGGCAACAAAATGTTTCGCAGGTTTTTGGTTTACGGGGTGCTTTCTGCTCTTGGAGGGGGCATTTTTCAAATTTTTATGTTGCTATCAATTCATTTGCTTTATGAAAACCCTATTTACACAGGAATTGCAGGTGCTTTAATTGCCCTGCCGCACATTTTTGCCTTTGCTGTAGGGCCTGTTGTGGACAGGCGCAACAAGGTTTCCATAATGCGGATTACCATTGTTTTGGAATTTATTCCCTTGGCTCTTCTGGCGTTTACCCCGTTGCTGGAAAACATTGGCATAATGTTCATGTTCGCCGTTATCATCACCTATTCCGTTGCCCGCCTTTTTGAAGGGTCGGCATCAGGCGCGCTTTTGCCCCAACTGGTAAAATCTGACGAGCTAATGAAGGCGAATTCCTTTGCAAATTTGATAGCCATGTCAGGGGGCTTGTTGGTTGCCGTTGCTCTGTTTTTTGTTCTAGGTGACGTGACAGACTTTTCGTTGGTATACGGTGCTTCTGCTGGCCTTTTGGTCATCGCCTTCCTGTTTTCGTTACTCCTTAAAGACCCTGCCGAGAAAGGCGACGGCAAACTAAAGGAAAAAATCGACTACATAAAAGACTTAAAAATTGGAGGTAAATTTGTGGTGGGCAATGCCCTGCTATTTTTCCTTGTTGCCACAGTAGCTTTGAGTTTTGTGGGCGAGGTGGCATATGTAAACCGCCCTGAATTTTTTGAGTATCACGTGGGGTCGCAAGGTTATATAGTATTTACCACACTTGTGCTTGTTGGCGGCATTGTTGCCTCTGCCCTTACAGGGGCAATGGGTCAAAAAATTAAAATTGGACCAATGATTTTTATAGTGTTGCTTATCGTGGGCTTCATGCGCATTGCCATCACCCTCATTTTGCCTTACAACTTCGGCGTTGCCCTTACATTCCAAATCCTAGCCGCCGCATTTGGCACTGTTTTTGGGCTCGTAATAAACTCCTATATGCAAAAAATAACCCCAAAGGACATGATGGGGCGGGTAGGCTCTATTTTCACCACGCCAGCGGCTATGATAACCGTGCTGGGCGCGCTTGTAGGTGGCTTTGTAGGTAGCATGATATACGCCGTAGATTACATTTTCATTTTCCAAGGGGTTTCCTACATAGCCCTGGGCATCTTCCTTGTCCTTATCCCCAAAATCCGCAAGCTGCCAAAAATTAACGACATTGAAAGCCCCGACAATCCTGAAACTGAATAGCTTTATGTTAACACGCTCTAAAGCTATTCAGCGGACATCCTGTCAATAAAAACGCCGTAGCCGCGCAGGGGGTTTTGGACGAATACATGGGTTATTGCTCCAACAAGGTGGTCGCTTTGGATTATGGGGCTGCCGCTCATGCCTTGGACTATGCCTCCTGTGCGCTTGATGAGAGTGGGGTCGGTGATGCGGATGACCATGCCTTTTTCGCTGGTTTGGTCTTGGTTGATGTTTTCGATGAAAATGTCATAGGCGCGGATGGGGCCGCCTTCTATGTTGGAGAGGATTTTGGCAGGGCCGCGGGTGGTGCTTAGGTGGCAGGCAGTGGGAAAGGGGATTGTAGGCAAGGATTGGTGGCTTCGGTTGATGTTGCCATAAATGCCAAGGTGGCAGTTTTTGGTGATTTCGCCAACGGCAAGGTCTGGCTTTATTTCGCCAATAAGCTCCCCTGGTGCGCCTTTTTTCCCGTGGCGCACATCAATTATGCTACATTCCAGAAGTTGCCCTTCTCGCACCGATAACAGCCTTCCTGTGTCCACATCCATAATGCCGTGACCCAGCGCCCCGAAACGCCATGTGTGGGGGCAATAGTATGTTATTGTGCCAATGCCTTGGGTGCTATCCCGCACCCAACAGCCAATTTTTGAAAGACCCTCTTCGCCGCAGCGCACAGGGGTAAGCTCTACATTTAAGGGAACGTCATCCCGTAAAATTCCCAACACAACAGTGCCACCCGCAGCGTGGATGGCCTTTGTCATTTCGTTAATGTCCTGCACTTGTTTTCCTGATACCTTTGTTACAATGTCCCCTGGCAACAATTTATCGCGGCTTGGGGATGTTACTGTGCCGTCTGCCAGAACAACATCTCCCGCTCCCAAAACCACAATGCCTTCAGTGGAAAACCGCACGCCAGTGGTTATGCCAACGGGAACAAGATAATTTTTATCATAACCTTGCTTTCTTTGTGATGAAGCTGGCAGGGCATCTTGGTGGAAAACCTCTTGCCCTGCCTGTTTGGCTTGGGTTGCCCCTACCATGTTAAATATCAAGCTTACAAACAATGAAATTAACAAAAATGCCAGCCCAATCATTAAGAAAATCTTTGAATGGTTGCTGACATTTGTTTTAGATTTATCCATATGAACCCACTCCCCGTTTTCAAATAATAATCGGGATAGTTTGTCCAAAAAAGTTGGTTTTAATTAAACATTCTTAAAATTGTTACCTGTGTTAATTTAGATGCTCTACAACGTCATTGCGGGCTTGACCCGCAATCCCATGCGTAATAACAGAGCTTTGCCCCTATTTTGTGGGCTTGGAATTACTGGCGGGTTCCCGCGTCAAGCGCGGGATGACGGGTTTGGATGGTTTGTCTACAGTCTGCGGGCGCATAATATGCGCCCTACAATTTACCGCCTGTAACAGCAAAAACACGCCCATGTTATGAATTACAAACTTCCAAACATGTCTAAAATTTCGTTGACAGCACCATCAGAATAGGTGATAATTACCATTATTGCCACGTCGTTGCTAATGCTAAGCAGCTGCCGCCCGTGGACGGGCGCGCCCATGTTTAATAAGGTGCTGTAGCTGTACCAGTTGCGGTTTCCAAGGCTGATAGTGCCTGGGATAACGTCAACTTCGCCTCCAAAATCTTCAAAGGCGGAAACCATCATGTCGATATATTCTGGTTCTGTTATGTTTTGACCCCATAGGCTTTCAAAAAGAACCTGAACATTGTTGCCTGTTTCTGGGTCAATCGCCATCATGTCTGCAAACATACCCATTGTTTGCAGTGCGTCAAGCCCGAGAACGTCAGTTGCCAGCCCAAAAATTTCGGCAAGGTCATCATTTGTGGTAATTTCCCAGCCAGCAGGGGCTGTGAAGGTAATGCCCAGATATGGGTTTGTGTATACATTGCCAGCCCAGCTTCCGCGAATATCTCCCTCTTGGTAAGCGTCAGAAGCGTTATAATCTTCATATCCGCCGTTTTCGTCATATGTTGAGGTAGCCTCTGCGTATGAATCGGGTTGGGTGGTTTGTGTGGTTGTTTCGGGTTGGGTGGTTTGCGTTGTTGCAGATGTGTCATTGTTATTGCCCCCGCAAGCGGCTAAGGCAAAAACCAAAACCCCAAGGGTAGCGAGGGTGAGTATATTTCTCTTTAACATTCTCTAAATTCCTCCAGTATGTTTTGTTTCATTAAAGCGAGGGCGTGTTTTTGCTGTTACAGGGGGTAAATCGAAAAACAAGGCTATCTAAACATTGCCAAAATGTCATTTATGTGGATATTGCAGGTGTTTAGATGGCTTATGAGGATTGTTTGCAAAAAATCATTTTGTATGCGCACAAAAATGTAGGTATATTGGTATTCTTCTGCCTCTTCGTTGAAGGTGAGCCAGCGCGAACCTGCAGAATACCACATATTGCCGCCAATGTGGGTGGTTTGGGGAATTTCTAGGTCTGTGGAGCGTGGGTTTCGCTCTGTGTCCTCCCTTTGCCTTTGAATATATTCTTCCGCGGTAACAAAGCCGCCCCAAGGCTCTGATGCAAAGGTGACGCTAACATTATCCTCACCAATAGCGACAGCCGCCAACTCTCCCAAAAGATATTGCCCTGCAACATTTAGGGTTACATTGTTGTGGGTTAGCCCGCTTATGCCGTTTGTAAAGGCATTTGCCAGGTCGCTGTAAGTGAAGATGCGCCAACCCGCAGGGGTTGTAAAATTAAGCCCAAAATAGCTGCTGATGAAGGTGTTGCCCTGTGTGTGACCATGGGAAACCCCTCTATATGGCGGGGCAGAAGGCAGGGCTTCTGGTTCGCCTATGGTTTCAAACAGTGCCAGTATTTCATCAACCAAAAAGGGCGCGTCTTGGTGGTATCCTATGGATATGCTTGTAAAACGTCCATCCCACACACCAAAAAGCTGCTTGGTGCGCATGTAACTATCCCACCGCTCCCAATCGCCGTAAAACCAGACCCTATTGCCCAGTATAATGGTGTTTTGAGGTATGCTTTGCAATATAGATGTGTAAAAAGGGTGGCTAACTATGTCAACTGATGTTCCATGGTCTTGGCAGTCTGCGGCTAGGTAGGTGTTAAATTCGCTCCAGTTGTCTTGAGGGATTTCTGCCCGCCAACCTTGGGGTACTGTGAAAGCCAAGGCAAATTGGTCAAGGTCTATCACTCTATCGCTTGGCTGTATTTGCCCAGCGGTTGGTGGTTCTGGCACTCGCATGGGTCTGCGCTCTGGCGGCTCGATGGGGTTGTTAATTGTTCCAAACAGGTTTATCAAATCGTCAGCAAGCTCTGGATAGTCCGCAGGGTACATAATGGTGATAAGTTGCACAAAACCGTTTTCTTCACGGAAGAAGCGGCGGGCGATTAAGACGTTGCGTAATGAGTATCTTGGGGCGTTTGCAAAATCCCAATCTCTTGTTGCCGTGTGCCATTCAAGCCCGCTTATGGTTATGGTAGGGGCTGTAGGGTCATAGGGGATATTTGCTTGAGTGCCAATACGATGGAAACTAAGTTCCACCCTTGCGTGGGTGTCGCGGCAGCTGACAGACATGTCAGCATAGAGATACAAACCAGGGTCGGGATTTTCCAGGGCTTCTTCAATGGCATTTAAACGCGGAAACATGTATCGGAAACCGCTATGCCAAAGTATTGAGCCTGCGCCAAAATCCTCATAATCTTCTTCCAGAACTATTTCAAGATGGTCAGGGCTTATCCTGCTCTCAATCCACATAGCTAGACCAAAATCATCATTAACAAACCAACCATAGGGAGAGGAGAAGGTCAGCCCCAGATATTCACTGGAAAAAATGCGCTCGTTTTCATCCCAACTGCCGCGGGTGAAATTTCTGTCAGCAGGAACAGGTGGAATTTGCACAGGTGTGGGGGTGACAGGTGTGCCTGTTGGGGCAAACATGTCAAAAACAGGCTCTTTATCAACATCACCAAGGGTATGAGTATAAATAACTGTTATAAAACGAGCCATGTTGCCTTGCAAATTAGCAAAACGGTGAATGTATAAGGTGGATATTCCCACTGGTGTTTGAACTATGCTGTAATGCCATTCATAATTACCAATGACGCGGGTGGCAGGAAAGCCAGGCAGAAACCTTATCCCAAAGTCAACTGCCAGTTGGGCATCTTCTTCTGAAATGTTTTCAAATTCCCATTGGAAAAATTCTTCATAGGTCATGGGTTGGGGCAGTTCATACATGGCGATTTGTAGGACAATTTCATTTAAAAAGCTGGGCTGGCGCGCCACTGCGATAATGTTAGGGTCGAGATACTCGCTTTCATCAACATGCTCCCAATCATCTGGAAGGGTAAGGGTGAAGCCCATCCAGTTGTTGGTGTAGACATTTTCTGCCCATTCCCCACGGTCAAAATTTGTAGCGGCGGCTGTTGGGGGTTGTAACTCATCATAAACACAGCCTGCCAAAAGCAAAGCACAGATAAGTGTGATGGCTGACATGAAAAGTTTTTTCATAAAAACCTCCTAATCCTCATCGAGTTTAAGCACAGACATAAATGCCGATTGAGGAAGCTCCACGCTGCCCACTTGGCGCATACGCTTTTTACCCTCTTTTTGCTTCTCCAAAAGTTTTTTCTTACGGCTAATGTCGCCGCCGTAACATTTTGCGGTTACGTCTTTGCGCAGGGCGCGGACGGTTTCCCGTGCCACAAATTTACTGCCAATTGCCGCTTGAATTGGTATTTCAAACTGATGGCGGGGGATTTCTTTGTGGAGCTTTTCAACAATTTTGCGTCCCCGCTCTTGGGCGGAGCTTCTGTGGACAATGAAGGACAAGGCATCCACAATTTCTTTGTTTAGGTAGGTGTCAAGTTTTACCAAATCTGACGTGCGATAGCCTATTAGCTCGTAGTCAAAGGAAGCATAACCCCGTGAGCGGGATTTTAGCGCGTCAAAAAAGTCATAAATAATCTCGTTTAGGGGCATTTCGTAGATAAGCCTTGCACGGTCTGCTTCTATAAACTCCATGGAGATATAAACCCCGCGTCGGTTTTGGCAAATTTCCATTATAGGCCCGATATATTCCCCAGGCAGGATAATTTCGGCTTTTACAATAGGCTCTTCCATATGGTCAATTTTGGAAGGGTCTGGAAAGTCAGCTGGGTTTGAAATTTCCGTCATCACCCCGTCTGTGGTGTAGATTTTGTAGACAACAGATGGGGCGGTGCAAACCAAGTCCAGGTCATATTCCCTTTCCAGGCGTTCTTGGATAATTTCCAGATGCAACAGCCCGAGAAAACCGCAGTTAAAGCCAAAGCCTAGCGCAATTGAGGTTGTTGGCTCAAAGTGCAGGCTTGCGTCGTTTAGCATTAGCTTGTCCAGGGCATCCCGCAGGTCGCTGTAATTTGTGCGGTCGGCAGGGAAAAGGGATGACCAAACCATGGGCGTAACCTTCTTATAACCCGCAAAAGGGTTGTCTGTTGGGTTGTGAGCGTGGGTTACTGTATCCCCTGGCAGGGTATCCCGCACGTTTTTAATGCTTGCGGTGAAATAGCCTACATCCCCTGCGGTTAGCTTGTCTGCTTGGACAAAGCTGCCTGGGGTTAGATAGCCCACCTCAACCACATCATATTCTTTATTTGGGCCGATAAATTTAATGGTGTCACCCTTTTTTAAAGTGCCGTCGCCAACGCGGATAAAAACGATAACCCCTTTATATTGGTCAAAAAGCGAGTCAAAAATTAAGGCGCGCAAAGGAGCATCCTTGTCACCTACAGGAGCTGGCACATCTGTGATTATTTTCTCAAACACCCCTTCAATATTCAGCCCTGTTTTAGCAGAAATTAGAGGGGCATCCTCTGCCACAAGCCCAATAATATCCTCAATTTGTTTGATAACACGGGGAGGGTCGGCGGCGGGAAGGTCAACTTTATTAAGAACAGGCACAACCTCCAATCCCTGTTCGATAGCGAGGTACACATTAGCCAGGGTCTGAGCCTCCACCCCCTGGGCTGCGTCCACCACCAAAATCGCCCCTTCGCAGGCGGCAAGGGAGCGGCTAACCTCATAATTAAAATCCACATGCCCTGGAGTGTCAATAAGATTTAAGATATATTCCTGCCCATCTGCAGCTTTATACACAAGGCGCACAGCCTGGGCTTTGATGGTAATGCCCCTTTCTCTCTCCAAGTCCATATTGTCAAGAACTTGCGCCTGCATCTCCCTTTCCGTCAGCAATCCAGAGCTTTGAATAAGCCTGTCTGCCAAGGTAGACTTGCCATGGTCGATATGGGCAATTATGGAAAAGTTTCTAATGTTTTTCATTTTACTATTCCTCTTTTCATTTGCAATTAACTTAGTAGACTTGTTCTAACATTTTATTGTACCATATGACGCGGAAAAAAGCAATAACCATATTGCAACTTGACAGGTGGCGCGAAAAATGGCATAATTTGGATAGGAGGTTATGCCATGAAAAATTTTAGCACCAAGTCAACGGTTGACGCGGCTATGGAGATGTTTGAAAGAGATGCTTTGGGAAGAAACGCAGAAATTGCCAGCTTCATAAACCTTTTGGACGCTATAGATGAAGATGACAGCTGCACCATTGCCCTTAACGGAGATTGGGGCAGCGGCAAGACGTTTTTTGTTAAGCAAACAAAGCTTATTTTGGATTGTTATAACGACCATTCGGATTTGGATGAAGAAACCAGAAAAAAGATGCAAGGGGTTGCCGAGAGCAGAGGCATCGAACGCACCAAAAATTACGCTACTGTGTATTATGATGCTTGGGCGAATGATAATGCTCAAGACCCTATTTTGTCCTTGGTTCATAGCATATTAAAAGCCAATCACAAATTGGTAGAACCAAAAAACCGCAAAAATGTTGCAAATATTTTTAAATCCATCGTGAAGTCGGTCAAACTAAATTTTGAATACTTTGAACTGGACTTAAAGGACATATTGGAGGGGTTGGAAGCCGACAATCTTTTTGAAGAACTTTTAAAAGAGGAAAACATAAAAGAGAAGGTAAAAGAATTTATAAACAGCTTGATTGAGGAGCGAGGAAACCGCCTAGTTATCTTTGTTGACGAGCTAGACAGATGCAAGCCCGCCTATGCCATACAATTATTAGAGCGCATAAAGCATTATTTTGATGACGAGCGGATAATTTTCGTTTTCTCTGTTAATTTGGGGCAGTTGCAACATACGGTCAAAGGCTATTATGGGGCAGGGTTTGATGCAACACGTTATCTTGATAAGTTTTTTGATTTGCGGATTTCCTTGCCAGAAATTAATTACGAAAAATATTTTAATCCAGGGATTTTGTCCCATTGGGGCTTGGCTTCCGACAAACAATACGAACTTGTTTGTCTGACAGTGATTGAACATTTCAAAATGCCGCCTCGTCTTGTAGAAAGATACATAAGTCTTGTTAGGATAGCGAACGGAAGCGGGTTTTGGTACAAGGATAAACTAGCACATAGGTTTGCCATTTCCTATTTTGTACCAGTAATAATAGGACTGAGCGTGACAGACCTAGATACATGTAAGCTATTTCTGAAAGGGCAAGACCCAGGACCGCTTCAAAACATGCGCATAAATCTAGATGGAGCAGTTCATTTTTTGCTTGGGGAAAAAGAAAATAACAATTTCGATGAAACAATTTTACGAGAGCGACTCATCGAAGCGTATTATGCACTGTTTGACAGGCGTAACCGTAACAAGGTGGTTGGCAAAATGACTTTCAGTAACGAGATATATGAGAGTATCAACAAAAGGATTTCGCTGTTGTCAGCGGCATGTAAATACAATCTGGAGTAAGATGCAAAGCACTGAACTTATGGAGTTTTCTTCAAATTAGTAACCACCATCCCCAAAACCACCACAACACCGCCAACAAACGCCATGGGGGGCATTCTTTCTCCGAGCCATATAAACGCCATAAAAGAGGCTAGGAATGGGGAGAGGTATAGGAAGCTGGTTATGTAGACGGTTTTGGCGACCCCTGCCAGGGCATAACCCCAGAGAAGGTAGGCGATTGCCGCAGGGAAAACGCCTAGGTAGACCACCACCAAATTTGCTGATAGGGAAGCCTGGGGCATTTCTCTAATTAGGCTGGGGGTGAATATTAGCATGAAGGCAGTTCCTAAAACTATGGGATATGCGGTTATTTGCATTGGGGTGTAGGTTTTTAGCAGGCGGCGTTGTAGTATGATGAAGATGCTGGCGGAAAGGGCTGCGCCTAAAAGCAGCCACACCCCAACATTAAGCTGAAGCCCATACATTTGGGTTGCGGCTATGATTATTATGCCTCCGAAACTTGCTAAAACCCCAACCCAAACCAATATGCCAGATTTTTCTTTAAGAAAGGCAATTGATAAAATTAGGGTAAACACGGGGGCTGAAGCGATGATGAACCCGCTGACACCAGAGGGAACTAAGTCTGTTCCTGCGTTAAATGCCCACATGTACACAAACAAGCCAAGAAAGCCGCATAAAATGAATAGGGGCAAATCTTTTGCCTTGGGCAAAGCCACTTTTTTAATGGCGCAATAGGTCATAAGCAAAACCGAGGCTATTAAAAACCTAAACAGCATTAAAGCCCCCGGGGAATAGTATTCCAAGGCGTATTTTACAGCAGGGAAAGCCGAAGCCCAAAATAAAACTGTGCCGCTTGCCGCCAAGTAGGGGAGGGCTTTTCTTTTTTGTGGTTTATCCAAGATAATTTCTCCTTTGGGGTTGTGTTTTTTACATGATACCACAAAACTTTGTAAAACGCCACTCAAAATTTATCGCACAGTTGTTTGGGTTGACAATTTTTATATATCGCAGTATAATTACGAAATGAAAACATTTAATAAAAAAGCACTTTATCTTTATAAGTTTGTGGGGCAGTGCCTGCCTATTTACGCCTTTTATCCCATTTTGTTTCTTAATAGGGGCATGTCGGTCAGCGAAGTTTTGGTGCTTATCGCCCTTTGGAGCGTTTTTAACATAGTGTTTGAGCTTCCCGCGGGCATTTTAGCAGATAAATGGAACAAACGGAACATCCTTGCCATAGCTGCCGCTTTGCAGGGCGTTTGTTATGTGATATGGTTCTTCTCCCATTCGTTTTTTGCGTTTGCCCTTGGGTTTTTCTTTTGGGGCGCGGCAGGGGCTTTTACGTCGGGAACAGAAGAAGGCTTGATATATGACAACCTTAAAAGTGATGGGCATGAGGATGAATTTGCTAAGGTGTACGGAAGGGCGCACTTTTTTGCGACTATAGGAACTCTCGTTGGAATTGGTTCAGCGGGCTTGATTGCTGTTTTCGTCAGCATTGAGGTGATTGCGCTAATGTCTGCGGCAATCTGCTTTATAAATGTGATTTTTGCCTTGCGGATAAGGGAGCGCAACCTTTACGCCAAAGACAACGAGGGAGAACCTAAAGGGGCTTTTGAAACCCTTAAAAAGGCGACCTCTTTTTTAAAGGGCAATGGCATTGCCGTGTCGGCCCTGCTTTTTTTGGTGCTTCTTGGCATTGGGCCGTATATGGATGAATTTGATGCCCTAATTGCTGACGATTGGGAAGTTAGTGTTTTGTGGGTCAGCGGCATTTTGCTTATAAGATTTGGCTTTGTTGCCCTTGGCGACATTCTTGCGCCAATTGTTGAGAAGAGAATAAAGTCCATCCGTCAGATATTTCTTTTAAATGCTCTTGGTTGTGTTGTATTAACTGCGTTTGCTTTTTTATGGCAATGGTATGCGGTTCTGTTTTTTGGTATCGCCTTTATGCTTATGGCTATAACCCAGATTTTGCTGGTAAACGCCTTGCAAAAGGAGATAAAGGAGGAAGGGCGGGCGACGGTAATGTCCTTTTTCGGCATCGGGCAAAACATTGCTATGATTTGCCTTAGCCTGGTTTTTGCCGCCCTTGCGGGAATATTCACTTTGCAGCAAATTTATATTTTTGTGGCAGTTTATGGGGTTTTGGGCAGTCTGGTTTTTTGTGTGCTGTTTTTGAGGGTTAAGAAATAGCTAATAAAATAAATAGGGGCGCATATTATGCGCCCCTACATTTAGATTGTGGACAAAGCGTCCCACAACGTCATTGCAGGCTTGACCCGCAATCCCACATGTCATTCCTAGCCCCATACTGTAGGGGCTACTTAGTGCTGATGGGGTCCCGTGTCAAGCACGGGATGACGACAAAGCCTGTATATAGTGTCTTTAGTTGTAGTTTATTGTTAGGTCAAGGTCGAACCAAACATCCATACTGTTGGCGGAGTTGTCACCAACCACAGCGGTTAGGATATTTTGCCCTGGTTGCAACGCGCTGATTAGGTTTGTGCGGCTTGCAGCATCAAATACTGAAATGTCGCTGTTGGCGGCTCTTGTGCCTGCGTAGCGGGAGCTAAAGTCATAATTAATGTGGAAATTGCGGTTTCTGGCATCTGCTTCGTGGCCGTTAAAACCTGCCCAGTCAATTTCCTCGCCAATGCGCACAAGGTTGTTGTTGGTGCTGGTGTTGAAGCGGTAAACCTCCACGCCATTGATGAAAAGGATTAGGTTGTCGTCAATACGGTGGCTGCCTAGAACCTCAGCAATGTTAGCGGGGTTAAAGTCTGTTGGCAGGTAGAAAACGCGGGAGAAGTAATGGAAAGTGGCGTTTTCATCATAACCTACAGGGCTGTATTGGATTGTTCCCATATTAGTAAGGGCAGTTGCACCCATTGCACCGCGGAATTGCAGCCCTGGCAGCGGGATGGTTGGCGGTGTGTCAGTAATTAGCATTGGCACATCATGGTAGCCATTTGCAAAATATCCAAAGCCTGCCCCGCTTCTAACTGGATGCCAAGCCTGGAAGATATTGCGGTCTAGGCTGTCTGCAAAGAAATCTTCTGCTGTGCGTGGTGCGTAATGGAAAGTTGTTGCGCCAAATTCTGACAGTCTAAAGGGTGCTTCTAAGGTGTCTGCTCCAAAGGTTACTTGTGCTGTGGCGGTTAGGTTGTTGCTGTTGGTTATCCCGCCATGCCGCCATTCCATAATAAGGTCTGGTGTGCCTTGGAAGGTTACATGTCTGCCGCGGAATGGGCAGGGCTGGGTAACGCCTGCCAGAGTAAATTCTGCGTCATTTGATACAGGGGCTGGCAAGGGGTAGGTTTGTGCTGTGCCGATAATTCTGGATAGGTCAAGCTCACCTGTTACGGTGAAGGTTTGCCCTTCTCTGGCGTTTGCATTAGCAGGTATGCCTGACAAATCCCAATTTACAGCTACGCGCATTGGGCGCACTCTAAAGTCATAGGAATTAAGCTCATCACGTAAGCCACGCGCGCCTAACATTCCCAAAGCATCTTCCTCACGTTGGTTATTGCTTGTGTGAATTTCGATTTCAACAGTTGATGGCAGCCCAAGAGCTTCTGCTGTGATGGCTGTGTCTGCTTGGCGTGCTGTGTTTGGCACAACGCCAACATTAATAACATCTGTATCCACACCTTGCTCTGGGCAAGTGATTTGGCGTAAGCCTCTTGGGTCTGCTTGGGCGGCTTCTGCCAAATGCCCGCCTCTAACAAGGGTATATGTGTCTACAAGAGAAACAGAAACGCCGTCATCATTAATTTGATAGGTGTGAACCGCAAAAGAGTAATTGGTAACATCAATTACAGAAAAGTTGCGGCGGAAGTTTTGGTTGTAAGCAGAGATATAGTTGCGGCCGCCCATATTGCGCACATTGCGGTAGCCAGAGCCGCTCATGGAGTTAAAAGCAATGTATACAATGCCTGTTGGGTCGTACACAACACTTGTGGGGGTTGTACCTCTAACAACAGAGCCATCAGCCTGTACCCAGTTTTGGGTTAGCACTGGAGCGTTTTGATACATCTGATGGGTGCGGGAGTATACATGGCAGTGACCATTTAGCACAATGTCCACACCAAGACGCTCAAATTCTGGTAGCCAGTTGGCGATAAGCTGTTGCTTTTCCCCAAGGTTGGTAGCACGGAAAACAGAATATGGCGGGTGATGGAAAGTTACCAATGTCCACTCTACTGTAGGTTGATATGTATTTATCACGTTTTCAAGCCACTCTAAACGGCCTTCGCCCCAGTTGCGGGTGTTGCTGTCTAATGTGATTATCAAAGTGTTGCCCCAAATTGTGTAATAGTCGAACTGCCAGGGGTTGCCTGCGTGCATCCGAATATTGTCGGCAGGGTCTGCGGATGTGCTGTGGTCTATAGGGGTGTTAAAATGCTGATGGAACAACCAGCCATTGTTGTTTGCTTCATGGTTTCCGATAACAGGAAGCACAGGCAGGCTGTGGAAGGCTTCTGGAGCAAACCATATGTCATACATAAATTGAGAGCGGCGGAAAGCACCGTCATTTGTGTCAATTTGGTCGCCAACAGGAAGGAAAAACCCAGCATTAGGGGCATATGCCGCCATAATTTCTACAGCATTGGTCCAGCCAGTATAATCTTCCACATGGCTTTTTGACCCAATCCCTGGGTTGGGGATATTGTTGCCGTGAGCTTCCCGCCCTGGGGTAAAGTCACCAATGCCGATTTGAGGGTCGCCCCCTGCGGTGAAGGTGAAGCCACTGTTACGGTCTGGTCCTGTGCGGAAAGGCTTGCGGGTAGATGTGAAAGAATTGCCTTCAATCTCTCCTGTGATTACATATTCGTAAGCTGTGTCAGCGGTTAAACCAAATACTGTGATTTGGTGAACCCAATAATCATTTGCTGTGCCTTCTTCATAGCTAAACCATGGGTATGAATGGATGCCAGTTGCCCCTTCAGAAACAGCAGAGCGAGGGCTAAGACCAGTAGCAAGCCCGCCTGTTCCTAGTGGATTTGCGTCAGTTACCCCTAAAGTGGAGTTTAGGCCATAACCAAGGGGGCGGGAAGTTACAACAGCACCGCCTAAGCTAATTGGAGCATTTGAGCCTGCTTGGTAAATGCGGATTGCCCCCGCTTCTGAGCGGGAATGCCATGTCCAACGCATTTCGTTGACCGTTGCCCCTGGTGTTATGGACAGGTTTCTGTAGTTTGCTGTGGACATTTCTATTTGCATGGCATATGGGCCAGTGGCGCGGCGGTCTGCTGGGGAGATGTTGTTGCCCCAAGGCAGCTCGGCAGAAACTGGCACAATGCCTGCCTCATCAGCGGCGAAAGAAACCATAGGAACAGAACCCATCGCCATAATTCCCGCCATCACCAAAGCGGCGGCATTTTTTGAAACTTTTTTTAACATAATTTTTCTTCCTCCTAAAGGGAAATGGTTTTGGTAATTATGTACATTATCTTTGTGCGTCACCCCGCACTTGATGCAGGGTATTACATACATTAGTCAGCCCTCTTTTGAAGGGCTTTGGGTATAGCAAACGTCCTTTCAATCCCATGCTGCTATCGGTCAAAACGCCCTTACGCCCTCTGGCGACGGGCTTCCCTCTGCACCATGGGTTTCAAGGTGCGTTTGCTATAGTTGGCAGGTTTGCATCAAGTGCGGAGTGACGCACAAAGAGATTGGCGACGCATATACAAAAATGCATATAATTACCTAATTTTTTGGTTTATATTTTAACTGCAAAGCAGATAAAATCAAAATTTTGCTTGTTATGTAGGGCTTCGGGCGCACAATGCACGCCCCTACGATACATATAAGTAATTCTGGGAGGATAACCAATATGACCATAGGGGCGCGCATTGTGCGCCCGCAAGCCTTGTGTCTATGTAGCTTTTTTGGCGTAAACATAAGAGCCTAGCAAAGCTGTGGCAGGGGCTGCCAAAATCATCCCTGCTGATGCGGATATGGCTCGTAAAACCTCAATTGCAATATCCACGCGGTTTATAAGCATGGTATAGTTAAGCTCGTGAAGCTGAAACATTATTAAGGTGACGAAAAACGTCCCCGTAAAGGCAAGTATCAGCGTGTTAGCAGATGAACCTATACAGTCCTTTGCCATCCGCATACTAGATTTTAGCAAATCCTTAAAATTCAGCTCACCACTGCCGATTTCTGCCGTGGCAGATGCAACAGATACCGTGGTATCCGTCACTGCCCCAAGAGAGGCAATAAGTATTCCGCAGAACAGCAACTGTGTCAAGTTTAAATTGTCAGTAAACCCAAGCCCTACCAACTGGTTCATTTCTGGGATGTTCGCCCCTGTGATATTTAAAGCGGCGGCAATTATCACATAAAACAGGCAATAGAAGGCAATGCCCACAGACGTTCCAACAATGCTGACCCAGGTTTTCTTCTCAAACCCCATAATTGCCGTTAGGGAAACCGCCGTTATCAGCAAAGCAACCAGAATTGTCAATAGGGCAGGGGGGCCGCCCCGCATAATAGCAGGGATTAGCAGAAACAGCAGTGTCACGAAAGTGAAAACCAACCCATAAGCCGACCGCACCCCCGACTTGCCCCCAACAAGGGCAATAAGCCCCAAAAACAATGCCGCAATTATGTAAATCTGCACATCCCGCACATAGCTATGGACATGGGCAGAATAATTTTCCTCGCCATGATAGTCAAAATGTATAACAAGAGTTTGACCAATGCGAGGGTTAACCGCCGCGTCTATAAAAATGATGTTGCGCACCTGCACTTCCCGACCCCGATGCTCCCCCGTCAAAATCTCCATCAGCAAAGTTTGCTGACCGCCCCCATGACCCTCTAAAACCTCCAGCACCCTCGCCCGCGGAAACTCCGAACCAGGCAGGGGATTTCGATGGATGCCAACCTCCGTCGCCAGCCCAAACCAAACCATAAATACCATACCAAGTGCCGTCACCGCAAAAAACCCAATCTTCAGCCACTTTTCTCTAATACCCCTCAACCCCTTTCCTAACCTTGAACACATAATACAAGATAAATGTGAAATCCAAACATACGCCGTGTGAAATTTAGGTAAATTTTTATAATTTTTACAAAACCCATCTATGCACAACAAACAACAAAACACAAAAAACACGGGCTTCTCAATTGCTCGAAAAGCCCGTATTTATGGGGTTTATGCGGATGTAGGGGCTTGAATTATAAGGCGCTCCAAAAACCGTATAATGGTCGGTTTTTCATTTTCACACGAATATTTTCAAGAAAAACCAATCCGAGATGTTGTTTTTTCCGTAAACAGAGCCTGCATATCCGCTTCTTTGAATACGGCCTTTATGTCGGAAGGGATTATATCGAAAAGGTCTGTGGGTAAGCTCTTGTTTGTGGAAGCCAAAACATCACTACGCTTGGAAAGGCAATTAGATAAGTTTGCTGATGAAATTTCCGATATTTCACAGAAGTTTATAGATGCTTTGCAAATTATTTGTGGTGCATGGCATGGTGGGCGAAGAAATAATAATGCTTCATTACGGCATGGACCCATCGTTAAAAAGCACCGTGGCAAAGTATACGAAGTTTTTCCATTTCAAAACAGGATATAGGGCTTTCGACACATATCCAGTTGAAAAGTATAACGAAAATCAAATACATCTAATGGGGTTCGGTAATAAGAAAAATTCTGTTGATGAGTGGCATAAAAACGAACGTGACATCATCCGTGAATTATGCCACAAACACGGCATTGAGCTTGCAGAGGAAACAAAAGGTCGTGGCAAAACCTACACACCAACGGAATATAAAATAATCCGTGATGAAGTGAAAGAGGAAGTCAAAAATGAGTTACGAGCAGAGCCTGATATTATGGACGAACTCAAAGCAGAACTGCGTGATGATTTTATAGTGGAGTATGGGCAAAAACTCATAAACGAAGCCAAAATCACCACCAAGAGTGAAATCGAAAAAATCAAAACTTCGTTGGAAAGTGAAATTAAAAAAGTCACCGATGAAGCCGAGGAGAAGCTAAAACAAGCCCTTGCACCTATCGAAGAAAAAATTGATGTTGCACTAGCTGAAAAAGCTAACAGCAATGTAATTAAAGATATTGCTGTTAAAAAGGGCTTACTGGTGGTATTGTCCTTAGTAGAAAGACAAAGGACAAGACACTCACCATCGAACAAGTCGAAAGTGCTTTAGAGCTTGCCAAGAGCCAGCGAACCCATGAATTACGCTGTAACAAAAAGGTGGAAAATGCACAGGTGGAGGTCGCAACCATGAAATCAGAACTGTACACGCAAAAGGGCATAGCTAAAACAGCCACAAACGCATGGAACGACACCTTGAAAACCCTAGAAGGCAAAACACTAAACGGCATTAAAATCTTTACCCATGACAACATAGCAAAAACTGTAAAATATCTTGTAGATGGATTTTTTGCTCATAAGAAAACTGCCGAACAAGTGCCAGAGCTTGAACAGCAAGTGTACATCTTAAAACAAAATCAAGCTACCTATAAACAGCAAGAGTTTACAAAGCTGCCGCCTAATATCCAAGATACCGCCACGCAACATGGCAGACAGCTTATAGAGCAAGCCAAGCAACAGGCAGAGCAATCCCGCCTTGCACATCTCCAAGCACAACAAGCCGAAAAACAACGCCTACAATCCCTCCACAAAACTAAAAACTGGAGTGAATTAACACCGATGAGAGAAAAGAAGTTAGGCGGCTTTTGGTTAATGCTCCAGAGTTTGAAAATAGGCAGGATTATCTTGATTTTAAGGGGGTTTTTGGGGTGTTTGTGGAGAGAGGGCGGTGGTGTGTGCAGGAACATAGTTCTAAACTAATTCTTGACCCCCGTATTGCAATAAGGGTGGGTTAATTGACCGTTTTCGACGTTACCGACTCCTCCATTTCTCTTAGGCTCAATATGGTCTATGCTGATGGAGTGTCTATGCAAAAGCCCACCGCATATAGCACATCTGGTTGCAGATGCAAAAGATGCACTGATGTAGACTTCGCCTTTTGCATCGATACTAAACTGCTTGGAAGCCGAGGTGTGTGATGGAGTAGTTTCATATATTAATTTTCCATACTTTTTTGTATCGGTAAGTGCTGAAACAATCTCGGGCTGGGGCATTTTCTTATCGAGCAACCCTAGAATTTCAACATAATAGTCGGCTATGTGTTTAGAGCTTTTCAAGCTATGCCTATGAACATTTGTCAAGTGTTGAATTATGCCGTCATTATGGAAGATGAAATCTTCAAATGCCCGCCTATTATCAATAAAAGACTTCAGCAATTGAGGATTATTTTTATCTTTCAGTCTGATGACAAATTCAACAAGTCCGTAAAAAGAAGCCGACCTAAAGTTACCTTTGTTGGAATAGCAATATAAAATCGGATGCAAACCATACGAACCCGCAAAATTACTGTTCATAGTCCGCACAACTTTCGAAACCTTCTTTAGACACGCTAATGTTCTTTCGCCATCAACATCAACTTCGGCATCAATTTCGCTTTTCTCACCATTTGAGAGTAAAATCAAATCGCAAATTATCAACAAAGCATTATTACTCTTATCGCATATTGGAACGTCGAATGTCTTTATTGGGCGTTGTATAGCTGGCTCGAATAGCAACCTATGAATTTCATTGGAAAGCTTCTCGATTTCCTCTTTAACTTTGGAATCAAAATTATCCCAATACTTATGTCCTTTACCAGCTTTTGCAATTGCACGAGCAGCCATTCCTGTTGCTCTTTTTCGTTTTTGTATGAGCGATAGCTCCGTTTCGTCTATGGGAACGGCTTGTTGATTTATATTATAAAACGAGCGTTCTGCTCTTTCGGCATCGCCATCAATCCATTGAAGTTGCAAAGCACGAGAAGTTAAATGACGAGCCTTTTCTATGATGTCAATATCTGGACGTTTAGCTTTTAATGCGGTCATAAATTTTTTGAAAGAACCTATTTCACTTTCAATTTTATTTCTTGTCGCAACTGCAATTTTTCTTTGCTCGTCTGGAACTTGACCATCATATGCTTCTAGCGAAAAATCCTTGTCACCGTAGTCATCATTTATCCAGGCTATAAGTGAGCTTAGCCTGTGAGAGCCATCAATTACAAAGTTCAAGCCCGACTTGCTTTTCCACAATATTATAGCTGGAATAAATTCTCCATCTACAAAACTTTTGACAAATTGCACAACTTTTTCTGTATCCCAATCGACGGTTTCTCTTTGGAAGTCGGGCTTACGAATCGAATTCAAGAAAAAGCCAGTATCCTTATTTAAATCATTGCACGAAATGGTTGCGATAGTGGTCGTTGGGTTTGTTTCTATATCATCTGCCGTAAAATCCTCGCGCTGAATCAGTGCATCAAGATTAACATTTTTGTTTTTGTCTGTTTTTCTTTTTGACATCCCACTTGCCTCCATTCAAATATTCTCAATATAGTTTAGTCGCCTTGTTCTTTATGCCTTAATACCAAATTTTATTCCCACTTGCAGTCAATGCAAATAATATTAGCTGGCATACCAATAATCTGAACATCAAACTTTAGGCTTGCTTCAACCTTTGTGCTTGCGTTGTGTATCCTAAAGCCGAATTGCCAGCCCTCGTCCATAAAAACCTCAACCGTATTCTTAGAATTTGGCTTAAATCCCGTACTTATAATGCGTGATGGGAGTGGTGAAATCGGTATAACCAACTTCGGCTTCTTTGCTCCAGCCGATTTGTTTAAAGTACCACGTAGATTGTATGGTTGCACCTGTGTTAGCCTTTTCTTATTAACGCCAATAGCTTTATAAAAGTCAAATTTTCCGATTAAATATTCAACCATATTGCGTGGCAAGGTAGCCGAATGAGCATCATAGCTCCTATTGATTTCAGTTAGAAAGGCATTTAACAAAGGTACATACACGTCATCCTCTTTAGATGGCAACTCGCTCCATGCAAGTCCATTTTTCTTTTGCTCTGTAAGATACTTGAAGATAGGGGCTATATCGCCCCAGTATTCTTGCGAACAAGGAATATCAAACCATTTAGCCCCAAAGTCTAGCTTGCTTGATAACCTAGAGTGTTTGACTGCGAAATGATTGTTTTTAACACTCAATCCAATTTCCCAGCCCAGTGTTGAACGAATAACGAGAATATCCCTAACATCGCCAGTTTGTCCAGCTTGGTCTGGTTGGATTTTAACTTCTAAATCATCACTTTCGCCACCAAAAATCATCGGTTCGGCTTCTAATATGGCATTTAACCCAGCTGTAGCACTTTTCAAAAATATATTCTGCATATCCGTTGTCGTTGCTTCCCATGCAGTTTTAGCTGCATAAAAGCTACTGTTTTTATCTACAACAATATTTTTGTTGTGAATTTTTGCAAATGCCACAAAAGTCAGTAAATATGCAGATTCTAAAGCTCTGCCGTTTTGATTGCTTAAACTCATGCACCCACCACCATTTCTTTGTAGTATAGAATTATTCTCAACGCTGTGATTTTCGACCATTTCAATCGGATTTTCAATGGACTCCAAAGCGTACTTAATAGCCTTTGCCATGACATACGCCAAGCGAACAGGAACGGCGTTACCAATCATTTTATAAGCATCCGAAAGGTCGTTGTAATAGAATTTGAAGCTATCGGGGAATGTTTGTATTCTTGCACATTCTCTCACAGATAAACGCCTATACAAATCCTCTTTGCCCTTTACAAATTCATGCTTGTTCTGCTCAATAAACGTCATTTTAGGGGCTTGGGGGTGTATGGGTGCGTGCCTACCGCCAGCTTGTATTGTAAAAGATTGCTCATCCCAGGACCTTACCCTATTCCTGGACATGAATATGCTAGAAAATCCGCCTATCATGTATTCGTGGTTGCTAACATGACAGTCATCACCATTTGTTTTGTTTGTTGCCTTTGCAGGGAGTGCATTGTCTTGTAAATCACCAATAGCCTTTGATAAAGGGATTTTATCTTTCAATGGCTTTGGAAACTCAAACTTGCAATTTAGGTCTTTTCTTATACCCACATAAAAAACACGTTTTCTATCTTGAGGAACGCCAAAATCAGCAGAGTTTAAAAGCTCGATGTAAACATCATACCCTGCTTCTTCAAATAGAGCCACTATATCTTTAACTGCGTCACTATGCCTTTTAGCTAACATTCCAGATACGTTTTCGGCTAAAAAGAATTTTGGCTTCTTGTCTTTTAATAGCCTTATGTATTCATAGAAAAGTTGCCCCCTTGGGTCATCTATACCACGCAAACTACCAGCTTCACTCCATGACTGGCAAGGCGGTCCACCTATAATTCCATCACAATCTGGGAATTGAGATGAGTCGATTTTTCTAATATCACCCCTAATTAGTGGTGCTTCGTGATTTTTCTCATAAGTTTCCCAAATAGAGCTATCGTATTCATTAGCCATAACAACATTAAAGCCAGCACGAACAAAACCCAAATCCAACCCTCCAGCACCAGCAAACAAGGATATTAACCGTGGCGCATCATCACTTGCAAAATTATCCATTAAAAACCTCACTCAAAAAAATTATTGCCGTTTCTTCGCTTCTTTCGTTCTTCCATCGATAGGCTTTTTTGTTCCACGAGGAATAACCCACATATGACCAAGCCTTTTAGCGTCTTCCACTTGACCTTTTTCACAAAGCAATTGAACTTGGCGTATTTTCACGCCCCATTTGTCAGCAGCTTCTTTTGTCGTCATATAATCCAAAATGCACCTCCAACAGATACCCTCATTATATCACGCCAAAGCGTAATATACAAGTCCTAAATGAAAAATTAAAAATATTTTTAGCAAAATGCTCTTGACATTCTGTTTCAGGAAAAACTTTGAAGTCAATCTTGGTTATGGCAGGGGCTAGGCTTTCGACCTTTGATATTAAAGAGGTTAGGGATGTTATAAGATATAAAGGGGTCAATTAGACCACCCCAAATAAACGAGGCAATTCGGGCATTTGCGGCATATTTGGCTCGGTGTTTATTTTTGGATTGGAGGTGGTTACATAGGTATCAGTTGCTGTTGGTTGAGTGCTGTGGGCTGATTATGGATTTTGTTGGAGGTGCATGGTGGTTCGAGTGGCATCGGCTCAGAAGGTTGCAATTTAATATTTTGCTCTACGCCAGCTTTGGTGGTATGCTACGTCTATTCTCGACTCAGTTTTCAAAAGTAGCATTTTGCTAAAAAATCTTGACTGCATGGGTCGTGACCACCTTTGAGATAGCATGGCTCTTACTCTACGGTGATGAGGCTAACTGTGCTTTTTGCGTGAGTGCAAATTTCGGTTATTCGCTTATGATCAGAGGACGAACAATTGTCCAACACAACAACCACAGACCTTTTAGCCTTGATGAGGGCTTCAATAACCTGCACAGGCATTGGCGAAGGAGCTCCTCCCATGTCTGCGTACAGAACTTGATACGTGGAAGGTGTATTATCACCAATGCGCTCATCGAAAATAGCTTGCAAAAATCTTGTTTTCCCAACTCCAGACTTACCAATGATGCGTAAAGATTTATCGGTGCTTTTCAGGCGTTCACGAATGAGTGATATGCCATTTTCGATAGTTTCAAGATTTCCTCTATATTCTATTCGAGATTTTGCATCAACCACATACTCCGCATCAACTCCTAACCTATGGTTTGACCAATTGTCATATGACCTCCACCCTGAAAGCGAAACTCCGCATTTATTTTTGACCCAAACAACAAGTGAAGGAAAGGTTTCCACCCAATCTGCAATTTTTCGGCTACATAGGAAGTCCGTTTCAATATTGGGTAGCTGGTTTTGAGCCAAAATTTCATTCATCTTGGCGACTCTGGCATGAACGGATTGTTTTGTCAGGCTTTTTCCCGAACTAGCAATAATATATGCACATTCACCATCACTAAAACTATTGAAAAATGACCGTATTTTTCCCTTGGGTTTCATTTCTTTTTCAATTTTACTCGGAATCAAGGGTTCCTTTTTAACCTGAAAAACAGTATGTTTGTGTGGGATATAGTCACTTATGAGTTTTGCGGGACTTTCAACAGTCACATCCTCCCCACCATCGGGTGCGGTTTGTTCGCCACCCCACGTAACGTACTTGGGCGATATTCCGTTTTTCTCCAACTTAGCCTTGCATAATCTAGCGATCAATTCACGCAAATCAGAGTCATCTAGTTGCTGTACTTCAGACGCTGCGACTTCAAACATTTATCCGCCCCCATTACTAGTTTGACTTCAAGGTTAAACCCTTGAAAGTGCAAAATTTTCTATAAATTTCTTCTTGTCCATATTATACATCATATACCTCGAAATGTCAACACTATTTTATCATGAGTAAAAATATATTTACTCATGATAAAATAGTGTTGACATTTCTCAATAAATCTGCTATACTTATCTTAAGAAATTATAGGGGAGGTTAATCGTGTTTGAACTACCTATTGGAAAAATCATAAATTCGGATTGTGTGTCTGGGATGAAATTACTCCCGGATAATTGTGTTGATTTGATAATAGCCGACCCGCCTTACAATCTTTCAAAAGGCGGCGAGTGGAAGTGGGACAATAGCGTTCTCTTGGCTGGCATGGGCGGAAACTGGAATAAGGTTATGGAAGATTTGGATAATATGTCGCTAGATGAATATTTGCAATTCACTCAGCAATGACTGGCGGAGGCACGTCGAATTCTAAAGCCAACTGGCTCGATGTGGATTTTTGGCACTTACCACAACATAGGAATCATCAATGTTTCCTGTCAGATTATTGGCGTCGAAATTATTAATGAAGTTGTTTGGTACAAGCGCAACGCTTTTCCTAATCTTTCGGGGCGAAGGCTGACAGCGAGCCACGAAACTATATTGTGGCGTAACAAGGGCGGGAAAAAGCGGGAGTATTATTTTAACTATGACTTCTCCAAGGATGGGATTTTTGAGGGTGATTTATTAAAATCAAGCGGCAAGCAGATGCGGACTGTTTGGGATATCCCTAATAACAAAGAAAAGAAGGAGTTGGCTCATGGAAAGCGTCCCACCCAAATATCGTGATGTCAGAACGACACAAGACCTTTCCTCGGCAGGAGGGGATGAGGAATTGGGAGAATACGCAGGTTTGCTATAGTTATGCGGTGTCGTTTACATAATGAAAAAATAAGGTGACAATTCGATTGATGTGTGGTATAATTATTTTGAGGTGATGGTTATGGAGGCTGTGATGAAGGAAATTAAAATTCCCATTGACAGAAATGTGTTTTTTGCTCTGAATAAAGATACCAAGTGCATCGCAAACGAAGCCCGCGCCATTTTAGCTATGCAGTATTTTAAGGAGCATCGTTTGGGCTTGGGTCATGCGGCGAAAATGGCGGGGATGACTAAGTGGGATTTTACTGAATATCTAGTTGAGCATGAAATCGACATCTATCAATATTCTGATGAAGAATGGGCGGATGAGATGGTTTTAGTTGATAAGATGGTAGAGGAATACAGGGCTGGCAAGCTAAACAATCATAATGACGAGGAGGTGCTGGCATGACACAAGAACTTAGCAAAGCAATTCATCAAATTCACGAAGTGCAAAACCCCACTCACCTTACCATAGGCGAGATAGAGCAAAAATTTTGGGATAATTATGTCCTCGTTACCAACACAACACTTGGAAATGCGGGCGTGGTGCGGTATTTTTGTTATGCCAATGAGCCTGAACTTACTAACATCATAATGGAAATGGATAAGGATGAATCTACCTATGGCGACTGTCTTATTTATTACGTTGGACCTGGGCGGGGATTCTTGGGGGTGTATGTGTGAGCGACATCGCCAAACCTGACATTTATTTTTCTGCGGGAAAGATATGGGTCACACCCAAAATTTGGAATAATAACTTAAACAAGATATCCTCGTGCATGATGCTATTTGACACAGGAGCGACCATGACTACGATTGATGTTTCCATCGCAAATCGTGCTGGCATTTCCTTAAAAGATGCAATTCCGATAACCACTCATGGCGTTGGCGGTTCTGTCAGTGGTTATCTTGTCATGGTGAAGGAGTTTTGGTTTGGAAATTTGAATTTAGGCACAATAGCGGCTCATGTAATTCCCTTTAATAAGGACAGCGAGGTTCAAGCCGTACTTGGTATGAATGTGTTAAAAAACTTCAAAACGACAATAGACTTACTCCACAAAGCCGATGGTAGTGACGGAGCGATTTTCCTAGAACCAACTTTTGATTTAGCGAAAATAGACACTCTCGATACTTTTACACTCAATGAATCTCGCTTCGGAATTTGGAGTGTGTAAATAAAAAACTAGCTGCCATGCGTGTGTGTTGATAGCTAGTTTTTTATTTCAATCACATCAGCAAGGAATTGGTGAGGTTGTATGACGATATGGTTGCTCGAAGGGTCGGACTCCAATAAATCAAGGAAGCTATCCCAACCACCAATAAAAATGTCAAGAAATTCCTCGACATTACTCCTATCAATATATCTTTGGCGGTAAATTTCTTTGGCTTCGCGCACTGGATAGCAAAGAGTATAAGGGATGCCCTCACCTCTAAGCAACAAAAGCACACGAAAATCTGACGGAATAACAATCACTTTCCCATCACCCAAAACCTCTTTAATCGCGCGAACATAATTCCAAGGCCAATCCTCACGCATCACATTGCCAAAATTAGTTTTAGCACCCTCCGATTTTCCCTCGCCAAAATCATCATCCAAATAATATTTATAAGGCATATCAACAAAATCTATAACGTTATCAGGATGCATTGCCGCAAGCGTTGTCTTGCCGCACCCTGCGTGAGCTGCAATAATCAAACTCGTTCACCTCGTAACCATTATAGCACATTAAGGCGACTTTTACAACAGCTTAATACTACACAGAATCACTCGGCAAACACAAAACTTTAGCAATCAACTGCAAAGCCTTTTTACTTCCACCATGCAAAGCAGCTTGAAATAACCATTCAATAGCTTCATCACGAGTATTTTTGTCTTTGAATAGTGACTTGAACATCTCGTATTGGGAATTTGAGCATCCTAGCTCTGCCCGCTTACGTAATCTCGCCAAAAGTTCACATTGGGTATCAGGGATGTGGTCATTTGCATCCGACCCCGTTCCAAGCTTGTCATAATCCGCCCACCTCTCCTCAATCTCCGCCAATTGCCGCTCTTTTTCAGTTTCCAAAAAATCTTCATCCAATGAAACCATAATACAATCATCGCACATACCTAGAGAGTTCATTTTTGGTTCACTCAAAAGACATTTATGCTGTCTATTGTATATGCAGTAGTCAAATTCGCATTTCATGTGTTCACCTCGCAATTTGCAAATTTCATGCAAGTTCTATTTTTGAGCAACAAGCTTGCGGGTCGTACGACCCGCAAGCTTGTTGCTAGCTTCTATTTTCAAGGCAGTTATTCGGACACTTCTGGTTGCTTCTGGATAGTAACCCCCTCATAGCAACCTTGCCATCTTTCCTCTCGGCTTTAATATTACAAACAAAACGACGCTCACCCCAGAAAGTTAGTGCGGCAGCTTCATAGAGCTTTTTGTTACCACTTTCATCGAGTTCGCCTGTTAAAATCAGATTATCCTCGCTCACCCCAAAAGTCTCAAAGAAATACCTCGCCTTCTGCCACATATCAGCAAAGCAACATTCCATAAGCGTGTAGTTTTTGGTAACTTCATCTAACTCTTCTACGATTTGAAGCAAATCTCCACACCATGCTCCAGCTAAATGCTCCGTTGATATAGCATACACCCCATCCAAATAAGCCATCTGCGCACCATCCCCTGTATCGGTCAATACAGGTATAGGGTCTATGGCTGTAACAACATCTTTAACATCACCACCATAACGCTCTTTTGTTCGGTCTTTAACGCTGAACTTAGATTTTTCATAGTAGTCAGCAAGGCCTATCACGAGTTTTTGTGTGTGATTAACTAAGTAGCCACTCCATTTGACTGACCTTGTTTTATCCATGTCAAAATATTCTGTAGCCTCACTTAAAATCACTGATTCTTTCATCTCATCCCATTTTTTACTATTTTCATCAATAAACCTCACCCTATCATAATAACTTTTCTCTTGAAGATTATCGTTATTACTTTCAAAACTCTCATAATCCTCATAGGTAGATATGCCCAGCAAAATACGCTCGCATGAAATGTGCGCTAAATTATCCTCGATGGCAACATATTGCCCACCCCACATGACATTGTAGGACTTTTGCCTCAATAAATAGTGAATTGATACAACTGCCTCACTATAGGTATAACAGTTTGCATGGAATTTGTCTGCATAGATGGTGCAGCATTTCATTTCGGGGATGTCGTAGGCGGTGGCGATGTAGATTTGTCCCATTTTTGTTTCCTCCTAAAAATTTATTTATAACCATTATAAGATTATAAATCTTAATTATCAATATATTTAAGATAAATAATCCTCAAAATTTTTAGGAGAATAAGTTATAATGAATAAAAGGGGGCATGATGGTATGCACGATTATTTTCAGGAGTTTTTTTACCAGAGACTTGGGAAACTTAGGTCGCAAAAAGGTGTATCAGCAATGGGTATGAGTACAGCAATAGGGCAAGAGGGTAGTTATATAGGCAAGGTTGAAAACAAAGGCTTTTTGCCCTCAATGTCTGTATTTTTTCATATTTGTGATTATTTTGGTATTTCGCCTAAAGAGTTTTTTGACATGGAATCCCAATTGCCAGAAACTTTGGGACAGCTATTAGAGGACATGAAAGGATTTGACGAGGAAGAGATGGATTGTATTAAAAGTGTTGTGAGTATTATCAAAAAGAAGAAGTGATAGTTTGTTTCGAAATTCGGAATGTTGCTAAAAACAACCCCCCCCCATAAATGCTAAAGATTTGCATTTATGGGGGGGGG
>Ga0209755_10001124_pt1 | contig 44178 bp, 36 predicted proteins | sample TergutCo191P1_FD_187301 | JGI IMG/M metagenome (GOLD analysis project Ga0209755, IMG submission 187301) | Cornitermes sp. P1 segment gut microbial communities from Petit-Saut dam, French Guiana - Co191P1 (SPAdes) (version 2) | ecosystem: Host-associated > Arthropoda: Insects > Digestive system... | reverse complement strand
GGGTCCGCGAAAGCGGAGGCCGCCCGGCCAGCAAGCAAACGAAGTGCTTGCGAGAGGGCACACCCATCAAGGGATGTTGAGCAAGCCCCCACTAAAACTGTAAGGAGGTCTGACCAATGAGTCGGCTCAAAGAAATTTACAACACTGATATCGTTGACGGCATGATGAAAAAGTTCGGCTATAAAAACAAAATGGCTGTACCAAAAATCGAAAAAGTCGTAGTCAACATCGGTCTTGGTGAAGCGAAAGAAAACGCCAAAGTAATCGAAGCGGCGACCAACGATATTGCTACCATCACCGGACAAAAACCGGTCGTCACCAAAGCAAAAAAATCCATTTCTGCATTTAAATTGCGTGAAGGCATGCCTGTTGGCTGTAAAGTAACCCTTCGCGGTGCAAAAATGTACAGCTTTGTTGATAGACTTATCAACATTGCAATCCCACGTGTACGCGACTTCCGCGGCATCAGCCCTGATTCATTTGATGGACGCGGCAACTACACACTCGGTATCAAAGAACAATTAATTTTTCCGGAGATTTCATTTGATAAAATTGATAAACTCCGTGGCATGGAAGTCGTGTTTGTCACCACTGCGGACACTGATGAAGAAGCGCGTGAATTACTTTCACTCTTCGGAATGCCATTTATCCGCCCAGTATAGGAGGTCTTTATGGCAAAGAAATCACTGATTCTTAAAAGCCAACGTGCACCTAAGTTCAAAGTAAGAGCATACAACCGTTGTAATATTTGCGGACGTCCGCACTCTGTACTTAGAAAATATGGCGTATGTCGTATTTGCTTCCGCGAACTTGCATACAAGGGACAAATCCCCGGCGTACGTAAAGCAAGCTGGTAAGCACCGGTAATATTGGGCATTGCCCATAACAATGGATTTACAAGTAAGAAAACATCAGAGCCTTGCTCTGAAGATCAGAATACGTTTCTGACCATCCGATATGAGCAGGTCGCCGAGCGATATGCTGCGGTCACCGGAATTCATCGGGCACTGCCGAAACAATCGGCTATGAATAGAATTTTGCTAGGAGGATTGCCAATGTTATCCGATCCTATTGGTGATATGTTAACCAGAATTAGAAATGCTAATATGGCGAGACATACAACAGTTGATATGCCTTCATCTAAAATGAAAGAAGCAATTGCAGCAATTTTAGTAAAAGAGGGTTATGTTAAAGGGTACGATGTCACACAAGATGGCGCAAAAAAAACCATGCGTATTACACTTAAGTATGGTAAAAATAAAAATGAAAAAGTTATAGGTGGTCTTAAACGCATTTCTAAGCCCGGTTTAAGGGTTTATGCAAACTGCGAAGACATTCCTAAAGTGCTTAATGGTTTAGGCCTTGCAATTATCTCAACAAATAAAGGATTACTCACCGACAGAGAAGCACGCGTTGCAGGTATCGGCGGAGAAATCGTTGCATTTGTTTGGTAGTATAAAATTATAGGAGGTGCAGAACATGTCACGGATTGGTAAATTACCTGTCGAAGTGCCAGCCGGTGTTACCATAACACTTGAAGACGGCAACATGATGACAGTCAAAGGTCCAAAAGGAACTTTGTCCCGTAAACTGAGCCCAGATATGAACATCGCACAAGAAGACGGTCAACTGGTTATTACAAGACCCAGTGACTTGAAACGCTTTAAAGCGATGCATGGATTAACACGCACACTCATCAACAATATGGTGGTGGGTGTCACACAAGGCTATACAAAACGCCTTGAAATCAACGGTACCGGTTATCGTGCCGCAAAAGCAGGTTCAAAATTAACATTAAACCTTGGATATTCTCATCCTGTTGAAATGACAGATCCGGATGGTGTTTCTTCTGAGGTTGAAGGCAATAATAAAATCATCATTACCGGCATTGACAAAGAAAAAGTAGGTCAATATGCCGCAGACATACGTTCAAAACGTGCACCGGAGCCATATAAAGGCAAAGGTATTAAATATGAAACAGAGCGCATCAGACGTAAAGCGGGTAAAGCCGGTAAGAAATAATGATAGGTAGGTGTTCACAAGCATGATTAAAAAACCATCACGCGCAGCAGCGCGTCAAAAACGTCATTATCGATTGCGTCGCTACTTATCAGGTACAGCAATGCGTCCGCGCTTGTCTGTTTTTAAATCAAATAAGTATATTTATGCACAAATTATCGATGACGTCGCCGGAAACACACTCGTGAGTGCATCTACACTGGATGCAGCGTTTGTTAAATCGGCAGGTCTCAAGTCTAAGTCAAACTTAGACGCTGCAAAAGCTGTTGGCGAAGCAGTGGCTAAGAGAGCAATTGAAAAAGGCATTGATACCATTGTATTTGATAGAAGTGGTTATATCTACCACGGTAAAGTAAAGACTCTGGCTGACGCGGCTCGCGAAGCTGGTCTTAAATTCTAGAGTATAGGAGTGTCCTATGAAAAAAATAGATGCAAATGCTCTGGATATTAAAGACAGAGTAGTCGCTATAAACCGTGTAACAAAAGTAGTAAAAGGCGGACGTACTTTCCGTTTTGCGGCACTCGTTGTTGTTGGTGATGAAGATGGACATGTTGGTGTCGGTCTTGGTAAAGCCAATGAGATTCCCGAAGCAATCCGCAAAGGAAAAGAAGACGCTAAGAAAAACATGATGTATCTTGAAAAGAACGAAAACGATTCCATTTATCACCAAGTTATTGGTGATTTCGGAGCGGCGAAGGTGCTGATGCGCCCGGCTCCGGAAGGTACCGGTGTTATTGCCGGTGGCGCGGTTCGTGCGGTTCTTGAACTCGCTGGAGTGCGTAACATTGTTACAAAATCTATCGGTTCCAGCAACAAACATAATGTTGTTAAGGCAACACTGACTGGCCTTCAGCAAATAAAAACTCCTGCTACCGTTGCGAGACTTCGTGGCAAAGCCGTAGAGGAGATTTACGAAGCGAGGAATTCATAATGGCTGATTTGAAGATAACCCTTGTGCGTTCTACCATCGGTTCAAAACCAAACCACAGGAAAAACATTGAAGCCCTTGGATTACGCAAAACAGGTAGCTCTGTTGTTCAAAAAGACAACGAAGCGATTCGCGGAATGATTTTTAAAGTAAAACACCTTGTGAAAGTGGAGGAGTGCTAACCATGAGATTAGGTGCGTTAAAACCAGCAGAAGGTTCAACAACCAAAGGTTGGCGCCGAGGCCGCGGACATGGTTCCGGTAACGGTAAAACTGCCGGACGTGGTCACAAAGGTCAACGTTCACGTTCAGGCAGCGGCGGTAAAGTAGGTTTCGAAGGTGGTCAAATGCCTTTGTACCGTCGTTTGCCGAAAAGAGGCTTTAAATGCCGCAACACCAAAGACATCGTAGCGATCAACATCTCCTTGCTCAATGTTTTTGCGGATGGTGACACCGTAGATGTTGCTGCACTTAAAGCAAAAGGTCTTGTGTCCAATCCGCGTGATGGCGTAAAAATCCTTGGCAATGGTGACATTACCAAAAAATTGAACCTTAAAGTAAACCATTACAGCGAAAGTGCTGTTCAAAAAATAGAAGCCGCAGGTGGAAGCATAGAGGTGGTATAGTTGTTTAAAATATTCGCAAATGCCTGGCGTGTAGAGGATATTCGTAAAAAACTGCTCTTTATCTTCTTGCTCCTATTAATTTATCGCTTGGGTACAACGATTCCGCTGCCTGGTATTGATCTTGAACTTTTATATCAGGTACGACATGGTACAGGCGGTGGCATGGATTGGGATGCAGCACAAACCATTTTCTCCATGATTATGGGAGGCGGTCCTGGATCAATCTTTGCCATGGGTATCGCACCGTACATTACGGCGTCGATTATCATGCAATTATTAACTTATGCAATCCCACAACTGAGTCAAATGCAAAAAGAAGGCGAAGACGGACGTAAAAAGATTCAACAAATCACCCGTTATCTCGCTGTTGCGTTGGCGGCTTTACAAGGTGCGGCGACGGTGTTCTCATACACCAACTGGCCACCGGGTATGGGTGGATTCAATCTGTTCAGACTTGAGCACCAAAACATGCTTGTTTATATCATGGCAACCGTAGCAATGATGACCGGTACCATCTTCATCATGTGGCTTGCGGAGCTTTTGACCGAAAAAGGCATCGGTAACGGTGCATCATTCCTCATCTTTGCCAACATCTTAGCCGGGCTTCCCGGTGGTGCAATGGCATTATGGCTGTTGATGACCGGCAGCATTACCGGTACTGTACAAGTGGTCATTTTACTGGTTGTCTTTATCATCATTATTGCGTTTGTGGTACTGGTTCATGAAGGTGAGCGCAGAATCCCTGTGCAGTATTCACGTAAGTCAGCCGGTGGACGCGGCATGTACGGAAATCATAATTCCTATATTCCGCTGAAAGTTAACATTGCCGGTGTTATGTCAATCATCTTTGCGATGTCATTGCTTGGCTTCCCGCAACAGTTGGCACAATTTTTCCCCAATGCACAATTTTTGACAACACTCGCAACATGGTTGTCGTTTCAACATTGGGCCGGCATCATTATTTATGTTGTATTGATCTTCATGTTTACGCACTTCTATACATCGTTTGCGGTTAATCCCATCGAAATGGCAGAAAACATGAAGAAAAACGGCGGATTCATTCCGGGGATCAGACCCGGTAAGCCCACTAGTGATTTTATTCAAACCACAGTGAACAGGCTTTCATGGATCGGCGCAATATTTTACAGTATTATTGCGATCATTCCGATTATCATTGACAGAATGGTGCCCGGACTCAACATTGGTTTTGGTGGTACCACCCTCTTGATTGTAACCGGTGTTGCCCTTGAGTTTGTAAAACAACTTGAGTCTCAACTGTTAATGCGCCATTACAAGGGTTTCCTTGATTAATAATGGGTATTGTTATAAAAAACGACAATCAGATATCACTGATGCGTGTGGCGAACAAAATATGTGCCGAGACACATGCGCTGCTCGCAACGCACATTAAGCCCGGTGTGACCACCGGAGAACTTGATGCGATTGCAGAAGAATTTATTCGAAGCCGAGGAGCAACACCCTCCTTTAAAGGATATAGAGGTTTTCCGGCCTCCATATGTGCCAGCATCAACGAGGAAGTCATTCATGGCATCCCGGGTACACGGCGTGTTGCTCAAGGTGATATTCTGAGTATCGATATTGGTGTTTGTTATAAGCACTTTCATGGGGACGCGGCGCGGACCCATCCGGTTGGAAGCATCACGGATGTGCATGCAAAACTCATTGATGTAACCGAGCAATCTTTCTGGGGATGCATCAAATATGCAAAGGCAGGATATCATTTGCATGAGTTGTCTGCCGCAATTGGTGATGTGATTGAATCAAATGGTTTTTCAATCGTACAAGAATGGTGCGGGCACGGGATTGGACGACAACTCCATGAGGATCCGCAAGTGCCAAATGCGCGCCAAGTAAAGCGCGGGCCGAGACTTGCGAAGGGCATGACCCTTGCCATTGAACCAATGGTCAATGAAGGTGTTTCGGCGGTGCATACACTCAGCGATACATGGACGGTTGTGACCAATGATTCGAAATATTCTGCACATTATGAAAACACCATCCTTATTACGGATGGAGAACCGGAGATTTTATCCATATGAACCGGATTGTGATTTCAAAAGCCGGACGGGATAAAGATTTATGGTTCATCGTCATAAAGGCAGATGGGGATTATTTTTTCTTAGTCGATGGGAAAACCAGAACACTGAAGAAACCCAAGAAAAAAAAACGCAAGCATGTCGGGCTGACAAATTATTTTGCAGATTTGGTGATTCCGGATGGAAGAGCCTTGCAGGATGCGGATGTCTGCAAAGCGTTAAACCGTTACAATATGTGTACCGAATCAAATGCGGCTGCAAAAAGCGGATGCACATCAGTAGAGAATGTTTTCGTCGTAAGGGAGGTAAGTTGATTGTCAAAGGATGACGTCATAGAGGTAGAGGGTATCGTTATTGATAAGCTACCGAACGCAATGTTTCAGGTGAGGCTTGAGAATGGCCATGTCATTCTTGCCCACATATCCGGCAAATTGAGAATGAATTTCATCCGGATAATCACAGGTGATAAGGTTTTAATTGAAATGTCACCCTATGATCTTACCAAGGGACGAATCGTCTGGCGGGATAAATAATTTTTTCCAGATGTATAGAATGAAGTTTTTACCTTCAGCAAAACCGTTCCGTGAATAATATGCAGAAACATTCGTGTTATTCACTTCACTAATGAGGAGGGAACACTATGAAAGTACGACCGTCGGTAAAACCGATGTGCGAAAAATGCAAAATCATTAGGCGCAAACGCGCGCTTAGGGTCATATGTGAAAATCCTAAGCATAAGCAAAGACAAGGCTAATAGGAGGACCATATGGCACGTATTTCAGGCGTAGACCTACCCAGAGAAAAGAGAGTCGAAATCGGCTTAACCTATATCTATGGAATAGGTCGTCCAAGCTCAATCCGTATCTTAGCGGAAGCGGGCATCAATCCTGACACCCGCGTAAGAGATTTAACAGAAGACGAAGCAACCAAACTTCGTGATATTATAGAACGTTCACAAGTTGTTGAAGGTGATTTGCGCAGAGAAGTGGCACTGAACATCAAAAGACTTGTGGAAATCGGCTGCTACCGAGGCATCCGTCACCGTAAAAGCTTACCCGTTCGCGGCCAGCGTACACGTACCAATGCGCGCACCAGAAAAGGTAAAGCAAGAACCGTTGCGAATAAGAAGAAATAATCGAGCAACCTAGGCTGAATGCATTCATGAATGCTTGCAATATATAAAGTTGTGTCAGCCTATACACCCAAGGAGGGAAATTAATGCCAAAAAGAGCGGTGAAGCGTGCAGCGACACGCCGCAGACGCGACAGAAAGTTTGTGGATCGCGGACAGGCGCATATTCAATCATCATTTAATAATACAATCGTAACCATTACGGATGCAACCGGCAATGCACTGAGCTGGGCATCAGCGGGTCAATTGGGCTTTAGAGGCAGCCGTAAATCAACTCCGTATGCAGCACAAATGGCAGCGGATACAGCAGCGGCAGCGGCAAAAGAATATGGACTCAAAATGGTTGAGGTGTATGTAAACGGCCCCGGAAGCGGAAGAGAAGCTGCGATTCGTGCACTCCAAGCTGCGGGACTTGAAGTTACACTTATTAAAGACGTAACCCCCGTGCCACACAACGGCTGTCGGCCGCCAAAGCGCAGAAGAGTGTAATTTTTAGGAGGAACTTAAACTATGGCAAGATATATAGGTCCCGTTTGCAGACGTTGCCGCAGAGAAGGTGAAAAACTGTTCATTAAGGGTGAAAAATGCGCAAAGCAATCATGCCCGATGAACAAACGCCCCACTGCACCAGGCCAACATGGCACCAGCCGTAAAAAGCTTTCTGAGTATGGTCAACAGCTGCGCGAGAAGCAAAAAGCAAAAAGAATTTATGGAATGCTTGAATCACAATTCAGCAGTTACTTTAAAGAGGCAGCAAGAACCCCGGGTGTTACCGGTGAAAATCTTCTTCGCTTGCTTGAGTTGCGTTTGGATAATGTTGCATTTAGACTTGGTTTTGGCCGCAGCCGAACAGAAGCGCGTCAAGTCGTACGTCACAATCTCATTACCGTAAACGGCAAAAAAGTAAACATTCCATCTTATCAAGTAAAGCCAGGCGATGTGATCGCTGTTCGTGATAAATCTAAAAGCTTACAGCGTTTTAAAGACATCTTAGAAGTATCTAATGGACGTATGGTTCCTGAATGGTTAAACAGTGATGTTGAAAACCTTCGCGGTACAGTTATTGCAAAACCAACCAGAGAACAAATTACAATTCCAGTTCGCGAAACATTGATTGTTGAGCATTACTCTAAAAACTAGTCTAGCATAAACGTATAAGTTATTGATAAGGGAGGTTTACCGTAGTGTTAGAAATTGAAAAACCTCATATAGAAATTGAAGAATCCAAGGGTGATTATTACGGCAAATTCGTTTTAGACCAACTGGAACGCGGATTCGGCACAACAATGGGTAATTCATTGCGCAGGGTATTGTTATCATCCCTTCCCGGAGCAGCAGTCACCAACATACGCATTGCCGGAGTACTGCATGAATTTTCGCATGTTCCCGGAGTTAAAGAAGATGTCACTGAAATTATCCTTAACATTAAAGCACTTGCGCTCAAAGATGTTAGTGACAATGCAGAACCGAAAACGGTTCGTATTGAAGCATCCGGCGAAGGTGTGGTAACAGCCGCAGACATTATCATGGATGAAAACATAGAAGTGCTCAATCCGGAGCATGTTATTGCGACGCTGGGCACCAAAGATGCAAAACTTGACATTGTAATGACCGTGCGTAAAGGCCGCGGTTATGTTGGCGCAGACAAAAACAAGGGTGCTGATCAGCCCATCGGACTTATTCCGATTGATTCGATTTATACCCCTGTACGTAAAGTCAATTTCAATGTGGAACCTACCCGTGTGGGCAGTGTTACCGACTTTGACAAGCTGACGATTGAAGTGTGGACCAATGGCACCGTCTCACCCAAAGATGCGGTATGCCTTGGCGCAAAGATTCTTACCGAACACTTTAATCCGTTGGTCGATTTGTCTGACAGTGCGAAGTCAACCGAAATCATGATTGAGCGTGAAGATGGTTCAAAAGAAAAAATGCTTGAAATGAGCATTGAAGAACTTGATTTATCCGTACGTTCTTATAACTGTTTGAAGCGTGCGTCAATTAATAATGTACAAGATCTCGCAAACAAAACAGAAGAAGAAATGATGAAAGTAAGAAACCTTGGGCGTAAATCACTTGAGGAAGTATTGAAAAAAATGAAAGATCTCGGGTTGCAATTTTCACAACCGGACGATTAACAGCAACATTAAAAAATTTGCGCAGCAAGTTTTTTAGACGGGGCGTGCGCAACAAGTGCCCCGAACAACCGATTTGTGCCGCCGTCGTTGGAGGCATAGAATAAAATATGCAGAATAAAACCGAAGTGTATCTGCAGCCCGCCGTGTTTTATTGGCGGGTACATTTAAGGAGTGTTAATATGCCAGGCTATAGAAAGCTCGGACGTACATCAAGCCAACGTAAAGCTATGCTTCGTGCCTTAACGACACAGCTCATTTATCATGGTAAAATCACCACCACCGAAACACGTGCCAAAGAGGTGCGTAAAATCGCTGAAAAGTTGATTACTTTGGCTGTGAAAGAAAAAGATAACTATACAACAGAAACGGTAACCGTTAAAGTCCCTCAAAAAGACAAAGACGGCAAGCGCATTAAAGTGGTTGAAAATGGCCGTAAAGTGACCCAGTTCAATGAAGTGGAAAAAAGCATTCAAAAAGATGCCGCATCACGCCTTGCAGCCCGCCGTAAAATTTTAAGCGTATTATACACAGTGACCAAGACACCGGAAGATGGACGTCGTATGCGTAGTGAATCTAAGTCTGTTGATTTGGCCGGAATGATGTTTGAAAAATATGGACAAAAGTATGCCGGTCGCAATGGTGGCTATACCAGAATGATTAAAATTGGACCACGCCGCGGAGACGCAGCACCAATGGTTATTCTTGAACTCGTATAATTCAATGGAAGGCTTGCCTTCCTTGTACATATCACTATTATTTGATGAATGACTCGAAATGGGTCATTCATTGTATTATGAGCATGTGTTTCGTGGATACAATGGAAAAACCGATTTTATTAAGTTTGGGCAATGAAAAAAATGCAGACATGCGCAAAAAGGTGGTGCACTTATGAATACATTAGACATTATCATTATCGCAGTATTGTTTTTGTTTGCATGCATCGGCATGGCACAAGGCTTGATTAAAACCGTGTACCGCTTGATGTCATTTTTTATTGCCATCATCTTGGCGTTTATTTTGTATCCGTATATGGCAGATTTTATTCGGGAGAGTATTGTTTTTGAATGGTTGGTTGAAACCATTCATAATAATTTGAATATTGATTATATGGTTGGTGATGCACTGACGCAAGATCGTAATGCCGCACTTTATAATTTACCGCTGCCGGCATTTTTGATTGACTTGTTGGTAACTCATGACACAAACAGCAATTGGGTTTCCATGGGTGTAAACAATATCGGTGCGTTTGTATCGGTATTTTTGGCCGGACTGGTGGTGAATATTATTTCCATGTTGCTGGTGTTTGTGCTTGTAAAAATCGTGCTTGCACTTATTGGTTATTTGCTGGATATCGTAAGCCGCCTGCCTGTAATACGTACATTAAATCGTATTGGCGGATTTGTCGCCGGGTTTGCGATCGGCGTCGTTATTTGTTGGATTGTTTTGGTGGTTATTTCGGTGTTCACGACCACCAGCATGTATGAAACCGTTCGTGGACTTTTGGAAGACTCTTGGTTCATCGCGCACTTTGGGCAGTATTTGATTGGACATTTTGCAAATGTTTAATTTATTAACAGCGAAAAATATTAATTTTGTGTTTACGGCAATCAATTTTACATTAATTGCCGTATTTGTTATTGCATTATTGATACCATCTGTAATCTCAATTCGAAATGGCAAATATAGTTTGCGACTTGAGGAAGAACGATATATAATTGTATCGGCGCATGGTGATGCGTTTGAAGAAAATCAAATCTTATTGTTGGCACATCAAGAAAATACACGTTTGCGGCATGTTGATACACTCGGATATGAACTGGCTGAAGTTCAAAAACATGCGGCAACGCTTTCATTGACAGAACATCATTTTACGTCAAATCCATTAATAAATCACGATGTGTTTTTTAATGTCATAAATGAGATCACGGAATTAAGGGTCGAGGTAGAATATGAAGGTCTGCTTGCCGATATCTTAACATTTATCAATGAAATTGATGTTGTTTTGCATGCCGTGTCCGTGAAGCATGGTGAGCATACGGCAATGTTGTTTGTAGAATTCTCCTTGTTTGGGAGTGGAGTGTTTGAACCGAATCATTAAAGAAATCTTTTCCAGAGTTACAAAATTCCGCAAGCCGCTGCTCATTGCGGCTGATTTTGGTTTGTTTTCGTTAAGTTATTTTACATCCTGGTTTATCTTAATACGCAGAATCCATTTGCCGGATTATTTTGAGCAGATATTTTATGGGTATTTATTTTTTATCGTTATTTTTTTAGTGAGTTATTGGATTGCCGGCATGTATGATAGTTTATGGCGTTATGCGGAAGCCTACGAATATTTTAAGTGCATGATGGCTGTTGTGGCCGCGACACTTGTTTATATCATCGTTACTGTTGTATTATTTCGTCCGCCGTTGGTGTTGGCGCGGTTGCCGGTCACGGTGTACTTTGTGTCTGTCTTACTTGCAGGCGGCAGTACTTTATTTATACGCACAGCCTACCGTGCATTTCGGTCAAACATGGCAACACGCCGTGCATCAATGCCAAGAAAAAAAGTATTGGTGGTGGGTGCCGGACAAACCGGCGCCGCGGTGATTCAAGGCATCGATCGTTATTACGGCGAACGTTACGATGTAATTATTGCGGTGGACGACAATCCTGATTTTCGCGGACGCCGCATTGGTAAAGTGGTGGTGGCCGGTAAAGTCAATGACATACCCAAGCTGGTTGAAAAACACGGAATCCAAATGATCTTGATTGCCGTGCCGCATGCAACAGGAAAAGAAAAACGGCGTATTTCCAGTGTGTGTGCAAAAACAGATTGTGAACTCAAGAAGATTCCGGATATGTTTGATTTTGAGTCCGAAAATAATCTCTCCGACGGCACAGCCATGCATATTGAAGATGTCAGCGTTGAGGATTTATTAGGGCGTGATGTTATTGACATCAAGAGTTTGAAAAACAAATATTTGGCGGGACAGACCGTGTTGGTGACCGGTGCCGGCGGCACGATTGGTTCTGAACTTTGCCGCCAAGCGGCGGCGCATGGTGCCAAGGTTTTAGTCATGGTTGATATTGCTGAATGCGGACTCTATCAAATTGAGCAAGAACTCATTTTTCTGTTTGGCAAAAGCATCACATTATTTTCTGAAATTGCCAATGTACAGGACGAGCACCGTATGGACCAACTCTTTACAGCGCATCAGCCGCATTTGGTGTACCATGCTGCGGCATACAAGCATGTACCGTTAATGGAACATGCTCCTTTTGAAGCCGTGAAGAATAATGTCTTTGGTACACTGAATATGGCAAATGTCGCCAGCAATCACCATGTACGGCGTTTTGTGCTGATTTCCAGTGACAAAGCGGTCAATCCAACCAATGTTTATGGCGCGACCAAGCGCGTGTGTGAAATGATTGTTCAATCGGTCAACGCACATTCAAAGACGGAATTTGTCGCGGTGCGTTTTGGCAATGTTTTGGGTTCTAACGGCTCCGTAATACCGCTGTTTAAAGCGCAGATTGCCATGGGCGGTCCTGTGCGCGTAACGCATAAAGACATCATCCGTTATTATATGACGGTTTCTGAAGCTGTAAATCTGGTGATGACGGCGGGTGAAATGGCAAAAGGCGGCGAAATTTTTGTGCTGGATATGGGCGATCCTGTTAAAACGCTGGATTTGGCAGAAATGCTGATTCGCCTCTCCGGATACGAGCCTTATACTGAAATACCCATTGAATTTACCGGACTGCGTCCCGGTGAAAAATTATATGAGGAATTGTTGATGGCGGAAGAGGGACTGGGAACCACATCGAACAATAAAATCTTTGTGGGCAAACCCATTGATGTACAGCCTGAATATTTGTTTGAAAGTGTAAAAAAACTAAGAGATTTATTGGATCAAGGGAACCGTGCTGATATGATTTCGCTCTTAAAAGAGATTGTACCCGGATTTGTGGATGCGGAGGCAATCAATGTATAACATCATCAAACGCATTTTTGATTTGTTTTGTGTGTTCATCTCATTCCCCATATGGCTGCCGGTGATGACGGTGCTTGCGATTATCATTAAAGCCACATCAAAAGGACCGGTGTTCTTTAAACAAAAACGTTATGGACTGCATAAACAGTTTTTTATGATTTATAAATTTCGCAGCATGTATGTTGAAGCACCGAAGGATGTGCCCACTCATTTGCTTGAAAACCCCAATGCATTCATTACACCCATCGGACGGTTTATGCGCAAACTAAGCTTGGATGAAGTGCCGCAAATTATAAATATCATTAAAGGGGAATTAAGCCTTGTCGGACCGCGTCCTGCGCTGTGGAATCAATATGATTTGATGGCACTGCGCGATCAATATGGTGCAAACGATGTCCCTGTTGGTTTGACCGGGCTTGCGCAAGTGCGCGGACGTGATGAATTGCCGCTGGATGTGAAGGCACACTTTGACGGAGACTATGTACAAAAACGCGGATTTTTTTATGATGTATGGATACTGATACTAACGGTATGGGTCGCAGTAACGGGACATGGCAACCGAGAGCGGTCGTAGAATGAGAGGATGTACAATATGAATGAACTCAATCACATCACGAATAAAACCAACCCTAAGTATTTGTTTATCATGACATTGACAATCACCGTTTTTGCCATAATCGCTCATGTTTATATTAATTGGCAACATTTTCAAATGATTCTTGGGTTTGGTATTCCTCTTTTAAGTATGCAGTTGATTTCTTTTTATTTTTTTCGATTTGTGCTATTGGTTTCGATGGGCTTTGTACTTTTTTCAATCTATGATGTATATCATCAACTCAAATCGAATAGTTTCCTCATTGCGCTTATTTTGTTCATCGTCAATTCGTTAGAAAACAACATAAGCGGCATCAGGAATTTTAGAAGCATGCTTTCTTTCTTAAATGATGGTGCCTTTTCATATGTTCGGCTTAGTATGCAGATCATAATCATGGTGTTGTTTATTCTTGCCGCTGTATTTTACCGAGAACAGGGTAAAATACTTACCATGTTGCTCATCATTGCATTGGTGGCGTCCATCATAGAACCTATATATATGACATTTATTTTTAGTTTTCATATTTCAACATTTCTAAGAACCATTACCATTTTGCCGTTTTTATGTTTTTCGATTTATTTTAAATCAAGGAATCATGAGGTGATTGAAAATTCTTGAAGCCACGAGAACGCTGTTCAATAGATGGGTATTCATTTTAATCATCCTGCATCATTTATAACAAAAAAATCAGCGTGCCTTTTCGCATTGCTAAAGTTTACTATATTAAGGAGCTATAAAAATAAATATGAAAAAAATATTGGTCATTGGAAAAAATAGTTATATTGGCAATCATTTTGTTCAGTTTGCAAAAAAGCATAAATTTACGGTGGATGTCATTGATTCACATGATGAATGCCGCACAAAGCAGTTTTCCGGATATGATTCAGTACTGTTTGTTGCCGGTGTTGCGCATCAAAAGCAAACGGCGGCAAACAAGGATTCTTATTTTAAAATAAACCGTGATTTGGCGACCACCGCAGCACAAAAAGCAAAACACGATGGTGTAAAACAATTTGTATACATCAGTTCAATGGCGGTTTATGGTTTAAAAGAAGGCGTTGTCAATGCAGAAACACCGCTTGCACCCGGTGCAGATGATTATTACGGGCAATCAAAATTACAAGCAGAACTGAACATCCTTGCCATTTCAGATGACGATTTTCATTGTGTGGCGGTGCGTCCACCTATGGTTTTTGGACCTAATTGTCCCGGTAAATTTAAGGATTTATTAGAGGTGTCAAAAAAGCTGCGCATTGTACCGGATACAAAAAATAAGCGCAGCATGATTTACATTGATAATTTGTGCGGTGCACTACTGACACTCATCAAACAAAATGCCGAAGGTATTTACTGTCCGCACAACGCAAAATATATAAACACCGCAGAGATGATTAAAGAAATCCGAGATTTGGTCGGTTTAAAAACCAGTCTGGTTTCTGCCGCCGGCGGCGTGACCAAGGCGATTGGCAAACTAAGCCCCATCATCCAAACTGCATTCGGCAGTCTGTATTATGATGGTTTGGCGTGTCCAAATGATTATCCCGTGGTGGACTATCAAGAAGCGATTAAAAAGAGTGCGGCTTATTGACCTTTTGTTATAACATTGCATCATTATGTTCATATTTTGTATTTAAATGTTGACAATCTTTTGCGAAATGGTAAAATTGTAAAGACCTACAATATTGCTATTATTATGTAAAACGTTCTTTTTATATAATCATAGTTATTTATTGAGGATTATATGAAAGGAGGTTATTCTATGAAGAAAATCAAGAAAGCTGTCGTTTTACTTTTGGCTGCAATAATGGCATTTTCTGTCGGTGTGTTGTGGAGACCGTTAGATGTTAGCGCAACATTTACCGATGTTGAAGATAATTATGCGACTCATGCCATCAATCGATGGGCAGGTTATGGCGTTATTGTTGGAAGAGGCGACGGAACATTCGATCCGACCGGTTTCATAACCAGGGCTGAATTTGCGACAATGCTGTACCGTATCATGGGTTATACAAATATTGATGTAGTTTCTTTTGATGATGTTCAGGAAACAGCATGGTTTTATGATGCTGTAATGAGCGCGACCACCGCAGGTGTATTTAATGCCGGCGGCGCATTTAGACCAAATGAATACATCACACGCGGCGAAGCAGCAGACGCCTTTGTACGCTCTCTTGGACTCAATGTGACGACAGATGTTTCCAGAACAATCTTTATAGATGACCCTACATTCACACCTGAATTAAGAGGTGTTATTGAGGCAGCATCAAATGCCGGTATCATTCATGGTACACCGGTAAACGGAGCTTTTGAGTTTGTGCCATCGGGGAACATTATGCGCAGACATGCCGCATTAATGTTTGATAATGCGATTGCGTATTTTATTAATACCGATGGAAATCATCAAATCTCAGCGGTAAACAGAGGTTTTATCATTATCAATGCGCAGGACGTGAACATCGTTGGGCGTGGTACAAACCAAAGCATCATCATTGCTGAAGGTGTTGGTGAAGGCTCTGTAAATCTTGAGAACATTACATTGTCCGGCAATTTGATTGTCCGCGGTGGTGGCGCCGATCTCGTACGTGTTGACGGTGATTCGACAATCCCACGTCTGTATGTTGGCGATAATGGCTCTGTTGTGATTGGCGAAGATGTTGCGGTAGAAGTATTAAATCTTGGACATGACACCGTTGTTTGTATACACGGAACCGTAGATGAATTTAATGTTATCGGAAATGATTCATTCGTTACCATTCATGATACCGCATCGGTAGATGAAAAAAATGTACTGGGTGATAATCTTACATTGATTATTGCACCGGGTGGAACCATCGAAACACTCAATGTAGAAGGCGAAGGTCTTGACAAAACAGGTGTTATCTATGATGTTTCTGAACCTGAAGAGGATGTTGCTCCGGCACCAACGCCAGCCCCTGCACCGGCTCTGCCACCTGCAGGCGGCGGATTCTTCCCGGGTCCACCTGCAGCGCCACCAGCGCCACCGGCACTTGTTTGGACCAATGTTACATCTGAATTCTTTGGTGTGCCGACATACCATCAAACACATGGTGTTACATTCATCATCATTGAGCCACTTGCAGGTGTTACCGTACCTACCAATGGACGTTTCCTTGTAAATGGTGCCGTCACACAATTGTATCAACACACGATTGATGGTATACCACAATTCCGTGTTGCGATTGATGGAACCCCGGCAACCGTTACCGTTGTATTCCAAGTGCAAAGATAAGGAGGGATAACTGTGAGAAGACAAAAAAAATCAAGCGGATTGAGTAAAATTATGACATCAGCGGCAGTTATTGCCGCCTTAACAGCAGGGACGATCAATGTGTACGCAGCACAAGGATTTGAAAAAATTCAACTTCCGGATGGCACAAGAATATCCGTACAACAAGCAGCAGATGATGCGGCTTATCGCGCAGCGATTATCGCGGCGTTTAACAGAGCAGATGCTTTACATGTATCACATGACGAAGCGAATTGGTATGAAATTAGTGAAACAGCAACTGCGGCTAATCCAATTAACCCAATTGTTGGATCACCATATCAACCATATGTTTAAAAATATTTAAATATTGTATCTTTTGAAAAATGATGCATAAATGACAGATGCGAAAGTTGGTGTCAACACCAACTTTCGGTCTGTTATGTTATAATGTCGGAGGGTTAGTTTTGAATTTTCAATTTATAATTTATGCGAACAAATTATTAAATGATATTAATAAAACAATTGATAGTATAGGTGCTTTTTTTGCAAAATCTCAAATGGAAGATGAGTTAACTTGTTTTGAAATTTTAGATACACGTGAATTTTATTATCAAAATATTTGCGTTTTATTAAACTGTCATCCGTATGAACTTAGTCCTGATCGATTTGACAACTATCTTTCGTTGCGTGATGCGGGTATTAGGTTTGTTCATGTAAACCATTATAGTTTAAATAAACAAGAAAAAGACATGGTTTTCTTAAAATCGGGACAAATTTTAAATAATGATATATTTGAATACATAGATTATTTCTTTGAAGATAATGATTGTTCTCTTTTATTTATTCCTGCATTAAAGGAAGATGAATTATTGCCTCAGGAATTAAATAATATTCCGGTTGGCGGTGTTTGCGATGATGTTCATTTGATTGTGAAGTTCAATTTTTTATGTGTTGTAAAAAGAAATTTATTAACTGATGGGTTGCAATCATTGCTTGAGGTTCCATTAAGATTAGCTGTTGAAAATAAAAGATTTGGTCTTTTAAATACAGTTGCATTAGAATCAAGTATATCAATTTATAAAAAAATTGATGCCTCATATTTAGAGAAATTAATTGAATTGGGCTTTTTGAAAATCGTGCAACCAATGCTTGACACATATATCTTAGATAATATTGATCAACCATACAATTCACTACGAATCCATAATTTGTTGCAATATGTAACAAAAGAGTTTATCCAACAAGATATTAAAAATAAAATTAAAATAACAAATGTTTCAAATTCCTTTGAGAGTGTTGCTGTTTCAGGGCTTTATTATTCAAACAAAAAAGTAAATGATTTGAAAATATCATCGAATGATTCCATTGTTAATTTTGAAGTAAAAAGAATAGAAAAAACAATTAGAGATGAAATTTTCCCGTCTTATTCATTTCGGGTTAATTGCTCTTTGTTCAATAATGAAGTATTACTATTTTTTAAGGACGGGCGAATAAATATCAATGAAATTCAAGTTGATATTAATAATGAATGTAATTATAGAATTTCACATAATAAAAATATATTGAAATTATATAAATTTGCAATGCGGTCACAATATAAAGTTTCAGTGATTATTCCTATCTATAATGCAGAGCGATATATACAAAAAGCGGTTGACTCTATTATAAGTCAAACGCTAGATTTTTTTCAAGAGATTCAAATTGTGCTGGTAAATGATGGAAGCACGGACGGTTCAGGGGATATTTGTGATAATTTGGCAAATCTATACAAATATAATATTGTATCTGTAAAACAAAAACATGCTGGAGTTTCAACTGCAAGAAACCTAGGTGTTTCGCATGCATTGGGTGAATATTTGTTTTTTTTAGATGCTGATGATTATGTTGATCCCAATTTATTGCTATCAGGTGTAAAAAAATTAGAAAAAAATATAAATAACAATATTAACTTTATTGCATTTCCTTTAAAGTTTTTTGGTGTATATGATTATGATCAAACACTAGGGTCAGATAAATTTGTTGAGAATGGAATTATTAATGTTGTTGAAAATCCGGAAAAAGTTCAATACAATGCATCTGGTGTATTATTTAGATCCAGTGTAATTAATGAAATTAAATTTAATGAATTTTTAAATTATGGAGAAGATGTAGAGTATGTATATCAAGCACTAAAAATAAATCCCAATTATTTAGTTTGCAAAGATAGTTTTTATTATTACAGGACTCGATATAAATCAATAAGCAAAAAAGAATATAATGATATAATTTATTTAATCAAACATTTTGAATCATTATTTGATATTGAATTGGAAATGTATAGAAAACATTTGAATTTTATTTTAATGTGCAGATTTTTCACAGAAAAAGAAAATAATAAAGTTTTGTTAGATGAATCACAATTAGCGCAAGACTTAATGATACAAATGATGCAAACTTTAGATGAAAATATTGTTAAAAGCTCGAATAAACTTACTCAAGACCAGATGAAATATTTACTGTGTTTAAAGAAGAATGCGACTTTGGAAGAAACGATCTCAAAAACAGTTATTAAAATTGATTATTATAGGCAAAAACCTCACGGTTTAGAAATATGTGGTTATATTGACATTCCGTCTGAAGAAAATTTCATAATGAATGCTGTATTTAATGATGTTGAAACAATGGCAACTATTGGTATTGATGATAGATGTGCTATATATATAGCCGGAAATATCGTCTATTCAGGTTGCTGTTTTAATTTGGTGATTCCAAGAGCGAAAACAACTAACTTGCATGATATTTCATTTTTTATTAAAACAAAGCATTCTATTAAAAAAATAAATGCAATTGTTCCAACAATACAATCAAAAGCATCTGATGAAATGTTTCAAGATTATAAATCAAAAGCAAAAGATTTAAAAGAATCGGAATGTTGGCTGTTTGTTGATAAAACCACCTTAGGTGTAACAAAAAGCGCATCTTTATTAATGTACGAATATTTAAAGAGAATGAATGAAAAGATTGATTTTAAATTAGCAGTTTTAAGCGACAACATTTTAAATTATGGGGATTCAGACATAATTGAAATTGGTTCTGAAATATTTAATTCAATGTGCTTGCATGCGTCAAAGATTCTTATTACAAACCCATCAGATTGTCACGATATAATAGCGCAATTGGGATTCATTGATGCTGATTTTATATTATTATCGGACGGTATTTATAATGAAAATGACATTCCTGAATTAAAAAAGATTGCTGGATTGCCAATTTCTCTGATGCAAATAACATCAAAAGAAGATCTTAAATATATTCCTAAATGCGCAATTAGTTCAAAAATTATGATTTGTGACAGTTTGCGATATATAAACATGCAAAATGAGGCGTCCAAAAAAATTCTTTTCATGCCTTCATACAGAGAACATTTAAACATAATTGATGGTGTTTATAATACAGAATTTGCGGAATCTAATTATGTTAAAACCATTGGTGATTTATTATTAAACGAACAATTATTAGATGTGTGTGATGCGTATGGCGTAACAATATCTTTTATTCCATCTAAGGAAACTTATATGTATTTGGCTGAATATGAAATGGACGATTCTATTAAAATACTGCCATATGCAACACCGATGATTACACTTGCAGAAGAATATGCAATATTAATTACAGATACTAAAGATGCATTCCCATTTTTTTATTTAAATAAACCGGTGATTTATTATAATTTTGATATGGATGATGGCGCAATGCTGATGGATCAATCGTATGGAAAAAGAATTGAAAGATTTGATGTGCTAATTGAAAAATTAGTGGATTATATTAAAGATGGTTTGCAAAAAAAAGGTAATGACGTATGCAACAAAAAATCAGATGAAGTATATTCATTATTATTTAATGCGATTAAGGAGGTCGGAGCATGTTAATTACTTTGGCAATTGATTGTTTTTCATCGGATATATCAAAAGAAACAATGAATTGTTTGTATAGTTATGAAACCAACCGAAACATTTCATTTGTGTTATTAACAAAAAAGAAAAAATATGAAGTTGGTAAAGATTTTCATAAAGCAGTCAATTTGTTAAATGCGAGCGTTTTATATGATGAAAATGAAATTCAAAGACCTTATATAACGATAAGTCCAACAGATAAATTAACAGACAATGCAATTGAATATATATATAATTTTTATGAAATAAATGATTATAATGTTAATATTCCGGCACATATACTAAATAAATTTATATTAAAAAATGATGATAATTTACAAACAAATCAACAAGCATTTTATTTAGAGGGTGATGCTTTAAATAGCAATCTAAATGAAGAAGAACACGTAGACTCATTTTACATTAATAAAATATATTCAAAAAGCGACAATATCGTTATAAGCATTTCTTTTGATATAGACGTTGATTTTTCAAAAAACAGAATATTTATGTCAGATGGGCGAATATTATATCTGCCATTTGAAAATAGTGATGGTTGTTTTTTATTTTTAATGCCATCTGAAATGAAACAAATATCTTTATATTGTTTACAAAAAGATAACATGTTGAAAAAAATTCATTTGCGTGGATTAAATAATAAATATTATATGCAATGTGATGACTATTATATATATAAAACAAATGATCGAGCGTATCTTGCAACATCAGAAGAATTTGAAATCATTAAACCAACATTGCCGGAAGAACGCATGAATGTTATTTTTTCATTTAATGAAACATTGGCATGGTATGCTCCGGTAACAATGGTTTCATTGTATTTGAATCATCCGGATAGATATATTGATGTATATTTAATTTATAACGTGTTGTCTGACGATGTGTTGAAATTGATGGAAACAACTGCTAAAAAATACAATCAGTCCATATATTTTATAAAATGCACAGATCCTTGGAATTACGACAGTTTTACAAGGTATGGGAACTCGTTTGAATGTTATTTTGATTTGTTACCTCATGAATATTTACCAAAACATATTAAACGTGCGATATATTTAGATGTTGATTTATATGTCGATGCGAACATTGAAGATATGTATTTTTCAGATTTTGATGATGCATGGGTTATTGGTGTTTTAGATGTTGGAAATGATTTGCGGCTTCAATCTGAACCGGATAATACATTAAGTATTGCGGCGAAGGGGCAAGGGATTAACTCTGGATGTTTTGTTATTGATTTTAACAAGTTAAGAGAACATAATGTGAGTATCCATGATTATTGGTATATTTTACATCAATTAAAAGAAATTAATCAGCCATACTTTGGTGATCAAGCACTTCTAAATTGTTTTTTGTTAAATAAAAAGGTGAAGTATTTTCCAATTCAATACAATTACATGTGGTTAGAGCATGAACCGCAGAACATTACTACACGCGACATCGACGTTAGTACAGTTAAGGTTCATCATTGTGGCGGAAATGAATACAAACCATGGTCAGTGCGTTTGAATAAATATGATGTTGATTTTATCAAAAGTAAAAGTTATTTACTAAAAGCACCCATCAGTGATCGGCGTGTTCAAATAAATGAAGGTTGGTGGAAGTATGCGAAATATGCTCCTAATTACCAACAGTTATTAGCAGATTCCGTGTCGTATAAACATATTTTAAGTGTCATAAGGTTCACGGATATTGAAGACGCTTTTTCAGGAAATATATTATAAATTATACCAACTCATTTAATGAATAAATTTTATTAGGCAGGAGCAAATAATATGAATATAGGAATCATTACATTTTATTGGACAGATAATTTTGGTGCCAATTTGCAATGTTATGCATTGTCAAATTACTTAAAACAAATGGGTCATACCGTTCATGTTATTCAACATAGAGGCGATAAGGTTTATTTAAATGATGAAAAACTAAAAGCTGTTAATTTCCCATATTTTAAACCCAAAACGGTTAAATATAATGCTTTCGCCATCAAGCATTTTAATTTAACACCGATGGTATTTAATGCTAAATTTAAAAAAACGCTTTCAAAGCTAAATCTCGATGTAATTATTTGTGGCAGTGACCAAGTATGGTCGTCCGCATTGGTCAATTTTAATCCCACGTTTTTTGGCGGTGATTATAATGGCACTTCCGATGTAATATTGGCAAGTTATGCCGCATCACTTGGCGCATCCAATGTTGCAGATGAAGTTCAAAAAAATTCTTTTCAGTATAATTTACATGCATTTGATTATGTTTGTATTCGTGAGCATAATCAACAAGATCTGCTTGAAGCAGCTATTGGCAAAAAGGTTCATGTCTGTATGGATCCGACATTATTGCTAAATGAGATTGATTACAAACCCTTAATGACAGACAGGTTATATTCACGCCCTTATATATACAATCATTATTATTACAATAAAAATTTATCAGACCTGCATAAATTTACGACGAGTTTGTCACGTAAGTCGAACTTGCCAATTGTTGCAAGTGTTTCAACACCGACTTATAAATTTAAACAAACTGTTTTAGAGGGTACTGATAATTGGGCTGTGGAAGAAACACTCAGTGCATTTTATTATTCAGATTATGTTACCACTTCATCCTTCCATGCTGTGGTGTTTTCAATTATGTTCAAAAAACGGTTTTGGTATATTTTGAAAGATGATGCAACAGACAATCGTATCATTAACTTATGTGAATCGTTGGGGCTTGAAGATAGAATTATTAAGAGTGACCAACAACTTCCTGACGATTTTGAAAAACAACCGGACTGGATTTCTGTGTACAAAAAACTTTGGGATCTTCGCAAAACGGCCACGGATTATTTATTATCGGTTACATCTCATGAAAAAGGTGCTAAAGCGAATCAAGATTATTTAACAAGTTCAAATGAATATACATGTTATTGTTGTGGCGCTTGTGCAGATGTGTGTGCTACAAATGCAATTACAATGACGGTCAATGATGAAGGTTTTTCATTTCCTTTGATTGATGGCACCTTGTGCAATCATTGTGGTTTATGTAATAAAACATGCCCATATAATGAAAAGCCTGTGTTTTCAGATTATAATCCTCAGGTGTATTTGTCTTATTCAAAAAATGACGATATTTATACAAACAGTTCCAGTGGTGGCATTCATCAAACAATAGCCAATATTTTCTTAAAGCAACAAGGATATGTTGTGGGTGTTGCATTTGATGCAAATTTTGTTGCAAAATATGATATTGAAAGCGAACCTGAAAACGCCAAAAAGTTTCGGTATAGTAAATATGTAGAAGCTGAACATAATGATATCTTTGTTAGAACACGGGATGCTTTAAATACAAAAAAACCTGTTTTGTTTACCGGAACACCTTGTAAAATTGCAGGTTTGAAAAATTTTCTCGGTAAAGAATATGAAAACTTATATACGATGGAACTCATATGTCATGCGACACCATCACCGTTGGTTTTAAAAAAATGGTTGGAACATAAAGAAGCCGCTGCTGGCTCAAGGTTGGTTCATTTTCAACACCGGTCTCCAAAAAAAATAAGCCGAGCACAAGCAGCTGAATATGTATATGAAAATGGGGAAGAAGAAATTGTTGCACAAGTATCCGATGATTATATGAAAGGTTATCAGAAACATCTCACGATTAAAAAGAGCTGCGCTTTTTGTGAGTTTTGCAAAGAAAATAAAATTGCAGATATTACTATCGGTGACTTTTGGGGTTGGGAGCGATTTTATGAAACCGAAGCACCAAAGGGTATTTCAGCACTAATTGTCAACAACCGCAAAGGTGATTATTTAATTGATCAAGTGCTTCCGCAACTATATCTTCAGCCGCAAAACATTTCCGATGTATACAGTGCCAATCATAGTTCACCGTCAAAAATGCATAAAAACAGAAGCCAATTTTTTAATCGATTAAATCAGCCAAATGAATCAATTCAAAATTTGTTTAAAGAATTAATTAATTGAGGATAAAAATAGTTATAGGATGGCCTTATCTGTTTTATTGAAGAATTATAATTTTGATGAGAAAATGATATATCTTAAAAATCAATATGCATTTTAATATGTCAATGAGCATTATTTTTACAATAGTAATGAAGGCGCGCTTTCGTTATTATTTATGCCAGTTTCGCTGGAAAGGGGATTTATATGAATATAGGCATAATTACGTTTTATTGGACTGATAATTTTGGTGCGAATGTCCAATGTTATGCATTGCACAATTATTTAACACAAATGGGGCATAATGTTTATGTTATTCAACATAGAGATGAATATATAAATTTAAATGCCGATCAGTTAAAAACAATTAATTGTCCTTTTCTAAAACCCAAAATGATTAAATATAATGCGTTTGCCACCAAGCATTTTAATTTAACGAAAATGCTTTTTAATTCGAAATTTAAAGAAGCGTTACAAGATCTTAATTTAGATGTTCTTATTTGTGGAAGTGATCAAATATGGTCATCCGCTATAGTGAATTTTAATCCGACTTTTTTTGGCGGAGACTTTAATGGTGATCCCAATATTGTTTTGGCAAGTTATGCGGCTTCGCTTGGTGCTTCTAATTTGACTGATGAGATTCAAATACAATCATTTAAACATAATTTGCAAGCCTTTGACTATGTTTGTATACGAGAATCAAATCAATGTGATTTGTTAGAAAAAATTATTGAAAAAAAAGTGCACGTATGTCTTGATCCAACATTATTATTGAACATTAATGATTATAAAGTATTAATGACCGATCGGCTGGTTGATCAGCCATATGTGTATAATCATTATTATTATCATAACAATTTATCCCATTTGCATGATTTTACTACTAAATTGTTAGAACAAACAAGTTTGCCGTTGCTCGTGAGTGTATCGACGCCAAGTTATTGTTTTGATCAAACTATTTTAGATGGAACGGATAAATGGGCGGTAGAAGAAACGCTAAGTGCCTTTTATCATGCCGAGTATATAACAACATCTTCATTTCATGCTGTGGTTTTTTCTATTATATTTAAAAAACGATTTTGGTACATTTTAAAAGGCGATGCAACCGATAATAGAATTATTAACTTATGTGAATCATTAGGGTTAGAAAATCGTATTATTTCCGGTGCCGAGCCATTCCCGTCAGACTATGACAGCCATCCTGATTGGGCTGCAGTTGCTGATAGGTTGTGGGTTATGCGTAAAAGTGCAATAGACTATCTTGTTTCAGTAACGAAACATAAAAGATTGAAACAAAAGGGACGACGATTAATAATGAAACAAAAATGATTGGTAGATGATGCATGTTTCAATCTAAAAGCAGTATAAAATACAAAATATTTAGTCATGTTAAATTTGAATTTATTTGTGATAATTGCGGTGAAAGAAATGGAACATTTGATTCTGAGCTATTTAATGTTGTAAATATTCAGATCCAAAGTGGAACACGGTTTGATATTGACATTGAAATTGATTATTCAAAACATGATAAATTTTTACAAAAATGTATACAAGATATTATTGACTTGCGAACAAAAATAAATTCATTAATTGATGATCTCATTGAAGGAAAAACGATTCTTCACGATGTAGTAATTATTCAACGATTTAATGATTTATTTGATCTGTGTAAAGTTTGTGAAAAATGCAATTGCAAACAATCATGGTATCCTATTCAAATAAGAAAAGGAAAATCTCAAAAACACAATGAAAAATTAAATGTTGATGCACAAAATATACAATTATATGTAAAGTGGTCAGATCCAAATGCAAAAATGATGGATGGATTGCCGGACAGTGAATATATAAATGAAGTTGATTTGCCGGTTTTTCAATATACCAAATGGCTTATAATCAAACATGATGTTTGCCGCGAACAATTAGGTGAATGGATTGTTCGCGAAAAACAACATCAGAATTTATTAACAATTGTGGACGTTGAGGATTTTGGGGATGGTCGATTTAGTGTTTCTCAAGAAGATTTTATGGGAAGTCCTTTGACACATCTATTAAAATCTCATATATCTGAGCAGGATTTCCAAGATTATATGTTGCAAATATTTGACGGCATTGCATTTCTACATGAACAGAGTCCAAGTATTTCGCATAACACACTTGTTGCAAAAAATATTTTAATAAACTCTGAGAAACAACTAAAATTAACAGGGTTTGATAATGTTGTTGCGCCGGGAACACCCACTGTTGACCTTGTTGCCATTGGTGCGCTAATGCAATGCTTTGATGAAAAATATATTAATAAATATAAAGGTATTATTGACCACTCACTTGCAGGTGGTTATGAGACAATTGAAGAAATAAAGCTTGATTTTTTTGAAATAATACGTGGCACAAAAATTAATATTTACGGTATTATATTAACAGCTATAATTATTTTTATTGTGGTTTCTCGCTTGGTGATGCGATTTATTAATTAAAGTTGCACAAGAAATTAAAATCTCATTATAATAAAATATAAGACAAAGTCTTTAACAACGATTATTATTTTGTGATTGTTCAGTGGCGGACGAAATCGAGGACAGCATGCTTTAAAAGTGTTGCTGTTACAATTGATAATGGTCGTTTAATAAAGAAATGAAATTTGCAATAATCTGAATATATACTGCGGATTTCGATTCTGCATTTTCCACAATGCCATAGAATGGTGGGCAACACGAACCGGTGCGTCACCGTTATTTAGGTGCGTGGACGTGATGATGCATCGGATTGTGTTTGTCCAACTAGCTGTTGAATTCTTTGAGTATCCCAATATTTTGAAGGATGTATAATGTCATCCTCATTTTGATGTTGAAATATCAAATCAGGTGTTGATGTATTGTCATAAATGTATAAAATATCGCATGATTTTAACAACCGTGGGAGTAATTTCTATATTTGGAATAATTATAGTGTCAAGGGGAGCGCTTATACACTTCATTATATCGAAACCAAAGGGTAAATATTTGTTTCGTGTCACATACTTATTTCAACACATTGATTATATCGCACAAGCCACGAACCTCTTGCATTACTTCGCTCCAAGCGATATCCACAGCATATTCAAATTTACGTTGGTATCTACTCCAAATCGCCATCATCTCCGGGCTATTTTCCACTTCTTCTAAAATCAATTCCATGCTCTGCACTACAACCGCCGAACTCCTCTTTTCAACTGTGTTGGCGAATGCTTTCTTTAATACAGCAGGGTCATAGGTTTTCATATCACCCAAAACAAAAAGGTCGTAGAAGTCACGCATCCTTGAGTTAGCGGTGCCACGAGCGAACAGCGTTTCCAATTTCTCTGCCAGTATGGTTTCGAGGTTGTACGCCAAGATAGATATCGTTCGATCCTCAAACAGCAATTTGAACGAATACTCCACTTCCTTCGGCGTAATGACATCCCCGGTTGAAAAATCAATCTTCAGCGGAGTCCTCATTCGTTCAAGGGTTGCGGTCATTAATACGCGGATGCCGGGGTAATCAGATTCATCCATTATTGGTGATATACTGTTGAGTTGAAAAGACATCCCATCATCAAGTGGTATTCCGGTTATATCTTCAGCAGCTTTCCGAACGCTTTCTTCGGTCAGTTGAAATCCCTTGAAGGTTGCGTCTATGTCCATTGTTGAACGAGTATCAAGACCAACAATTGCAGATACAAGCGTACCGCCTTTGAGAATGAGCTTGTTACGATAATCCGAAAGCGATAACCTTTCCAAAAATCGCTCCATCACGTAGTTCCGCATAATTATAAGCGACCGTGTGCTGTTTCCCTTAGCCATGTTACGAACCAAATCTTGAAGCTGTCTCGTTGTTTTAATCATTACAGAAGTACCTCCAAATAGCCACGGATGACTTTTTCTACTTTAAATAGTTTGGCATAACGGAGAAGCAATGGAATGTTCTTTTCCTTTTTTCCCATGTATGCCTTGAAGGCAGCCTGCACTTCTTGTACGTCCAGTTTTCGGCGACTACGCACCAAGTCACAAACGGTTCGCTCTGCATTGTAAGTTCGGACTGTCATCTCACTTGGAGTTTGTACTTCGATTACTCCTTCTTCAAGAAGTTCTGTTTTTACCTTGTAGACTTTGATACCATTTTTATTGAGACCTGTTGTGTTTGCTCCTGCCTTTAATGTAACGGCAAATTGCAAAGGCTCACGTTCAGCAAGATTTAGTAGGTATGAAGCGGTTTCATGTGAAAAAATCGCAGTTGGGTAGCGTACTTGGATGACATACATTTCGTCATCCCAAGTATCTTGTGATATATACAGTCCTTGTGCAACTCGTTCGAGTCCACGCTCTTTAACGTATTCACCGAAATAAGCTCTGGAAATCCCACTTGTTTCAACATCGGCTGTTCGTATGAAGCCTTTATTATTTTTGACAATCAAATCAAGGGTTTCGAACTTCGTCATTTTAATCACCTTACTTTCACGCTCTAATTGTAATCCAAACGAGCGTGAAAGTAAACTGTGTTTTTTCATGCAAACAGACGTAAGATGTAATTTTACTCCGGTCACGATTGTGCGTAGTCACATGTGGAACGCCCTATTAATATTAATTTAACGAAATAACCTTTTTGTTTTGTACGCTCAATCAACAATAGATTTCTTTCTGTTTACTCAGCATATTTTTTTATGCTTTGTTATAACATTAATGTTGATATCGGAATGACATTTACCCCATCTTTTCGTTGATGCGCAAAACCATTGCCCGTAATAATATTAAGCGATGTTGGTGGTTTTTGTTTTTGTGTATCAATTTTTTGAGCAAATTTCAAAAGACTTTTGGCGGCTTCATCAGCGGCACCCAATCCAAGTTTTATTTCAAAAGCAGACCATTGACCATTTGGTTGTTGAATGATGGCATCAACTTCTTGACCGCTTGAATCTCGGTAATGATAAACTGTTGCACCTAATACTTCTGAATAAATATTTAAATCGCGAATGACGAGTGATTCAAAAAGCAAACCTAAATAATTAATATCATGCACCAAATCGTCGATGGACAAATTAAGTGCGCCAATGCACAAAGACGGATCTGCAAAATGGCGTTTTGGTGTTTTTCTTAATTGATGTGATGACCGAATATGCGTACTCCACGCAGGTTGGTCTTTAATAATCATGAGTCTTTTTAATGTGTCTAAATAATCAGAAACTGTATTTACATCAAGCATACCATCTTCGCCATTTGTATCTGCTGTCAGTGTCGCAATCGTTGCTTCTGTCGAAATATTTCGTGCAACAGATTGCAATAAACGTTTTACTTTTACGGGGTCGCGACGTGTATTGGATACTTTGCTGATGTCGGTTTCTGCAATTAAATTTATATAGTCTTTAGAAAACTGCCGAGCATCTGCTACATTTTTATTAATAAGTGCCGGCCATCCTCCAAACATTATTTTTTCTGCAAAATCAGGGAGTGAAAATTCTACACTTGCAGATAAAGGTTTCTCGCCATTTAAAATGTTCCTTAGGCTAGTTTCTTCTGTTGACCAACCCATTTCATACAATGACATTGTATTTAATTTGATGATGGAAAATCGTCCAACTCCGGAATGTCTTCGTACATCGTCATCAGGTGTTGCGGAACCCGTTAATATAAATTGACCCGCTTGTTTGCGCCGATCAACTTCGCGCCTAACATAATTCCATATTTCAGAATAAGTTTGCCATTCATCCAATAATATTGGTGTTTCTGAAGACAACACTAAATAAGGATCAAATTGCATCTTTGCATGAATGGAAGCATCTGTATCAAAATTTACAATTGATTTTGATACTTGTGTTGCCATTTCCGTTTTGCCGCATGCTTTGGGTCCTTCGATGAGAATTGCACCAACACTTTTCATTCGTTGGCGCAATTCAGCATCTAACAATCTGGGTTTGTATGTCATGATAACCACCTAAATACATGTATTTAAGTAATCATACCAACTATTCAGTGATTTGTAAACATTTCATTCAGTGATTTATTGGGTTTGTATTCAGTGAAATATGAGAAATATATTCAGTGAAATAACGATAATCCATTCAGTGAAATATTAGCATTTCATTCAGTGGATTATTAGATTTTTCTTGTTTATGTTCAAATTACACATGCATCATGCACTATTTAAATGATGGGGTTAATATATGCTACGGCTTTCGATTCTCCACCATCTTGACCCCACGTTATAATCCATGTAGAATGCTTGAGGAACATTTTATTAAATTTAAAGGTGGTACGCATGTTCGCGAAACAAATTTGTGTTATTTATTCAAATTGAGTCGGTCATCCTAGAAGCCGTGCGCTTCTGACGCAGCCGAAATATACGCGAAGCTGAGTACCTGTCTTACATAGGACGTTCCGGTATTGAGTTGTTTGCGTATGAAAACAATCCAGGATACCGGGCGTTTTTTATTGCGCCTGATCATATTCGCGCGGTATTGCGCGTTGCCATGTGCTGATGTTTTAATTGGTGGTGCTTGGTAAAATTATAGAAAAGGTGATTAAGTTGGAAACATCATTGCTTGACAATGTCCGCAGTGACGCGGAACAGGTATATCGCAGCGGCGCATTAAACTGCGCTGAAGCGATTGTTCATGTCATCAAAAACAATTATGCACTACATCTGCCGGCGGAACTGCTGTCTGCCGCATCCGGTTTTGGTGCAGGGGTGGGTGGTGCAAAATGCCTGTGCTCGGCGGTTTCTGCAAGTGTGTTGGTGCTGGGGTATTTCTTTGGACGAGAATTTCCCACGACCATTACCGATCCTCAATCGCAAAAAGCCATTGCGTTGTCATTTGAGTTGCAAGAAGCGTTAAAGCAAGAAAACAATGTGCACTGCTGTTATTTGCTGACGCATGGGGTTGCGGCGGATGTCAAAGATTCGGTGGATGATTGTGCGCGGCGTATTGGCATTGCCGCCGTAAAAACAGTCGAAATTATTGATCGTGAACTAAACGTAAAACAAAAAGCGGCGTATGGTATTGGCGCAAAGCCGGAACTCCGTGCCAATCTTAAAAATTTAAAAAGCAACAAACAACTGCGCAAAACGGTGAACATTCGCCAAGTTCAATATGATGCGGAAGAAGTGTTCCGTATTGGCGGGTATTATTGTTCGGAAGCGATTGTGTCCGCAATACGATTAAATTTTGACCCATCTATGCCGCGTGATCTCATCAAAGCAGCGGGTGGTTACCCCATCGGTGTGGGTAAGTCGCGCTGTATGTGCGGTGCAATTTCCGGTGCGGTTGTGGCGCTGGGTTATTTCTTTGGCAAGGACACCGGCAATGACGCGCAATGCGCCGCGTTGTGCTACGAACTTCAAGAAAGTTTTCGTAAAAACCATCAAGTTACGCTGTGTTGTTTTAAACACATTGAGGGGATGGACATTGTCAACGCGGAGCATAAAAAACAATGTGTCGCGTTTACCGGTGAAATGGCTGTGAAGACGGCTGAGATCATCGCGCGGGAATTAAACATCACGCTGACATATGATCATGTGGGGGTACGCTAATGAATATTTTAAAAAAATTCGTAAAATCTACACCCATGGCGATTTGCGGTTTGGCACTGGGACTTGCCGCGCTGGGTAATTTACTGATGCCGCTGACGCATGGCAGCACCATTCGTTATATTTGTGGTGTTTTGTCACTGATCTGTTTAATCATTTATGCTTGCAAACTTATTTTTGACTGGCCGCATGCAAAAGAAGAATTAAAAACACCGGTGCCGCTGTCCGTGATGCCGACGGTGACGATGGCCATCATGCTGCTCAGCACATACATCCGTCCGCACGGCCCCAATATTGCGGTGGCGATTTGGATGATTGCGGTGTTTGTGCACATGGGTATTATGTTATGGTTTTGTTATACATTTATACCCAAGTTTAGTTTTACCACAGTGTTTCCGTCATGGTTTATTCAAGGGGTGGGCTTGGTCACTGTTTCCGTGACCGCGCCGGCAATGAATGCCTTATTGGTGGGACAAATTGCATGGTGGATTGGCTTTGTCCTGTATTTTGTTGTGTTGGTTTTGGTGGTTATTCGCATGAACACCGTGCGCGTGTTTCCGGAGCCGGCACGCAAAACATTGGCAATTTTTGCGGCGCCAATGGGTCTGTTGACGGTTGGCTATTTTAGTTCATTTGTCTCGCAAGGTGCGGGCATTGTGCCGCTGACATATTTTCTCATCGCCGGTGCGTTGGTTTCATATCTATATGTATGTATTAAACTTTTTGAAATCATGAAGATCCGTTTTTATCCCACATATTCATCATTTACCTTCCCGTTTGTCATTTCCGCATTGGCGTTTCGGCTGGGTGCAAACTTCATCGCCAACCGTTATGGATGGGACTGGTTGCGATCATTTGCCAACATTACGATGTGGATTGCGGTTGCCATGGTGGTGTATGTCATCATTCAATACGTGCGTTATTATAAGTTTTGGATGAAATATTAATATCCATGATCATGTTAGAACCGTATGTCGTGTGCGGTTCTTTTTTAAAGGATGAGGTTGGTTTTTAAATATTACCCTTAATAAAAATCCGATGATTCAAAGATGCGTCATCGGATTTTTTCATTGTTTAAGTTAAAAACACAAGTTATCTTTAATGTGAATCAACGCACCGGCGCGAGACCGGCGGTCATGACGGCGGCTTTGGCGCTTCATCGCGTTTAAATTCCAGTAAATCACCGGGCTGACAATCCAGCACATCACAAATAGCTTCTAAAGTAGAGAAGCGAACGGCACTGATCTTCCCGGTCTTGATGTTGGACAGATTGACATTGGAGATGCCCACTTTGGCGGCAAGCTCGTTCAATGAAATTTTTCGGTCTGCCATCATTCGGTCAAGGCGCAATATTATAGCCATAATCGCACCTATAATGTTGTGTCGTATTCATCTTGGAGGCGTTTGCCGTGGATGAAAATATAATACATGAGCCACGTGAAAATTGCGAAGAAAACACTGGGTACGGTGAATGTAAGAACCGCATACACCGTGGTAACGCGTGCAATCGTATCAATGCGTGATACCATTTTATCTGTAAAGGGTGAAACACCATTAATAAGGTCAATGAATATTTTTCGGAAGTAAACCAAAATCAAAAACAATACGATGTTCAGTAAAAAAAGTGGGATTATGAATATCAGGATGTTCGCAAGGCTGGCTTCGGGGACATACGTAGAACCGGGAAATACACGTGCTAGTGTGGAGAAGGTCGGCACATATCGGGATGAACTGCCGATGGGAATCCATGTTGTTCGTATCCGAAAAGGAAGGATTGTGCCACTGCTTGAAAAAAATGTTGTATGGTGTTGAAATTGAAAACGGTGCCATACTTCGGAAAAAATATGACTGATTAACAACACCGGATACAGTGCAATGAAAAATGTAATAAACCGGTTGATTCTACGGCTAAATCCTTCAAGGCTGTATTTTTTTACACGTTTTTCCTGTCGTTTGCTTCTGCCGCATGATTGAATTTCATTCATGTGTATGCTCCTCTCAAAATTGAATTTTAAATAATTATAATGTGCAAATTAACGAATGTCAATTTTAAATTAATGATAAGCGATAAATAATACTCACTTTGCATTAAATTGCTGCGACTGTGATATTGGGCAACCATGCAAGACGTATCATTACTTCAGTATATTTTATAAACAATACAACAATGCTTTATATCATGGCAGTTTTTTGAGATGGTCGCTGTTTTCATAAAACAGAAATGTAAAATTATTACATAGATGAATCCAATGCCGTTTCGATTTGGTAAAAAAAACAAACATATTTGGATGGATAATGCGTGAGTATACATAATGCATCAATAAAATCTGATTATAAAAATCACCTATATGTATATATGGTCTATATTGCCAGTAAAAATACGTAAATATTAATAAAATGATACTTATTGCATAATTTCTTTAATTGTTCTATGTGGGGATTGTGCAATGCTCTTTATAATGGGTGCATCAAAAAAGGATTCGCTTCTATTCTTTTTTGTACACATTGTCAATGTATTTGTCGATACATTGCTAATTTACCAAAAAGGGGGTAATACATGAAAGTAAAAAGCCTTAAGCGGATGCTTGCTTTAGTGATGGCGGTACTGTTGACGATTGGGTCAATGCCATTATCAATCATGGCAGCCGAAGATGGTACTGTTGTTTGGCAGTTGTCACGTTACACAAGATTTACTGCTTTAAATCATGGTCCTGTTGGTTCAAACGTTTTTGGCGGTCAACCTCAACGTTTCCAGCAGGCAGGGGCGACACTTGCTGTTGTTGATGGTATGGTTACGTCAAATGCCATTCAAATCAGCCGAACTGCTGATTGGCACGGTCTTGACATTCTCCGTGCTCCGCTTGGCCTTGAAGTTGGATACTTGTATCAACTCGTTGTCATCGGAAGAACAACACCGGGTGGATCGGTCAACATTCAAGGTCATACCGGGCCATGGACTTGGTTGACAAGTGCACAGGCGAATGCAGAAGGTCATTTTACAATGACCGGCAACATCAATTTTGAAACGTTGGCGGATGCATCGTTTGCCAATTCATTCAGAATTACCGCACCGGGGACATTAAACAATATTATCATTGATGATATTTTGCTCATTGAATTCGGTGCAGACCCAGCATTTACACCGCCACCACCACCGCGTCCCGAACCGGAAGCTTCCGGTGATGTGTTGCGCGTTGAAATTCCCGGTGGTGAAGTAAACTCCGGTGCGCAAGTTCCGGTTGCGTTGCTTGGTATTGAAGCCGGTAATGTTTATGACCTATCACTTGAAATTCTTGTTCCATCCGCAACACCGGTAGATATTTATGTAAATGTTGCTGCCGGCAATAATACAATCATTGAATCAAGCATTTTTAGAAGTCATCCCGGATTCCATGATCCGACCTTTGAAGGACCTTATTGGCGTTTGTATGATGGCATGCTTGATTTATCCGGCATGGTGAGCCTTGACTTTGAATATATTCAAATCATTGCTGTACCATCCGTGGCAGGGGAAACTTTAATTTTTCGTGTTGATAATTTCACCATAAGAAGCGATGGCGAAATCATCAGCCGCTTTGAATTTGAAGATGGATATGATCCGTTTTTGCCCATTGGCAATGCAGTGATATCTACCATTGCCGATGAATGGAATTCTGTATGGCACGACATCACATTTGGTGATGATTGGGATTTTTATTCAGAAATGATTATTGGTGGAAGCCAATATTCATTTGAAAGAGTACAAAATTTTGGCCGCACCGATAATTATTCCATTCGTATGGAAAATGTAACCGGTCTTTGGACCTCCGGCGATGGTAATTATGTTGTGTTTAATTTGCCGGAAGCCGTCCCAACCGGTGCGAGAATTTATATCTCATGGTATGTATTTGTACCGGGCGCAGAGAACCTTGCACTTCATCCCGGGCGCAACAACAATATCCGCGGGCCTGCGATTGTTTTAAATGGCTCTTTCGGATCTCCGGAACATCAGCCAACAAACTTCAGGCCGGGTACGGGTACCATGGCGGATCTTAGCCGCCGTACACCATTTGATGTATGGTTTAATACAACAACGTACACAGAAATTACATCACATGTTGGTGATGTGGACACCATGCATTTCCGTTTCCGAGTTAATGCAGAAAGTGAACAACCTGCGATATGGTATATGGATGACTTAACCATTACCGTTGTTGTGTCTGATGAGCCATATATTCCAACATGGGATTATGCACTCACATTAACACCGATGCAATCTGTATTTGCACCGTATTTTACACTTGGAAACATTTTAGAGCCGCATATACTCAATGATGGACCGCTCATCGAAATGTTTTTAAGAAACTTTAATTCAGTAACCGCAGAAAACGCAATGAAACCGGGTCCGATCTCCGGAGGTCAATTGATGACCATGCGCCCTGATGCGCTGTTGCTGGATAATGCACGTGCAATGGTTGAATTTGCCGAAACACATGATCTCGAAATTATTGGTCATACACTCATTTGGCATGAACAATCATCCGTGTGGCAGTACCTTTGCCCAGATACGCTCAATTATCTAACCAGAGCGGAAGCCATGGAAAACATGCGCTGGTTCATTGAACAATACGCAGGTTATTTCGGCGACCGTATTGATATATGGGACGTAACGAATGAAGTTGTGTCAGGTTCTACTGATTTATCCGTAGGGTCATACAACTTTACAACCAGGGGTATGAATGTTCAGCATCCGGTACCGCCGGCAGGAAATTGGGCACGCCGTATCAGAAATAATGTACCGTGGTTCCGCGCATTTTCAAATGAAGCTGATTTTGATGCCGGAGAGCGTGGCTGGGATTATATTTATTATGCATATGTATTTGCACGCAGATATGCGCCAACAGCCCATCTTATTTACAATGATTTCGCAGATGAACAACCGGGTAAACGTGATGCGATCGCGGGCATGGTTGAATACTTCAACGAACGTTGGCATAGAGATGCTGTCAATAATCCGGCATACCGCAATCCGAATCACCCTGATTACGGCCGTCTTCTGATCGAAGGCATCGGTATGCAGGCGCATTACAATCACAACACCGTGATTCCAAATGTAGAACAGGCCATTATACGTTATGCACAAACCGGTGCACGCGTACACATTACAGAGCTTGATATTGATTTTCGTAGTGCTGTTACAGCCGCACAAGGCGGCTGGATGACACCGGCGCAGCTTCAAAATCAAGCAGGGCGTTACCGCAGCATTTTTGAATGGTATCTCGAATACGCAAACTATATTAACCGTGTTACATTCTGGGGGCGTGATGACATTTCATCATGGCGTTCAGATGCGGCACCAACATTATTCGACAGACATTTAAATCCAAAACCTGCGTATTTTGCAATTATGGATGCCGCGGCGAACCATCAAAGAGCACCATTTTTCCCAACCGGACAATTTGCACAAGCAACACTGCGTCCGGGTGAAGCCGGTATTCCATACCGCACAAACATTGTTGCCGGCGGACGACCGAATCCGTCATTAACCATCACGGATGGTGCATTACCGCTTGGTTTGAGCTTAACACCAACCGGCACCATTATGGGCACACCACTAGAAGAAGGTACCTTCACATTTACAGTGTCTGCAACAAGTGCACTGGGTGAAGCATCCCGCGTGGTCAGTCTGTATATTGCTGAGGGTTATATTATTAGCACACCGGAACCGGAATATTTATGGGCGTTAAGTTCATACCTTCCATTCCAGGCACTGGAAGTCGGCAGTACCGGAAACAATGTTGTTTTGGCGTCACCATTTTTACAAGCGGCAGGACCGGTTAATACAGAAGTCATTGATAATGATGGCATCAACGCCATTCTTGTCACCGGCAGAACCGCCAACTGGAATGCCGTTGATGTAATGCTTGCACCATTTAACTTAACCACAGGTGAATACAACATCACATGGATTGGCCGCTTGGCTGACGATCAGACGCCGGCAGGTGCATTCGTTATTGGTCAACCAGAAAATCCATGGGGTGCTATGGCACAAACACCGGTTACAACAAATATATTTGAATTATCTTTTGATTTCACATTGGCATCCTTTGGATATCCGGTACAAAACAGAATCCGGCTTCAAACGAATGCGGCTGCGGCTTCATTGAACTTCATCATTTATGACATTATTATTTCTGCCATTGATGACAGAACCGCACCGGACGCACCGGATGCACCGACATTGTATGACGCTGTTTCACCAAATCCAAGCCACAACACGGTGGTGTTCACTCCGGATACACTGATGCAATTTGCTATTTATCCGGGACTGACTTGGCAAAACAGCAATGTATTTACCAATTTACAACCTGAAACAACGTTCTTATTTGTTCAGCGTATTGCAGCGGCGGGTCCGATTCCGGCATCTGACGCTTCTGAACCGCTGAGTGTGACTACATTGGAAGCACCCGATGGCGGCATCAGCATTCATCCTGAAATCTTTACAATCCGTCCGGGATTAAACCGCGGTTTTGTTGCTGATTACAGCGGCGATGTTGTTTGGACCATTTCGGGCGCAAACAGTGACAATACAAGCATTAATGCCGGTGGATTTTTAACAATCGCCGAAGATGAAACATCCAGATTTATTACAGTAACGGCCACCTCTGTTGCTGATGCCCAAATGACCGGTTCAGCCGGTGTTACCATTGCAAACGTGTCGATCATCGATGACATGATATCCGGTTTGAATTTCAATCAATATCCTGCACTCAGAGATGTTTTTGCCGATTATTTCTTGATTGGTGTTGCCGGTGATGGCGGCTTGGGTGGTGCATTAAGAACATCGCTCATAGGTTATCATTTCAATGCATTTACCTTTGAAAACTCCATGAAACCACAACCGCTTCGCGGAAACAATCCTGCGAATAGACTTGCACATTACAGCACATGGAGCGGCGGTGCAACCACAACCATTAATAATGCGAGAGCTGCATATCCTGGCATGCAAATGACCGGACATACGCTGGCATGGCATTCACAATCTCCGGATTGGATGTGGGATCGCCATCAAGGCGGCAGTGCAAACAGAGATATTGCACTGGAAAATATGCGTCATCATATTCGCGGCACAATGACCCGTTGGGGACATGAACTGCACGCGATGGATGTTGTTAATGAAGCAATTGGATCTGTTTCACCGACAGAGCCGGAAAATTGGAGAAATTCTCTTGCACGCGGTGAAGGTTGGTATCCAACACTGGGTGCATACTGGGTTGCTTATGCATTCATCTTCGCAGCAGAAATCGTGGATGAACTTGGACTTGACGTCGTACTTTACTATAATGATTTCCTTCTCCACACCACCAACAAAATGATTACAGCCTATGAAATGGTTAAAGAAATTAATCATCTTCATGCAACCGGTCAATTAAGAAATCCAATTACCAATGAAGTTTTCCAACGTGATAACGGACGATTACTCATTGAAGGTATTGGTATGCAAGATCGTCAATCAGGTGTTATTGATGTTGATGGTTTTGAGACTGCGATGCGTCAATTTGCAACACTGGGTGTCATGATTTCTATCACGGAAATGGATCTTTCATGGCCGGGCGGAACTTCAGTACGCGAACGTGAAATTGCGCAAGCTCAAGAATATGCACGTATTTTTGAATTGTTCCGTCGTTTTGCAGCAGGTCCGGCAACCGCTGGTTCTGAAGATCCACGTGTGCTGGAACGTGTAACATTTTGGGGGACAGACGATCAACAATCTTGGGCACCCGGAGATCCAATGATCTTTAATGCGCCTGTCGCTGGTCAAATTACTGCAAAAGAAGCATTCATAGCTATTTTAGATCCTATTCGATATTTAGAAATGCATCCATGGTCACCACCGGAGCCGGTAAATATTCCGGGCGTAAATATGTTTAATGTTGCAACAGATGGATTTACCGGTATGAATATTATTCTTGGTAACAATCCAAATGTGTTCCCTTATGCGACAGCCGGTGACGATGGGCAAGTTGCATTTAATCCTATTGCGGGTGCTACGTATCGGCTTGAAGTCAGATATCAAACATTTGGGACATATGGATTGGAAGCCCATTGGATTTCTGATAATGCAAACACATTTACCATCGGCAATGAGGCATTAAGACCGAGCATGCCAAGAATTACACGTGGTGATGCGATAACAGGTCCGGTTGCAAATCAAATACCCGTACAATTTGTAAATCCCGGCGTAGGTGGTTCTTTTGGCAGACTGGTAACAGAATTTGTTATGCCGAGCGATCCAGATCTTGTCGGAAATATTGCATTGCGCGGAATTAACGGCGGGCATGAAATCGGATTTTATTCGGTAGTTATTCGCAGAATCAATGATGATGGCAGCACGACATTGTTGGTGAACTATCCATACATTGTGATGCCACACGTGCCGGGCATTGTGGTTCCTACTCATGCCGGCATGGAAGGCGGGCGCGCGGACATTGTTGTCGGACGCGGACGTAATGTATGGCCTTTTGCAGATGGTTTTGGTTCGGATCATGAACGCTACGGCGAAGTTGCATTTGAACCGACACCGGGCGGCACATACCGCATTATGTTTAACACCACTTCATGGGGTGCTACCGGATATCGTGTCCGTTGGATTCCCGGTCTTGGTGGTGAAGATTATACGACTGCCGATGGTGCTGTTGTAAACGCATATCCAATGCGTCAATCCACATTTGGTTTCGGCATTCCGACACCGGATATGATAAATACCATCCCTATTGCAACAATTGTTCCGTCACATCCCAATGCAGGGGTGGTTAATACTGCCGGATATGGTGTGCATACTATTGTGCAAGATGTGTATTTTTCAGCATCAGAAGGATATCAAGGTTTAATCGGTAACATTGCCTTGCGTGGTACCGGAGGTTCCGGTTTGTTTGGTGTAAACTGGATTCTCATCCAAAGACTTGAAGGTGGGGCTGGTTCCGAAGCTATTGAAAATCTTAACTTCTGGCCTTATGGTCTTAGCCAGTTGGAAAATTTCCAAAACAATTTCAACTTATTCGCAGACGATTTTTCAGCACCAAGTCTCAATGTTGGTACCGGTGCGAATGCCGTAGTTGCCGGCATCACTCATGATGATGGTTCTGCTGTAAATGCAGCAAATCCACCAACCGGCGGTGAGCAGCTTCGTGCAAGAATTACTGCGGGTGCTTCTACCGGTGCCGGACTACGTTTTGGAACGACACTGGGTGTGCTTGCAGGTAATGTAACCTACACATGGACGGCCGGTGGCAATGTTGTCCAAACCGGTCCACTGAACACATTGCTTGTTACCAATGCAATGGCCGGACAACAAATTGCAGTGACCATCACATCGGATTGGGAAACCGGATCGTTAACAAGTCCGCTCACGGTAGCGGTTGTTCCGGGTGCAGAACCACCACCGGTAGTACCGGGTTCCACTTTTGCAGATTTTACAGATCCCGAATATTTAACCAGGCATTCAATGATTCCGGACCTAATGATTATGTGGGATGGAACGCCGGTAGATACGCCTGAACAATGGGATGAGCGCCGTGATGAAATCCGCCGTCTCTTAGAATTCTATTTCTATGGACCGGTACGCATTTCTGAAAATTATGTAACGTATGCATCACATACTGTAACCGGTACTGGTGCAACACGAACGCTTTCGGTCACTCTTGAAGGTGGACCGGATGCGGTCAATCATGCGACAGGTGCAAGTACGTATGGCACCAGTGTCACATTACCAAACTTTTTAATCACATTACCTCCGGGACCAATGCCTGCTGAAGGTTGGCCGCTTATCTTGGGTGCACCGCATTCTGCTGCGTTTTGGCATGCGCGAGGTTTTGCAACCGCCGCACAACCTACGGTTCGTGTACAACATGACATACTGTTTGGCGCAAGACTCAATACTGTATGGTACCGAAATACAGGTGCATATGGTATTGCTGCATGGCACACGGAAATGTTAATTCATGGTTTGCGTGCTGAATTTGAAGGATTGAACAGAATTGGTGTTAATCCTGAACGCATTGCTGTGTCCGGTGCGTCCACAAACGGAAAACGTGCCGCAGCGATTGGTGCAATGGCTGAATCCGTATGGCTTTCCATTCCGGGGGCGGGAGGAACCGGTGCTGCAAATATGTACCGTTCAAACTCCGGCAATACTGTATGGAATATGTTCACCGGTCCATCAACATTATATGGTGCACCCGGTATGCCGGCACTTGATGCTGCCAATGGATATTGGGGGCCGATTGGTCAGGCTGAATCATGGGGTGGACATGCCGGATGGGATGGCAATTACGGCGGTCATTACCGGAACATTCCGGATTTGAATGCCGACTTTGCGCCTATTGATATCCACTTTGTTGCTGCAATGTACGCGCGCCCCAATGCATTTTTCATGCCGGCAACCGGTATTGCAATGGAAATGACCAATGGTGTTCCTGGCATTCAACAAATGATTGATTATGCACTGCCTGCATTTGAAATGTTTGGTGCACCGGGACAACTTGGCGCAAGAGTGACCAGATCAGCACATGGCGTCGATCTTGAAGCAACAGCCGTCATCCTTGCAACTGTTAATTATGTGATGGGTTATCATACACCCAATAACGGTTATCCGGACATGGCACGTTATTTTGAAAATTGGACAAATGATCATCCGTTCCCTGCCGCAGTTATTAGTTATATCAACTCATTAAACTTTAACATTGCGCATATGCATATCACTCCATTTGCATCGGCTGAAAATGCAGAAACATTTGCACGTATTCAACCAACCTGTAATGGTGATTGCGTTGATTGTAGTTGTCCGTATTGGTGTGTGCACACAGCAGACTCGCTTTGCTGTGATCCCGGTCCTCCGGTGATGAATCCGGATACAGTGGTCAATTGTATCATTATTGATTTTGGTGACCTTGATTGCCCAATCCGTATGGGTTCTCCGCGTCAAGGACTTGGCTGGAATCAAGGTGCCGGTACTGGTACTGTTAATGCCAATGGGTTTTTACAACAACGCTTTACCAATCATGGCGGCGGAATCATCTTCAATTTACCGCTTGGTGATATTCAATTGGTATACTTTGATCAATTAACTATTGATTTTAGAGCAAGTGCTCAATCCGGTGCAAACCTTAATTCACCGCTTGGTGTTGTATTTGCACAAGATCGGACAGGTTTCCCTGGTTCAGGCAACTGGTGGGATGGTCCAACCGAATCCGTTCGAATGGAAAGAGCCTTTGCAGGTGCAGACATTATGTACACATATGTCTTTGACCTTACAGCACCATTTGCAATTGACGGAAGAAATGTTCCGCGTGATGTTCGTGGTTTAACCAATCATGCCCGAACATTCAGCGGTGATGTTTCACTGGCAATCGGACGTAATGTTCATACGTCAACATTAGAATTTGGCACCATTCATTTACGTGCCATTGGCTGTGATGGTGATTGTGCGACATGTAATGTTGTTGCTCCGGTTTGCACCGAAGCACTTGAAGCGCTTGTCGCATACGCACTTGAATTGTATGAAGCTGATTTCACGCCCGAATCATGGTATTATTTTGCAATTGCACTTGGAAATGCACAAGAGATACTGGATGCAAATTGCTGTATTACTCAAGGCGCTGTCGATGAAGCCTATGAAGCACTTAGATATGCCATAGACAACCTTGTTGCGCAAACAGTATATGTTGATACCGAAGCACTTGAAGCCTTGGTTGCATATGCGCTTGCGTTAGATGGGTCTGATTTTACATCAGAATCATGGTATGATTTGATACTCGCACTGGAAGCAGCAATAGCTGTGCTTGAAGATGAAGACGCAACACAAGACGAGGTTGATGAAGCCTATAAAGCACTTGCGTATGCCATCTACAATCTTGTTGAATATGTAACATATGTTCCGGTTGTCTGCACCGAAGCACTTGAAGCATTGGTTGCATATGCGCTTGCGTTAGAAGTATCTGAATTTACAGCAGAATCATGGTATGATTTCATGATTGCGCTTGACGCTGCGATTTATGTGCTTGAAGATGAAGACGCGACACAAGAAGAAGT
>Ga0209755_10001123_pt1 | contig 44178 bp, 44 predicted proteins | sample TergutCo191P1_FD_187301 | JGI IMG/M metagenome (GOLD analysis project Ga0209755, IMG submission 187301) | Cornitermes sp. P1 segment gut microbial communities from Petit-Saut dam, French Guiana - Co191P1 (SPAdes) (version 2) | ecosystem: Host-associated > Arthropoda: Insects > Digestive system... | reverse complement strand
GGGCAGTTGTAAAGAGTACACGGACAAAGGCTATAGCGGAAAAAATACAGACCGCCCACGATTCCAAGAACTTGTGCGGGATATTGAGCGGGGATTAATCCAACGTGTTATAGTTTACAAGCTGGACAGGATAAGCCGTTCGATAACAGATTTCTCAAACATGATGGAACTATTCCAACGCTTCAATGTGGAATTTGTATCAAGCACAGAAAAATTTGATACATCAACCCCAATGGGTAGGGCCATGTTAAATATCTGTATCGTTTTCGCACAGCTAGAAAGGGAAACAATACAAAAGCGGGTAACGGATGCTTACTACTCCCGTTGTCAAAAAGGTTTTCATATGAGCGGTAAAGTACCATACGGCTACAGCCTAGAACCCACGATATTAGACGGCATACGTACTAAAATGATGGTAGCAGAACCAGAAGCAGCCGAGCGGGTAAAGCTAATGTTTGACATGTACGCCGAACCAGGTACATCTTTTGGTGACATAACAAGGCATTTTGCAGAGCAAGACATGGACTTCAACGGCAAAGAATTATCACGCTGTACATTATCTAATCTTCTACGTAACCCAGTATATGCCCAGGCCGACACAGAAGTATATGAATTTTTCAAGTCGCAAGGTGCTAATATAGCAAATGACGTAGCCGATTTTTCGGGCTTAAATGGCTGTTATCTGTACCAAGGCCGAGACGTAGCAGAACGAAAAAACGCTGATTTGAAAGACCAAATACTTGTACTTGCACCACATGAGGGTATAGTATCTTCGCAAACATGGCTTGCCGTTCGCAAGAAGCTGTTAAGCAATGCGGGGTTTGGCGGTGGTCGTAAAGCTAAGAACACCTGGCTTGCGGGGAAAATCAAATGCGGGAATTGTGGCGCGGGGCTTATGTGCTTTAACAATCCGCTTGGCTATTCGTACTTTCGCTGTAGAAAGCGTACTGACAGAAAAAGCTGTGAAGGCTGTGGAACATTAAAGGTACGCGAACTTGAACAGTTTATATATGATGAAATGCTAGAGCGGATGGGCGAGTTTCAAACGCTAACAGGTGGTGATACCACTAAAACCAATCCCAAGATAACCGCGTTGAACGTAGAACTTTTACAGCTAGAGGCTGAAATAGAAAAGCTGCTTGATACTCTAGTAGGCGCGAATAGAACGCTACTATCCTACGCCAATAACAAGATAGAAGAACTGGACACCAAGAGGCAAACACTCATTAGAGCAATAGCCGACATAAGCGCGGAAGCAGTATCACCAGAACACATGAAACGCATATCCAGTCATTTAGATAATTGGGATAGGGCAAATTTTGAAGATAGACGGCTTGTAGTTGACGGCCTTATATCTCAAATCCGCGCAACAGAAGGAGAGGTTAAGATTGAGTGGAAAATCTGACTTTTTCTAGGTAATGCTATACTTTGGCAAGTAGTTGTACATTGTATAGTGAAGTTAGCTGTTCGTGATAATCATTAATCGCGTTTGCACATATCATGTTGTAATCATTGTACACGACGTTAATGTGTCGTGGTTCGACGCGGTAGATATGAGTGGTAAATATACGGCGAATTTTGGAGAACGCATAAAGGAATTGCGCAAGCAAAGAGGGCTGACCCAACGGCAGATGGCGCAAATTTTCGGTATCACCAAGCGGAATTATTAGCGTTACGAAAGTACGGACAGCCCAAGCAATGATACTTTGGTGAAATTGGCGAAGTTTTTTGAGGTAAGCACGAACTATCTGATAAGGCAAAACACAAAGAAGATTGAATTTGAAGAACCGTTGGAAAGTTACGCCGCATGGCTTCGCAAGATGGGTATCAATATTTCTGGCAGTAGCAAGAGCGGCATTGTCGTGGTTGAAGTTGCTGATGATGAGTATTACGAAATATACACAAATGTGGATGCTATTATGCAGATGAGCAAGGAGCATTTTTCGTTGTTGGCTCGGCAGTTAGGAAGGAAATGGCCGTTTGAAGATGACGGAGTATAGGGATATTTTGCCGTGATATTGTGATTAATCGTTAGAATATCTACATTTAAGCACATTTATATCGTAATGAAATAACACTACCAAGCACAAAGAGGGTCTGTTATAATGAAAACATACAATGAGTTCATGAGAGAAATTTCAAGTGATGAACTTTATAGAGGTTTACTTGCGTTTGGCATGTTTACGGATAAACTGCCACCTGTTTTTACATCAGAGCCGTTTTATGATTTTTGTGAAACACTAAGCCAACCATTCACAAAAGAAGAGAGGCGCATTGTAAATTATGAAGCTATGAGACATACAAGTGCGCCTCGCATTTTTGCTATACCCAACCCATTTGCTTATCAGTTGCTTTGTCGCTGTCTAGCAGACAATTGGGACAAGCTATGTGACCACTTTGAAAACCAAACAGGTTCATCTGAATATAAAATAAGTCGCATTCATGTTCGTAAGATGCCTGACTCTGAGGCCGTATTCACGAGTTTAGACATATCTAGCGATGACCCTTTGGGTTTAGAAGGGCATGACGAAGAAACACCTGAGCCAACCTTTAAGGAGCATATTTTTGATATGAATTTCCCTAATTGGAGAGATGGTAGTCCAGAGTTGGACATAATTATCGGTAAATATTGGCTTGTTAAGGCTGACATTTCAAATTGTTTCCCTAGTATATATACACATGCCATTCCGTGGGCATTAGTCGGAAAAGATGTTGCTAAAACAAGTAGAAATGGGAATACGTATTTTAATAAGTTAGATAAAATGTGTCAAAACATGAATTATGGAGAGACGCACGGAATACCCATTGGGCCCCATGCTTCAAATTTAATTTCTGAAATTATTTTGACATGTGTAGATGAAAGACTGCACACTAGATGGAAATATATTAGAAACATTGACGATTATACTTGTTTTGTTGAAAGCCGAGAAGATGCAGACGCTTTTTTAGCAGACCTTATAAAGTGTTTGCGTGATTTTGGTCTCTCTATTAACCACAAAAAGACATCAATAATTGAATTGCCAAAAACTCTTGAAGAAGATTGGCGTAGCAAAGTTGATGGCATATCACAGTATGAGCGCAATGGTAAATTGAATTTCAAGTCGGTGCAATATTATTTGAATAACGCAATTAATCTTGCTCAAAAATCTGATATGAATCTAGCTGTACTGAAATATGCTGTGAAAGTGCTTGGAAACAGAAGGAATCTTGATAGAATGACGGATAACGCAAAACATTTTTGTTGTAAAGTGATTCTTCATTTAGCATCCATTCATACATATCTTGTTCCTCTTTTGGATGAGTATGTTTTCGGAGCCTATAACACCGAGCCAGCTCAATTAAAAGGATTTGCAGAAAAAGTATTGAGGAAAAGTGTTAAAACTCGAAATTTTCAAGCTACTTCTTTTTGTGTTTATTTTGCGTTGAAATACGAAGTTGAGCTTCCAGATTTAAATGCGGATTTAGCGATAGAGAGTGGTGATTGCGTGTTTATGATTATGACAAAGTTGTATTTTGACAAAAATCCTAACGCAATTGAAAGCGATAAAATTTTAGCTCATGCTGAAACGCTTCTTGCTGATAAAGATGATTTTGAAAAAAACTGGCTTTTCGTATATGAAGCTCTTCCTGCATCTAAATTTTCGGGGTTGGGGGATTGGACAAGGATGAAAAATTCAAGTATAACATTCATCAATACTCTTGATGATATTTCGGAGTTAATTTAATAGCACATCAGCCAGCCAGTAAGCATTACAAAAAATACCGCCGATTGTTATGAGCAATGGGCGGTATTTTTTGTGAGAATATGCGATACTGGATATGCCTTGCCGTGAGCCGTAGGCGAACGAGAAGCCCCGCAGGGCCCACGGCACTTTGCACGAAGTGAAAGTGTCTAAGTGGGTTCATGGCACTTTGCAAAAGTAGTCATGATAACGCCCCTAACGCAACCACGCATAGCGTGATAGGGCATTTGCACTCACCGCTGGAAATATAACTGCATACTGGCTGAAAGCAGTAGGCGGTTATGCGCCAGCTATACCCACAATGACGATTTGCCATATCGTGATTACAAAAAAACTGGTTCGCCGTGTTCGCCTTTAGTGACGCGAAAAACAAATCCATCTTGACAGGTAACGGTCATTATGCTTTTTACTGTGATGGGTGGGGTGCTTACAGTGTTGCGGTTGTACTCGCGCTTGTATACATAGGGAGTAATTTCACAGTAATTCAGCCAGTCAACCCATTTCGTTACGCCGAACATTTTAGCTATGGTTTGCCATGAGGGAGTACCGCTAGTGCGGTTAGCATTGTGTTCCTCAGCAGAGCATGGCTTGTTGTTGTGGTAGTCGGTCAAGAATAAATCCCACCAATGCTCCTTGGTTTCGGTGAAGTAGATTTTAGACGAGCATAATTTTTGGTCGGGGTAGTGATTGTCTAAAAATTCTCGGAGGGTCATGTTGAAACGTAGCTTGATAACAGGGTGTGGGGGCAGCCCTTTTTTCTTGAAGTCTGTCACGGTGGGTATTCGTCCGTGGTCGATGATGAACTGGTCGATGGTATCGAAGATAGTTCTTTCGCTCCAGCCTGTGAATGGCATATCGTCTAAAATCTCTGCGATTTTTACCTTCGCCGTTTCGTCTGTCAAGGCTTCCAAAGCCTTATGTAGAGCCTGTTTTCGGGTCATTAGGGTATCCTCCTTCGGATATACGCCCCTAATGACATCAATAGGCACCGCATAGGTCGAAAACTGCACCCCATGGCTAACATCAAAATTATCAATAGCCTTAATAAGCCCAATGCAACCTACCTGAAAAATATCGTCGGCGTACTCCCCACGATTATTAAAGCGCTGAATAATACTCAGCACCAGCCGCAAGTTGCCAAAAATATATTGTTCCCTGGCCTCTTCGTCGCCGTTTAGAATTCTGTCGAACAGGGCTTTTTTTTCGTCACCTTTTAGTACCGGAAGCTTTGAGGTATTTACACCGCATATGTCTACCTTGTTGTGTTGCATAAATTCCCTCCCTTAGTCCAATACATAGAAGCATGTCCAGAGGGGGGGAATTTATACTGGTAATTTGTGGGGAGTTGTTTAATACCGAGATAATAGAAAAAGGGCTACCCCTTATGAGACAGCCCCACCACCTAAGGCCTAATTAGCACCCCAGTCAAAAATCTCCAAATAATTAACATGCAAGTTCCCTTCGGGTATCCCTAAAACCTTCTCAAACACCTCAAAAAGCTTTTTAGAGTAAGCCACCTTACTTTCCTTAGGCGAATCTTTAAACAGGCGCACCTCAACAAATCCGCCCTCAAAAGGTTTAGTATCCTTAAACATCACACAGCCATCATTAACACAAACTGTAGTAACCGCCGGAGTTTTACCCGGTATAATGGTTATGGCATTTGTAACCTCTACTTGCAGTGTCTGTATTTCTTCCTGGCTCATTTTCTTTGTTACATTAATGCTAACATAAGGCATTATTATTTTCCTCCTTCTTCCTTCTTAGCTCTGCGATTGCCTAAAGCGTAAAGGCGACACGCCAACTATCTTCTTAAACACCTTAGAATAATAACTCTGATCCTCATAACCCACCATTCCGGCTACATCAGATATATTAACACTAGCGTTCCTAAGCAACTTTTTACTTTCATCTATGCGAATTTTATTGAGATAGCTAGAGAAATTATGCCCAGTCTCTTGCTTAAACACCCTACTAAAATAAGCGGGGCTAAGATAAACAGAACCCGCCACATCTTCTAGGGCAATCTTCTTCATATAATTCAATTTTATATACTCAATAGCCTTAAAAATAACATCGGCATGTTTGGCATCGGTAAAGCGGAACATGTGATCCGCAAAGCGGTTCATGATAGTATCCAGCCAGGCCGTTAAATCTTTTACATTATCAAAACTGCTAATATCTTTAAGGTAAGCATAATTAGCGCCAAAAATCAGCTCAGGATTAGCTCCGTTTTTAGCGGCCGCCCTTGAAAGTAACACAATCAATTCCAGCACCCTCGAACGAATAACATCCAGGCGCACGCCGGAATAAAAATAAACATAGCTCATCAAATCATTAAGAAGCGCTTTCCCCTCGTCAGAATCGCCAGATTCCATGGCCTGTAAAAGGTTATCTTCTTTGTTAAGCGGATAGAAGCCTATCCTATCTTGAATTTCATCAAAATTAACAGCGGCAACATGGGACGGCGATTCAAGCGGCTCTTGTAAGGCGCTCAGGTAAGCGGCCGAATAATACAGTAATTCTGAGAAAGAATAAGCCTTACCTGGGTCAAGTAGCGTTAAATCCTCTAGGCGTTCCCGCAGATTTTCCTTATCGCCCTTCCAGCCTTTGTTACCTTCCATATATTTTTCTATATCCACTAACAGAAACGGCCCGGCAAGCAGACCGTACTGCAAGTCGCCACCATGCATAATGGGCGAGGCCAAATAAGCCAAGCCATGATGACACAGATGAACATACCTACCACCAAAGCGCATAGCCTGGCTAACGGCGTATAAATGCATAAATTTACATTCTACATGGTCGTCCATCTCAGATATTTTATAAAGGCATGTACTTGCCGTCCGGAAAATAACTTCGCCACTTGCATCTATAATAGCTGTCTCTAGTCCGGAGGCGCTTTTAAAATGCTCACAAGCTTTTTTAAATTCTTTCATATCACCTAGTCCTTAACTTTCTAGTAATTCTTCAATTTCAGCATCGCTTAGTGTTGTTAATGTGCCGCTATCTTCATTATCGTCTGATAAAACCGAATCAATCAGCTTACGCTTTTTGGCTTGCAGTTCCATTATACGCTCCTCTAAGGTCTGCATAGCCACCAAGTTAAACACTTGCACGGCTTTATTTTGCCCCAGTCTATAAGCCCTGTCTGAGGCCTGATCCATTACGGAGGGGTTCCACCATGGGTCGTAATGTATTACAACATCCGCGCCCGTCAAGTTAAGACCCGTACCTCCGGCCTTTAGGGATATAAGAAATACGTCCCTTTCCCCGGCATTAAAACGATCAACACTTTTTATTCTGTCAGCGGCCGGGGTGCTGCCGTCCAGATAAAAATACGATATACCCGCCTTATCAAGCGCATTTCTAAGAATCCCTAGCATTTCTGTAAACTGCGAAAATAACAAGCAACGATGTCCGGATTCTATTGCGATCTGTAAAGTCTCTAAAGCTAAATCAAGCTTTCCGCTACCACCTTTATAATTTTCTATGCAAAGGCTGGGATGACAACATATCTGACGCAGGCGCGTTAGCTGGGCTAAAATTTGTAACCTGCCACTTTTAAGCGGCCCGGCCGATAGCAGCTCTTTTAGCTCGCCCTTGGCCTTTAAGAAATGCGCCATGTAGATGCGCTGTTGCTCTGGTAGCATTTCCGCCATCAATGCGGTTTCTGTCTTTGGCGGTAGCTCGCTTAGTACGTTGGTCTTTAAACGCCGTAAAATAAATGGTGAAATCTGCTCTCTTAAGCGGCTGGCTTTCTCTTTATCGGCGTCCTTTGTTATAGGTATGTCGTATAGTTTACCAAATTTACGGGCGCTGTACAAATATCCCGGCATTACAAAATCAAATAATGACCACAATTCTGTCAATGTGTTCTCTATCGGGGTTCCTGTTAAGGCTATTCTGTGGTCTGCCTGTATGGATTTTATTACACGGGCGTTTTTGGTGGCCGGGTTCTTTATGTTTTGTGCCTCGTCCGCTATTAGGTACTTGTAGTGGTTCTCTTGGTATAGCTCGGCATCCCTCTTCATTGCATCGTAGGTGGTTATAAAAACCTTTACATCTGGCGTCATTAGAATATCAAGCCGTTTTTCTGGCGTGCCGGCTACTACTGCAAAGCTTAAATCTGGCGCAAATTTTTTGATCTCTGCCGCCCAGTTATATATCAGCGAGGTAGGGGCCACAACTAAGGCCGGTAGCTCGCTTAAATCGCTATCAAGCAATACCGCCAAAACTTGCAGGGTCTTACCCAAACCCATGTCGTCCGCTAATATGCCGCCAAATCCGCAACTTATTAGGTTCTTTAGCCACTTAAAACCTATCTTTTGGTAAGGCCTCATAATATTTTCCAAGGATTTTGGTACTTTAATTTCTTCCCGGAACTGCTTCATTAAATTTTTAAAGGCCTGATTCTGCGAAGGGATAAGCCCGTCAATATAAGGTGCCCGGTAGAGCGGCAACTGTAAACTGCCCTTTTGTATGTCTTTATAATCCGCATCCAGAGCCTCTAGGGAATCGGCCAGGCTAATAGTGGCCTCGTCCGTAAGCGACAGAAGGCGTCCGTCCTTTAGGCGATGATATTTCTTTTTAGCTCGGTAGGATTCAAGAGCCTCTGCCAGCTCTTGCAGTGTAAACTCTGCATCCTGTATGTATATGTCAAGCAGACGTCCCTTTAAGCGCACACCTAAATTGCCGCTTTCTGCCCTGACGGTTTTTTTACGTAGGCCGTCTGTAATGTATACTTCGGCCTTTTCGTAATTTTTAAGCTCTTCTATGCCGGCTGGGTTGTCGCCCACAAAGTCGTAAAGATTGTCACTGCCGGATAAGCGAAAGATACGGTTTTCCGCTTCCGCTACAAAACCCTGACCCTCTAATAGGCGCTTGGCAGTGTATTCCCCGGCTATGTCCCTGGGGCCCTCGTTTTCCCGCGGGTCAAAGGCATCGTATTGGTTATCTTCGTCGTATTCAAATACTACCCTACCAACTATGTCGCTACCTTCGCTGTCAAAATACATTTTAGCACATAAACTTAAATTAGTATCCTTTGCCAGACCCATATCTGCAAGTTTTGGCAAAACAGCGGATACAAAACGCCGTCTTGCATAGCCGCTTAGCGTAATTTTACCCTCTGTCATAGCGTCCAAAATTTGAGCGATTAGCTTAGCCTCTGCCTTGGGCATTCGGTGCATTGTATGGTTCATTATAAAGTAGTAGTAGCTTTGCCCTTTAAGCATATAATACCTGGCTTCAAAGCCTTCTGCTATGCTAAGCGTTAAGTCCTCGGAATCCTGGGATATTTCAAAGCGTATCTGCGGCGTTTCTGTACTTAGCCTAAGCAGATTTTCACTAAATTCATCAGATTTAGAAAAGAAGTCAATATCCCACTCTATTGCAGAATTGCCACAAATGTCGAAGAAGGTATCTACATTTCTTCGCGATAGCGGAAGCTCACGCCCATCGTCCTTTACTGCGTAGGGCTGGTGGCGTGTTATTCTTTTTACCATTTCGCTATAGATTTCGTCCTCTTGTTTAAGGAACTCTATCCAGCGGCGACCGCTTAGGTTAAAAGAGGCCAGGCTATGATTAAACTCAAGGCCGTTGCCGTAACGCACAGTTGTTGACTGCTTAACCGCCTGTAGAAACTTTGATAGGCTCTTTATGGTGTACATTCTGGAATAGCCTACGTAAAAGGTCAAGTAGGCGTCGCCTTCACCTCTGTAGTGGAAGCGCGGTACCATTTTTGCAAGGCGGGTACTCTCTGGCTTAGTAGGAACGTCAAGTTTATCGTCTATTTCTTGCAAGACCAGTTTTTCCAGGGTATCGGTAAGAGCCTCCTGATCCTGATTTCTGGTGGAAGAAGGTGCCCGCCCGTCGGAGAGGGCAAACAGAACCGCCACCACATGTTTGCAACCGCCATGCCAAATGCTTTGGCTGGCACAGCTACAGTTATAACGCGTTAAGTCGCCATCTGCGTCAAACTGTAAAGATACATCATAATTACGGTAATTTCCCTTAACAGCGGCTTTTATGAGTGTAATATCATTTTGCCTACGAGCCTGAAAAGATACAAGCTTACCTTCCCGGTAATAGCTTTCGCCCCGGGCGTATACGTCCTCATTTGCGCTAATGTCTAAAATTTTACCATTTGATATGGCATATCGCATATAAACTCACTACCCCAAAAAACCCGCCTTTAGCGGCGGGTCATTATTTCGTTTTGCTTCTTTACAGAATGTGCGTGTCGATAAGGTGTACCAAACTAGCAATTTCTGGCTTAGTAATTTGCGCAGTGGCTCCTAGTTTTTTACCTTTTTCGTACATTTCTTCCGTTATAAGGGAAGAGAACACAATAACAGGCAACTTACGCATTTCAGGATCTTCCCTGATTTGCTTAAGCAAGCGGTGTCCGTCCATTTGCGGCATTTCTATATCCGTAATGACTATGCTGACCTGCTCTTCAATGGGCTTGCCAGACTTTTTAGCTTCAACCAGCTTTTGCCATGCTTCCAGACCATTGTGACAGCAGGTGACGTTGACATAGCCTGCTTTTTCAAGAGATTCAAGCAGTAATCTTTCCAGCATAGGAGAGTCCTCGGCCATAAGTACGGGTTTAGAAACTTTGTTACGATGGCCAAGGTTATCAAGGTCGCTGATTTGAATACCGGAGGACGGGCTAATGTCCACGATGATCTTCTCAAAGTCTACCATGGTAATAAGGCGGTCTTCCAGTTTAGCTATACCGGTAGCAAGACCTTCTTCCCCGCCGTAAATGGCGGCGTCGGGCTTTTCGATAAGCGTCCAGGAAATCCTTTGGATAGCTTCAACATTGTGTACGTGGAAGGCTGTGTGAACTTTGTTAAAAGTGGTGATAATGAGGATGTCTTTCTCCTCATCCTCTGAAGGGGGTAAGCCCATGTATGAGGCAAGATTTACCACTGTCATAATCTCGTCCCTGGGCTTAAAAACTCCTTCCACAAAGGGATTAGAATTTGGCATAGGCGTGATGGGGAACAAACCATACTTTATTATCTCATTTACTTTAGCCACATTAATACCAAAATGCTGGCCTGCTACGGTAAACTCCATCAGCTCAAGCTCGTTAGTCCCGCTTTCAAGCAGGATTTCTGATTTTAAATTTTCTAACATGGGAGGGCCTCCTACATCTATTTTAGGCTTCTTGCAAACATCTTATATTGCCTATTATAACACGCTCTGGATATTTAACAATATCCTTTTCATATAAATTTTCTGGCGGCTTAATGTTTCCCTATCGGCTTGTTTGTGGTAAAGTGCATAATAACGGTTATTTTCTAAGGATAAAGGGGCAAAAATTAGTGTGCGGATTTTGTGGTTTTTTTGGTGATTCAGACAAAAACAGGCCTGAAATACTTCGGGACATGCTGACAAAAATTTCCAATAGAGGCCCTGATGATACGGGCAACTACATGGACGGCGATTTTGCGCTTGGCTTTTGTCGATTGTCGATTATTGGCCTGGATAGTGCTTGCCAGCCGCTCTATAACGAAGATAATACGCTGGTGCTGGTATTTAATGGCGAAATATACAATTACTTGGAGCTAAGAAGCAGGCTAATAGAGCGCGGCCATGTGTTTTCTGGTCAGACAGACAGCGAGTGTTTACTGCATTTATACGAAGAATACGGTACTGAGATGCTTAGCCATTTGCGCGGTATGTTCTCTTTTTTGATTTATGATACGATCAGTAAAACAAGCTTTGCCGCCAGGGATTTTTTTGGTATTAAACCTTTTTATTACACCTTGGCTAAGGGCAAGTTTATGTTTGGTTCTGAGATAAAAAGTTTTTTAGCGCATCCGGATTTTGAAAAGCAACTTAACGAAGAAGCTCTTGCTCAGTATATGAGTTTCCAGTATTCGGTGTTACCGGAAACTTTTTTCAAGGGGGTATACAAGCTACTTCCCGGTCATTATCTTATATACAAGGACGGGCAGCTTGAAACGCATCGCTATTTTGCGCCTAAATTTAAGGCGGCAGAAATGACGCTTGAAATGGCGGTAAATGCCATAGATAAGGTAGTGGGAGATTCTATCAAGGCGCATATGGTAAGCGATGTAGAGGTGGGGGCTTTTCTGTCAAGCGGTGTGGATTCTAGCATAGTGGCGGCGCGTTTTGGCGGTCAAAAGTGCTTTACCGTGGGCTTTGACTACAACGACTATAACGAGATAGCCTACGCGAAAGAGCTTGCGGATAAAATAGGGATAGAGCATCACAGCAAAACGATCACAAAGGAAGAATATTGGGAAGCATTACCAAAAGTACAATATCACATGGACGAGCCCCTGGCAGACCCTTCTGCGGTGGCCTTGTATTTTGTTAGCCAAGAGGCCGCCCGTCATGTAAAAGTAGCGCTATCGGGCGAAGGTGTGGACGAGTTTTTTGGCGGCTATAATATTTACCGGGAACCGCTTGATTTGAAAATATTGACAACGCTACCCATGCCCTTGCGGAAATTTTTAGGGAAATTAGCAGAAATGTTACCATTTGACATAAAAGGCAAAAACTTTTTGATAAGAGGCAGTAAAACGATAGAGGAACGCTTTATAGGCAACGCAAATAACATCTTTAGTAAGAAGGAGCGAGAGGCTCTGCTTAAAAATGATAAGGGCGGTAGCCCTCAAACTATTACTGAGCCTATCTTCCGCGAGGCCGGTAACGCGGACGATATTACCAAAATGCAACATTTGGACATTCAGCTATGGATGGCTGGTGATATACTACTTAAAGCCGATAGAATGAGCATGGCGCACTCTTTGGAGGTACGGACGCCGTTTTTGGATAAGGAAGTCTTTAAATTGGCCTCTCGCATACCTACTAACTTGCGGGTAAACCGTGGCGGTACGAAGTACGCCTTCCGGCGTGCGGCGGCAAAATACTTGCCGGAATCTTCCGCCAAGCGCAGAAAATTAGGCTTCCCGGTACCTATCCGCCTCTGGCTACGGGAAGATGAATACTATAACATGGTTAAGGCGCACTTTACCGGGGAAGCGGCGGAAAAATATTTTAATACTGATGTACTAATGCAATTGCTGGACAATCATAAAGCCGGCAAAAGGGATAACAGCCGTAAAATATGGACGGTGCTGATGTTTCTGCTATGGTACGGGCAGTTTTTTGAGTCATGATAAGCTACGCAGTAGAAGATACAATGAATTTTGCCGCAGAAATGTCGAAAAGCGCGAAGGCGGGCGATGTCATTTGCCTGTGCGGACAGCTTGGCGCCGGTAAGACGGCCTTTGCAAAGGGTTACGCCCGCGGGCTTGGTGTTATGGGGCATGTAAACAGCCCCACATTTACTTTGTTGCAAGTGTACGAAGATGGACGTCTGCCGCTGTATCATTTTGATTTGTACAGGCTGATGGATGGTAATGTTGATGAAGATACGCTTGAAGATATTGGCTTTTTTGAATATTTGGACGGGTCGGGTGTTTGTTTGATAGAATGGGCTGAATGTGCGCGGGATATGGTTCCGGCTGGGGCGTGTTGGATTGAGATAGGGAGGTCATCAAAAGATGGAGACGTTGAAAACGAACGAACGATACACATACGCTGATTATGAATCTTGGGACGAGCAGATTCCTAGGTGCGAGTTAATTGACGGGCTTGTATATAATATGGCCGGGCCGTCATTAGCGCATCAGGCTATAGCTGGTGAGATATTTTTCCAATTAAAAAACTTTTTACGCGGAAAAACCTGCTGCCCAATTATCGCGCCTTTTGATGTACGCCTAAACCACAATACCAAGGATGATACGGTAGTTCAACCAGATGTCTTTGTGGTATGCGATCGTACAAAATTAGAAAATGGCAAATCTTGCTTAGGCGCACCGGATTTTATTATTGAGGTAACCTCCCCTTCAAACCATAGACATGATTTAATAGTTAAGTTGACAAAATATTTACATTCAGGTGTACGCGAGTTTTGGGTTGTAGAACCAGAAGAAAAAATTGTAATAGCCCATAGACTGGTGGATAGCCATTATATGACGACCATTTATTCTGCGGATACCGAAATCCCCGTTTCAGTACTAGAAGGCTGTAAAATACGTATGAGCGAGGTTTTTTCTGAATGATCCTCCTAGCCCTAGACTCTTCCGGTACCAGCGCAAGCGCGGCCTTGATGGACGATTACATAGTCATGGCCGAGTTCACAGTAGGCGACCGCAAGCGAAAAACCCACTCCGAAACTTTAATGCCCATGATAAATAATCTTTTTGAGGTATCCGGCATAAGCCCTTCAAACCTAGATTATATCGCCTGCACCAACGGCCCTGGCTCTTTTACGGGGCTACGCATAGGGGCGGCTACGGCAAAGGGTCTGGCCTTTGCGACAGGCAAACCATTAATTGCAGTCCCTACCCTAGACGCAATGGCATATACTGTAGAAGGACTGTATTCTAATCCTACTTGGGTAGCGCCCATGATGGACGCCAGGCGCGGGCAAGCCTACTCTGCCTTTTACTACAACGGCAAGCGCCAAACAGATTATATGGCAGAGCCCGTAGAAGATCTGCACAAAATGTTAAAAGACCTAGCGGGCAACGATCAAATAATAATCATAAAAGACGGATGCCTACGAGCCTCAAGCGTAGGGGCCTTAGCCCTAAAAATGACAGCAAGCGCAAGCAACGATTTCGCCATACAATATATAAGAAAGCCGCAAGCCGAGCGCGAAAAAGAGGCCAAAATAACAATAGCCAACATGACCGCCAAGCATCTTGACGAGGTATTTGAGATAGAAAACAAGTCCTTCGCCATCCCCTGGTCTAAGAACGAGTTGCGCCGCGATCTTGAGGAAAATAAGAATTCTGCATACAAGGTAGCGATAAGGGGAAGCGGGGAAGTAATAGGCTATGCCGGTCTATGGCACATAGTCAACGAAGGGCAAATAACCAACATAGCCGTAGCCGAAGCGTACCGCCGGACGGGAGTAGCTTCCCGGCTAGTAGAATCACTAATAGCCCTAGCAAAAGAACGAGAAATGATAGGCCTCACCTTAGAGGTACGGGAAAGCAACGCCGCCGCCCAGGCCTTATACAAAAAATATGGCTTTAAGCCGGAGGGCAAACGAAAAAGCTACTACGCCGACACGGGCGAAGATGCTATAATAATGTGGAATTACTTTTAGGGAGCATAATATAATGGAGCTTAAATGGAATCAACTCAAGTATTTTTTCAACGAGGATCAATTAAAAGAAACCGAAGCCACAGCAGAAGGAAGTAGCCTAATAGGTCAAGCAAGAGCCGCAGAAGCTCTTTCTTTGGGTCTCTTAATGAAGAAAAAGGGCTACAACATCTACATCACGGGCCCGGCCGGGGCAGGCCGCACCAGCTTCGCCAAAAAATTTGCGGAAGAAAAAGCCCGCACAGAAACCACCCCGCCAGATTTATTATACGTCTACAACTTTGAGAATCCCAAGTGCCCAAAAATACTACGTTTACCGCCGGGCATGGGCGGCAAGTTGCAGGAGGAAATGAACGAGCTAATGAATCTCCTAACCAACGAGCTACCAAAGGCCTTTGCCAACCGCGAGTTTGAAGCGAAAAAAAGCGAGATAGTAAAGGTCTACCAACAAAAGCGAGACGAGATAATACGAGAAATAACAGAAGAGGCCAAAGAGCAAGAATTCGGCGTAAAAAACACCAACAGCGGCATATACTTTATGCCAATAATAGAGGGCGAGCTAATAAACGAAGAGCAGTATGACGAGCTAAGCCAAGAACAGCGCGACAGCATAGCCAAGAATTCCGAGGCAATCCAAAAGCACGCCGCCGAAGCCATGCGCCAAATAAAAGAGTACGAAAAAAACACCCGCAAGGAAGTAGAAAACCTAGAGTATTCCGTGGGTTTATTTAGCGTAGGCCATCATATCAACGCAGTAATGGAATCCTACGAGTCCGAAGAGCAGGTAGTGACGTATTTAAAGGCCGTAAAGGAAGATATTTTAGATAATCTGGAAGATTTCATAACAGAAGAACAGGAAGAGGAAGAAAACATCGCCTCGTATCTACCCTGGTACAACAAGAAGAATCCGGAAGATCTTTTCACAAAATACAAAATCAATTTAATGACCACCAGCGAGCCGGATAGCGGCGCACCTGTGGTAGTAGATTTTAACCCGACCTACGCCAACTTAGTAGGCGAAATAGAATATGACAACGAGTACGGAAACTTCTCAACAGATTTTATGAAGATAAAGCCCGGCCTGCTACACAAGGCCAACGGCGGCTATTTAATACTGCAAGCGCAAGACATACTGGCAAATCATCACGCCTGGGAAACGCTAAGAAGAACGCTAATAACCGGCGAGATAGTAACAGAGCCGCTACGCGAGTACACCACAGGGGTGGCGGTAAGTGGCGTAAAGCCTGAGCCCATTCCCATAGAGGTAAAAATAATAATAGTGGGCGGCGGCTGGTATTATAGTCTGCTGTACGATTTTGACGATCAATTTGAAAAGCTATTTCGGATAAGAGTGGATTTCGACTACGAAATGCGGCTAAACAACGAACATATACGGGACGTAAGTAACTTCGTAAACTGCTATACCCAGGAAGAGGGCTTGCCAAATGTAAGCCAAGCCGCGCTGGGCTGTTTGCTGGAATACGCCGCAAGACTAGCCGAGCGCCAAGACAGATTAACAACATGCTTCCATAGGCTAACGGAGATTATACTAGAGGCCGCCGCCTGGGCAGAGCAAGACAGCGTAGAAAGCATAACAGATTTTTACGTAAAAAAGGCGATAAAAAAGCGGACCTACCGCCTAAACATGTACGAAGAAAAGCTATCTGAAATGATAGAAGAAGAGACGGTAATGATAAGCACGGAAGGCGAAAAAATAGGCCAAATAAACGGCCTAGCAGTAATTGACACAGGCGATTACGCCTTTGCCAAGCCGTCAAGAATTACCGCCACCACCTACATGGGCAAAGCGGGCATAATTAATATTGAAAAAGAAGCAGAAATGTCCGGCAGTATCCACGATAAGGGAATGCAAGTGCTGATAGGCTTTTTGGGTCAGACATACGCCCAAGAATTCCCACTATCGCTATCATGCCGAATAGGTTTTGAGCAAAACTACAGCGGCATAGACGGCGACAGCGCTTCTAGTACGGAGCTGTACGCGGTGTTATCAAGCTTATCTGGCCTACCTATTCGCCAGGATATAGCCGTAACTGGAAGTATTAACCAGCATGGTGATATTCAGCCTATAGGCGGCGTTACCTATAAGATAGAGGGTTTTTTTGATCTGTGCCAAAAGCGCGGGCTAACGGGTAAGCAAGGGGTTATTATTCCTAAGCAGAATATTAGGGATTTAGTGCTAAACGATGATGTAATAGAGGCCGTGCGCCAGGGGAAATTTCATATATACGCCATAGGGCATGTGGACGAGGGAATCGCGATTCTAACAGGCAAAGAGGCCGGCCAGGCAGACGCCCATGGCAGATACCCTATTGATTCTGTGCATGGTAAGGTGCTTAAGAAGCTCAAAATTTATCATAAGCGGGTTTTGAAGAATGATGGTAGTGAGTAAGCTTGATCGCTTGGTCGCTTGATCGCTCGCTATTTCAGTTGGTGACTGTGAGTCACCAACTGAAATCCGCACTACCGCAACAAGGGCATACTGCCCGTCAGTTTATTTACCTGCTTCTTACTCCCGCAAATGGCTAAGCCGAAATAATTCAAGTCCGCTTCCGGAACATCGGCAAGCTTCTCAATAAATTCGTCATATGTTTTACAGCTTTGGGCAATGTCAGAAAAATCAACCACGCTTAACTCAGAAAATTCCGGCTGATACAGTGTTTCCCTCAGCTTTTTTATAATTGAAACACTGCCCTTTAATATTGGTATAGGAAACTCTATAATACCAAGATGGCGGCTACCCGTTTTATCAAACACATCTGCCCCAACCATATGCGGAAACTGCTTTCCGAGTGTCACACCCATAACTGCCGCTGTATTTGCAATGATGCCAAGAGGCAAATCTCCGTCGATAACCATTACACATTTCATATAGTTTGCTCCTCACTAAATATATCCTGATACAACTTGGGGGTTAGTCCTATAAAATTCTTAAAAAAACGAGTAAAGTGGCTTTGATCTGTGAATCCGGACTGCAAACCACTGTTGATGTAAATACTGGCGTATAGTCTCTGCCAGTAATTTCTGATGCCATCCGGCGCATTACCTCCGTCTCGATATTAAGACAGCGCCATTCTAAAGCCTTATTGTCCACTTGCTCGCAGGCGTGATTATCTAGCGGGTTAAACAGCAATAAATCACCCGCGCTGATTGTATATTCCTTATTTTTGCAGGCCAAAAATCTGCGGCCTCTCTCCACTAGCCCCACAACATAATATTCGTGAAAGTGGTTGGGAAACTTCTGCATTATACCCTCAAAATGATATGCCTCTATTTTTAGACCGCTGTCAAAACATGCTTTTTTCCTTTCCATTTAGATTGATCCCTCCTTGTTCCGCAGGGTAAGTATATCATATATTTTTTAAGGGCTATTGAATGATATTGGCATCTTGTAAGAATTGAAAAACGGAAAATTATATGATAGGACAGTTTGTCGAAACAAGCATCTTTACTAGACAATGGAAAGAGCTAGGCTTGGATGATGATAATTTATCCAAATTACAAAGTCATTTAATGAAAAATCCGTATGCTGGTGATATAATTGTAGGCACAGGCGGTGCAAGAAAAATTCGCTTCGCTTTACCACATGGAGGCAAAAGCGGAGGATCAAGAATAGTAGGATGTGCGCTATAAAGGGTGAAAATAACGCTGTTGCTTGCCCTGTTACCACTTACCAAAGGTTTGGCAGTTGCAAATGGTAGTCATATAAGGATATAATCTGGACATCGAAAGGAGAGAGTGCGAATGCCACATGTTCAGGTTAGACCTTCAAAGGATTTACGAAATCATTACAGGGATATTGCGAACATCGCAAAAAAAAGCAACCCTGTAATCATCACTAGCCACGGTAGGGGTGACACCGTTTTAATTAGTATGGATGATTACGCAAAATATGAGGACTACTTACAGCACCAATATATTATTAACGAGCTGAAAAAAGCAGAGCAGGAAGCGGCAGACCCTAATACCGAATGGTACACCCATGACGAGGTATGGAACGAAATTGGGGAGCGGCGGAGAAAGCAGAATGTATAACGTCAAATACATGCACGGTGCAAGACGAAATTTACTTGAAATTGAAAAGAACCTTGATGCAAAGGATACACGACTCACCGATAAAATTCTGCAAGCCATAAACGAACGCATACAATCATTGCAGGAAATGCCCATGCGTTATCCATCATATCCACACAATCCAACGTACAGATGGACAGGTGTTCACAATTACATGATATTTTATAAAATAATTGGCGACAATCTGATTGAAATACACAGGATATTGCACGGCGCACGAGACCTTGAAAGTTTAATATCCGGAATATAATTAAGTAAGTGGCGCACTTATGTACTACAACGAGCATGGTACGTGCGTGAAATTTATCAGGCTGTGTGAAAACACTATTTTTGATGAAAATTTACGTTTTCACACAGCCTCTTATATTTAGGAGGAATCCATCTTGATTAATGGAATAAGCCATATAACCTTTATTGTAAAAGATTTAGAGCGGACAACCCTTTTCATGAAAGGCATTTTTAATGCAACGGAAGTCTATTCGAGTTCAACAGTAAAGTATTTCCAAATAGGTGATATATGGATTGCGTTGAACGAGGGCGAGCCTTTATCGGAACGCACTTATAATCACGTTGCTTTTCAAATTCGAGAAAGTGATATAGACAATTACATCGAACGAATAAAAAATGTTGGAATTGAAATTAAACCCGACCGCCAACGCACAAAAGGCGAAGGACGTTCCATTTACTTTTATGATTTTGACAACCATCTTTTTGAATTGCACACGGGTACATTGTCCGAAAGGCTAACCCGTTGTTCAAGATTCAAACATGCCAAATGAATATTTAGTAGTGTTATTTCCACCCTTTATAGCGTGCATCATATACGTCAATGTAATCCATGATAATGAAATTCATTTGCTATTATGCTACCCCAAGGGTAAGCATGGATAAAGATTTATTTGATGATTTAATCGCCTCATGCAAAGAGACCATAGAATATCAAAAGGGGAACCTACAGCTAAAAACAAGCGTCCTGGAAATACCCGACGAAGAAATAGAAAGAAGCCAGTTATTCTACCAAAACTTTGAAAGCTTGCCAGAACCAAGCAAAGAAAAGGCTATCAAATATGTGGCTGAATTATTGCAAGCCTCCGGCGACTGATATAAGTGTGACAAAAAAGAGGGAGCCTCAGCTCCCCCCTTTCCACTACCCCACTAAATCATCAATATAATCATGCAACGCCAGCGGCGACAATGCACCTGCGGCCATGGCTCTTGCCCATTTTTCGGCCTGTTCGTATGATTTTGTTATGCCTTTTGTCTCTTCTGAAGAAGTCCTCTCTATCTTTATGCCATAGAAAGTTTGATCTTCTGAATTCTCAGTCTGTATGTAATAACTAAGATCCCAGTTGCTACCCAGCTCGTCTGTAAACCCTGACATTGCCACCTTTTGTTCCCTTGTCTCTCTCTTCATCTTTCGTTCAACTCCATTCTGATGTGTACATTTAGTATGAAGTTGATTATAACATATAGTATTATATTTTACCCTACCTTTAGCTCGTCAAATTATCTTAAGCCATGGGGAATTTGTCGTTATACTCGTTACACCTTAGCAAACTGCAATTGCGGGCGTTTAGGCTCAGAGGCATAGCGAGCATAAAAGACAAGCACAGACATGATTTTAGCAGATTCGATTAATATTCCCATTATGTTCCAACGGAATTCGCCATACAAAATGTTGAGGGGGGTCTGAGTCAGCATAACTACTAGTGCATAAAATACGACAGCAATACGAACGTAGTGTACACCCGGCAAATACTGACCAATAACAAAACCAATAGCGACAATTAGTCCAAGAATATGCAACCATCTAACCTGTTCAGGCGCGTTCATTACAGTAAAGGTACCGGCGACTATGGCTATAACTATCATGACCAGCAGAAAGTTAAGCCCAGCTTCCTTGCTTTCCGGCGTGTTTTTAGAGAAGATTCTATAAAACACCAAATTTCGCACAGTGCTGTATACGGCGGCTACAATTAGCGAAAGTTGCGTATCTATCCCTGTCGCCAGACCAATAGCGACAAACATTGTCATCCAAAAGAAGCTACCAATACCAGTGACAAGAAAATACCTGGTCTTATCCTTTATCTGGTAGGATGTAAATTCAAATCCGATGGTGATAACACCTAAAATTTGCGCAATAATAAACCACATATTCATAATTAAATACCCCTTTACCCTTCTACGCCACTGTTGCGACTCGTTCGATTTCTTCTATTATGGCTTCGTATTTTTTGCAATAAGCAAAGGCAAGAGCGCCAGGCCCAGTATGCGTACCTATAGCCGCACCCACACATGTTATTGGCGTGTCTATTTCTATGCCTAAATCTGCCTCCATTTTCGATTTGAAGGAAGCGGCATCGCTTTCGCTTCTAATATGGCCTATGCCTATACGTACATCAGCTTTAGCATCTTGCACGGCATATACCATGGCTTCGTTTATAAGCCTGAGGCTGTTCTTCTTGCCACGAACGCTGTCTAACTGGGAAACTTCTCCGTCAACTAATTGCAAAATGGGACGCAAGCCTAAGATTCCGCCAACCAGCGCTGTTGTTGGGCCAATGCGGCCACCCTTTTTAAGATATTCCAAGCTCTCTACAGTAAAGTAAATTCTGGTTGTCTTAAGAACTTCCTTTGCCAGTTTTACTGTGCGCTTTAGGCTAAAGCCGGCATCGCGCATTTTAATCATCTCGCGCAGAATTAAGCCCTGACCTACGCTACCGTTAAGCGAATCAATTACCTCTATAGTGCGGGCTGGGAAGTCGTTTCTTAGAATATCTGCGGCTATGTTAGCGCTATTGTTAGAGCCGCTCACTTTCGATGAGATGGTAATTGCTATAATGTCCAAGCCAGCTTCTAAGGCCGGAGTGTAATAGTCGATGTAATCTTGCGGGTTTGGCTGGGCTGTTTTAGGGAACAGATTCTTTTCGGTAGCCAAGCGGTTAAAGTAATCCTCATTACTTATGTCTATGCCTTCTTTTAGATGGCTATTTTGGTCAAAACTGATGTAAAATGGAACTACAGTCACATCTAATTTTTTTGCCTCTTCATTAGTAAAATCGCAACCGCCGTCTGAAATTATTTTGAACATAGTGGTAAATCCTCCTAGGTTTTATTTTTGGGTTCTATAGTTATAGACAGAAATAAATTGACATGCGTTGCATTTAATTTTAAAATATTTTTTCCAAAGGAGGTGCAGGGTGGAAGATAGCTTAATAATAGATATGTTTTTTGCAAGGCAAGAGTTAGCCATTGAGGAAACAAAGCGCAAATACGGACGGCGGCTGTTTAGAACCTCAAACAATGTTTTATCCAACAGCGAGGACGCGGAAGAATGTGTCAACGATACCTTACTAAAGGCCTGGGATGTTATTCCGCCTAGCCGGCCTGTAATGCTTGGCGCTTTTTTGGCCAAAATCGCCCGAAACCTTTCTATAAATAAATGGGAGGCAAAGGGTGCGGCCAAGCGCGGCGGCGGCGAAACAAATTTACTGCTAAGCGAGCTGGAAGAGTGTATACCGGCCCTAAGCGGAACAGAAAAGGAATACGAGTCTAAACTAGTAGGCGAGGCAATTAATTCCTTTTTAATAAAGGAAAAGCAAGCGGCGAGGGTAGTATTTGTTTTAAGGTATTTTAACGGAGAAAGCATAAACGCGATAAGCGAGCGCTTTAAAATGTCCGAAAGCAAAATAAAGTCTATGCTATTTAGGACTCGCAAAAAATTAAAAGATTATTTAGAAAAGGAAGGGCTGACAATATGAGCAGAATACTAAGGCTACTTATGGGCATAGGAGAAATTGACGAGCTATTTATAGAAGAAGCGGAAACGCTTAAATCGCTACGCAAAAAGCAGATTATGAAGTATGGCACCTTGGCGGCGGCGGCTTCTGTTGGGCTGGCTGTTACTTACTTTTGGGTAAAGGCCAGAAGGGCCGGATAAAGCTTTTGACAAAACACGCTTAGCTATGATATTGTGGCGCGGGAAGGGGTATCTTTAGATGAGGCTTCCGCGTTTAGTCTTATTTGACGAACAGGGCTTAGACAACCAAACAATTAGATCGCTAAAGCTGATGATTTTAGCGGTGGTCTTTGGCATTGTACACTTTAACGTTGTTTCCGGCATAGCTTTTGCCGGATATTTGCGGGCTTTAGGTGTTTCTGACTTTGTTTTTGGCCTGCTTTTTGCTATTGGCCCTATGATGTCGCCCCTTCAGCTTGCCGCTTCTTATCTTCTGGAACGTAGCCGCAAGCGCCGCGGAATGCTTATCGGCGCCGGACTGGCACAAAGGTTAATTTGGCTACCCTTTGGGCTTGTCCCCTTTTTTATTCCCATGGAATACCTAACCATGCGTATTTGGATGGTTTCTTTATTTCTGTTTATCTCGGCGTTTTCCGGGCCTTTCATGAATATAGCCTTTCAGTCGCTGGCGGCAGATATAATTCCTGAAAATATTCGTGGCCGTTATTTTGCCGTTCGTATGCGTATTTTTACTGTGTTTGGGATAATAGGCGGTATTTTTACCGCTTGGATTCTGGATAGCTTTTCGCCCTTCTACAGCTACGCACTGGTATTTACTTTGGCCGCCGTAATGGGCACCATTGACGTTATATGCTTCTTCGGCGTTAAATTCCCAGAAATGGCAACACGCTCTGACGAAGAAGAATCCATGTCCTTTTTAGAGATGCTTGGCACGGTCGTTAAAAATAAGCCTTACATGCGTTTTATTTTATTTATGACCCTTTGGTTTTTTGCGCTGAGCCTATCCGGGCCTTTTCTGCTGGTGCATCTGCGGGAAGGGGTAATGCTAAGCAACACCCTTATTACCGTGGCTGTGCAGATATTGCCTAATATATGCGCGGTGCTGATTGTCTCGCGCTGGGGCAGGGTGCTTGACAGCCACGGGAACAAAACCGTTATGCAGTTGGCCAACGGAATACTATGTTTTTCGCCGTTTCTTTGGATTTTTACGACTAATAACAATGTTTCGGTTGTACTCATTATGATAATTGCTTTGTCTAATGGCTTGCTGTTGCCGGGCTTTGACCTGGGTGTTAATAATATTATGCTGGGCTCTGCGCCTAAGCTTAACCGCTCTATGTATATTGCGCTTTATTTTACTTGCGTTTCTATTTTGGGAATGGCGCTTGGGAACGCCACCGGAGGCTGGTTGCTTGACCATGTATTTTCCGGCTTCGAGGCGCAGAATATCTCGCTAATTGGCGTACAGCTTACGCGCTATAGCTATTTGTTTGCGCTTACGGCTGTTTTGCGATGTCTGATTGTGTATGTGGCCTTGCCGCGTATGGTTCCCCGTGAAGAGAAAAGCAATATGTCTGCCCTAGATTTATTAAGGGATATAATAAGCTCCACCCGCAAGAGACTAAGATGGAGAAGGAACTGGAACACCCTCCGATAGCTAAGCATATGCTGGCATAAGAAGGGAGCGTGTTACCATGCTTCTTATTATGGAGGCGGCGGCGCTGGCGATTATCCTTGCACTAGATGCATTCGCCGCGTGCTTCGCTTACGGTTGCAAAAAAATTAAAATACCCCTTATATCGGGGCATGTTATAAATTTGATCTGTACTGCGGTTACGGGTTTTTCTTTTTTGATTGGTGCAATATTTGCCCAGCATATCCCCGCCGAGCTGGCGATATGGCTGTCTTTTGGCATTCTTATGACAATTGGTGTAATCAAGCTTTTGGATAGCATAACAAAATCAATTATTAGAAAGCATACCGATATTAACAAAGAAATAGCGCTGTCGCTGTTTAATTTTAAGCTGATACTGCATTTGTACGCCAACCCAGAGGCCGCCGATGTGGACGCTTCTGAGAGCCTTTCTACAAAGGAAGCGGCGGTGCTGGCTGTTTCGCTGTCGCTGGACGGCTTTGCCGTGGGCTTTGGCGCCGCACTGCTTGGGGTTAGTGGCTGGGCTGTTGTTTTTTTTGCGCTTATTGCTAATGGCCTGGCGATTTGGGCAGGCGGGCGCTTGGGGAATAATTGCGCTAAGTGGCTTAGGTTTAATATTTCTTGGGTTGCTGGGGTGGTGCTTGTTGGGTTGGCGGTTAGTCGGTTGGTTTAGCTATGCTCCTACCGATGCCTGTATCTCGTCTAGCTCTGTACGAGTAAACCTAGTATATTTCATTATTTCCATGATGTCTTTCCCGTCAGATAGCATTTCCTTAGCAATTTGCCTACGTACGTCCCTATCGCGCTCATTAACAGCATCAAGCTTTTCTTCTTCAAATATTCTAGCTACCTTAGTCATTTTAAGCCACTCCCTTATCATTTCAGAATACTTGTTCAACTTGGATATAACCAATTAGCTGGCCTCACTAAGGGGCTGGTGGTAGACGCTCCCTTATTTGTAAATGGAAGGGTTTTCAACTCCACTGTGAATAGCCGCCTCAAAACCTTGTGCAAGAAAGCGAACATATCTGTAATTTCGGCGCATGGCCTTCGACACTTGACAACTTTGGATAATGCCTAAATAAACATTCTTTGCAAATATGCTGCCTTTAACTTGCTAAGTTGCTCTAGTTTTTGGGTTTGGGCTGTTATTTGTGTATCTATGTGGACAAAAAAAGCACCAATTTTCATCTGTTCTTCAATTATCGGCAAAAGAATATTAAAATCTGTAAGCATAGGAAGCCTCAATGAATCAACGGTTGCTCTTACAGTAAATGTCATTGCGTGTTGCTTAAATGTTTTCTGCATAGCATATAAAACAAACAAGCAGTGAGCATCAGAAGAAAAATCAGATATTTTATAGACCCGTTGGTGGTAGTCGAATTTGCCATTGATATAGTGGTATATATCGCCCAAGCGACCTTCGCCCGGAACAAGTATAGCTTCACCATCAAATAGATATTTGTTGCTACGTTCAACTTTTTCTGATCGTACAAAAAACGGATATTTGCCATCAGCAACAGCATCTTGAACGTCGCTTGCGCCAGTTTTAATATTTGAAATCGCACCAAGTGAAACACTAATCCACGGATCTGTAAACCCACTAAACCGCATCTTTGGCGTAGTTTCTCCAACTTGCGGAAACATCTGTTGCAAATAAGCCTTTTTGAGCCGTTTCACCCCTTCCAACTTACGCTTTTGATTAGTGATAATAGTGTCGAAAGTACGGAAAAATTCGCCGATGCTGGATTGTTCTTCAAGGCAAGGAAGTCGTAACAATACATCCATCAAATCAGAATTGCTGATATGAACAACTGATTTACCCTGTGCCCTTCTACTTAACTCTTTTTGTTGATTACCGTTTGAAATTGTGACTGCTAAAAAAGGTGGATGAATTGTTGTGTTGGGTTTGACGATGTTCAAATCACCGCCAAGAATTACGCCAGCTTTCGTTACAACAGATGCTCGGGATATATCTTCTGCGGTTTCGCCTGATGACGGCACAATCACTTCACCGCCTTGACTTAACACTGAATTGTCTCTCATATGAACGAAAGTGTCTACATCGTTTATTTCGGTTTCGTATTTTGTATAAAGTCTGCCATAAAGAATTATTGGAGTGCCTTGGGAAGTCAAATCAGCTTTGGAATAACCGCTTCCTTTGGAAAACTCTGTAACCTCCCCCAACTTCCGCTGTTCCCAAGCGCCAGTAAAACCCTCAAACCTAATCTGAGGCACAGCTTTCTGCTTATTGCTCATTTATTTTCACCTCTATACTATGAGCCATATCCAAAAACAAACTAAAATCACTTCTAAATTCGTAATCCATCGCTACGGCAGTTATTAAGTATTTCTTAATAACTAAGTTTTCGCGCTTTTTGCTTTTAGGCATGGATATTACCCCGTTCAAAAATTCGTTTTGTAGCTTCAATTAGCTCTCCGGAATCCTCTGTTATAGCGAGTTTATTAAGCAATTCCAAAAATTCTGCTTCGCTCTGTTCAATTTGCTTGTTTAATACGATCATTTCCTGACTTAACGCCACTATATCAATCGGCTCTTCTTCCTCAAAGGTATCTACATAGCGGGGAATATTAAGGTTATAGTCATTGCCAACAATTTCCTCATAGCTGGCAAGGTGTGCGTATTTTGAAATATTTTCACGCTTTTTATATGTTTCTACAATCTTAGCTATATCTTCGCTACGCAAATTATTTTGATTTTTCTGTTTTTCGTAATCTTTGGAAGCGTCAACGAATAAAACATCGCGTCCGTTGTTCTCTCTGCCTTTTTTCAAGATAAGCACAACTGTTGGTATGCTTGTCCCGTAGAAAATGTTCGGCGGTAAGCCTATAACGGCATCTATCGCCCCCATTTCGAGTAGAGTTTTTCTAATTGTTCCCTCGGCAGAACCCCTAAACAATACGCCGTGCGGCAACACTATTCCCATCGTTCCCTTTTCGCTTAGGTGGTAGTACCCGTGCAATAAAAATGAGAAGTCTGCTTTCGATTTAGGGGCAAGTTTACCATAACGTTCAAAGCGCGGGTCGCTCATAAACTTGGAATCAGCACTCCACACAGCGGAGTATGGTGGGTTCATTACAACGGCGTTAAAAAGATATGGCTCATCTGTCGGCCAGTCCTCGTCAAGAGTATCACCGTTTCTTAATCGCATTTGGCTTTGGTCTACGTTATGTAATATTAAATTCATTCTGGCAAGGTTGTATGTTGTGGTATTAAGCTCTTGCCCGTGATAATGCACCTTTTTGGGATTATCAACAAACTGGCGAATATTAAGCATAAGAGAACCAGAACCCATTGCAGGGTCGTATACATGGAACGGAGCAATATCCTCTTGTCCTATAGCTACTATTTCGGAAATAATTTTACTAACGGCTTGTGGGGTGTAAAATTCGCCTGCTTTTTTGCCCGCGCCTGCGGCAAATTGACCTATTAGATATTCATAAGCATCGCCAATAACATCGCCGGCATGGCCAAAAAGATCTATTTCATCAAGAGTTTTAATTACTTCCATTATGGTGATGTTTCTTTGATTTGAGCTTGAACCCAATTTTGTTGATTTTAAGTCTACATCGGCAAATAAGCCTGCAAATTGCTCTCCCTGTCGCCCAAGCTCAATAAATGCGTTTTCTAAATCACTAATAAGAAATTCGTACTCATTTTTTCGCATAACATAAAATAAATTTTTAGGTTCAATAAAATAGCCAAGCTTTTTTGATATGATTTGTTTAATATCGTCGGCATCTTCGCTGTGCCAATCTAAAAGCCCTGTAAGCTGTGTTTCTCTATCTGGGTATTCTGTAACTTTTCCGTTTTCTTCTTCGTAAACGGCTCGTAGTTGTTGATCTGATAGATATTTATAGAAAACAAGCCCTAATAGATAGTTTTTATATTCGCTGGCATCCATTTTGCCTCGTAGTATGTCGGCTGAAGCCCATAGTTTTGTGTTAAGATCGGCCATTGCCCATGCTCCCCCCTTTTGCCCAAGCAGACAATCTTCCTATCCATTGCCGAAAATGCTGACATTCATCTGCTATTTTTGTTACACCTATGCGTTGTGCGATTTCAACACCATTACGTATTTTACTATACTCTGGAATTTGCTCCAAAATACGCCTTGATGGCGCTGTTTCGTATTTATCATTAATACGTTCCGGATTATTATCCGCTCTACGTAAAGTGTTCCGTAGTGCAAGTAGTTGGCTCTTACTTGCGATTCCTTCAAAGGCATTAATATCAGAAAACAAAAGCCCTTCAAATTCATGCAAAATCATATTGAAATAAAGATTATTTAATGCTTGCAGTTCGTTTTTAACATTTTCTTCTACAGTTTGGGCACGCTTGTAAATATCTCCCTCAGAAGGTATTAAACGTGGTATAATTTTTTGCAAGCCATAGTAGTCAATCATGGTAGTTACAAGCGAGTTTGGATACGATAGGCAGAAGCCGGTTAAATCCTTTTTCATAGTCTCAAAGTTTGATACGCCTTTTGGCTTACTTGGTGTTACGAAAACATTCATTTCTTTGAAATAGGGGGCAAGTATTCTTTCAACAAAGGCTTCCTCCGTTTTGCCCTCGCAATAAATAAATAAAAATTTCACCGAGAAAACCTCCCCCCCAAAACGTTTTTATTCCAAAGCTCGCCCAGCGAATAATCATTTTCTAGCCAATATTTCAACTGCTCACGCTCTAGGCGTTTAAATTTTGAGCCATCTTCGTCATTATCCACGACAATAATATCTTCAACTTCAAAACAGTCTAAAAGTTCAACTGATTGTGTGGCTAAAATAACTTGTTTACTTATAGCTGTTTTTTGTGCCATTTCCGCAAAAATAGCTATCGCAAATGGGTGCAGTCCAAGCTCTGGCTCATCAATGATTATTATTTCCGGTTGCAGTTCCTTTGGTTGTAAAAGAAGCACTGTAAGACAAATAAACCTTAATGTTCCATCTGATAACTGATAAGCATTAAAAATATCCTCGCAATTTCTTCTTTTCCAACGTAAAATAATTTGCTCTTGGTTTCCTTCTTCGGGCTTCAAGACAAAATCTTCAAAGAATGGGGCTACTAATTTAATAGCATTGATTATATTGTCAAATTCCTTTTGATAATGTTCCTTAAGACGATAAAGAAAAGAACCCAAGTTAGCCGCATCTGTTCGCAACATATCATTATTAGCTATGTTGTGCCGCTCTTTTAGTTTCGCTCTTATGCCTGTATCATGAAAATGGTAAATACCCCACGGTATACTTGACAAATCTTGTATATCTTCTGAATTAAAATATCCGTTTCGGTTTGCTTCTTGCCAATGCGACTCTGCATAGCCGCCGTCAGTCCAAATAGGGCTGTCTGTTTCTACGCGTTCTTCAACGAAAAACAAGCCGTCGTTTTGTGTCCACTCTAACTCGAAAGCGTATAGGTTAGAGTGGAAGTGAAACTCCATAGAAATACTGTCAGTAGTTTTTTTTCCATTGTAAAGCAGTGGGCTTGCCCCATCTCTTTTGCTGACATAGTGAGATAGATTTTGCCCTAACACTTCTTTAAGCAAGGAAAATGCAGAAATAAAATTGGATTTACCGGCACCATTGCTTCCAATCAGTACATTGATACTGCTTAACTTAATATCACAGTTTTGCATGGATTTATAACCCTTAATTACAACTCGGTTAAGTTGGTTATTTGCTTGGCTCATTTCTGATCCTCCTACATAAAAATTGTTTGGTTGTTTTTATCAAATCTTTTGTTTTGTCTGTTACGGAAAGATGGCTTTTGGGCGATTATGTTTTTTAAATCATCGTATCTTCGCCATGCCAATCTAAAAGCCCTGTAAGTTGTGTTTATCTATCTGGGTACTCTGTAACTTTTCCGTTTTCTTCTTCGTAAACGGCTCGTAGTTGTTGATCTGATAGATATTTATAGAAAACAAGCCCTAATAGATAGTTTTTGTATTCGCTGGAATCCATTTTTCCACGTAATATGTCGGCTGAAGCCCATAGTTTTGTGTTAAGATCGGCCATTATCATGTTCCCCCTATTTGTATGGTTGCTTTTTGCAAAATTGTACCATATGCTGGGAGATTAATTCAATTAAATCATTTTAATTGTATCAGACGTGGATTGGTAGTAGCGATTATAAAAACCATGCTAAACAAAAAAAGTAATCGACTTCCTTTTGCGCGAGGGTTGAGCGATTACTTTTCCTAGGGTTGGGGTTTTGGTTTTTAAGTTGTTATTTCTGCTCGCAGTTCGGCGATCTCTCTGCGTAACCTTTCGTTTTCAGCTTCTGATTGTTCTGCTCTCTGCTTCATTAGCTCATAGTCTCTCACTCTCTTGTTGTGTAGCATAATATCATCTTGCCTACGCAGATATTCTTGTCGTGTTACTTTGTCCTCGCTTAATCTTACCAATGCAGAAACAGCCATGCCAATCTCCTCCTGTTCTTTGCATATATTCTCAATAATTGACTTATCCTCAATATCCTTTTCCGTGATAATCGCCAGCCAGTTTGCCAACATTGTTTCTTCCGTTTCGCCTTTTCCAATACCGCCTGTTTCGTTGACCGCTTTCACAAATGCCTTCATGTCAATATAGTGTAATTCCAAAGCATTTGAAAAAATCGTGTGGTCATCTATATCCATTATCTTGCAACATTTATGGATTTTTTTACCTTCACTATCGTCCATAGAACCGTTTGCAAAAGTCACACAAATAACTGGCGGTTGTGTTGTGTATGCTTCGCTGGTTTTCAGTTCCTCGCCGTAAGTCCTCGCCCAAGAGCGTATAGTTTTATATTTTAGGTCGTCAAGGTCATAAAGGTGCATCTCAATCAGCGTGGTCGAGCCATCGTCCAGTTGCGCTCTTATGTCCAATATGGACAGCTTATCTTCCTTCGAGTGTTTTTCTAAATAGGGGTTTACAATCGAAAGGGATTTTATTATGCGTGGAATTTTCTTGTTGGCGAATATGGCGTTAAGCAAGGAAATTAGAAACAGGGGATCGCCTGTACCAAAAATCAGTTTAAAAACATAATCGACCCGCAAATCCATAAGTAAGGCATAATCAATTTTGAGAATTTCCATTTTCTTATTCATAGATTTTTCCCCTTTTCATTAGCGGTACTTATTTATCGTTTCATTGCTCCATACTGCTGTGGTGTTTCAGTGCTTCTTTATAACCATAATCAAACACTTTAAATACAATTTCCTTGTCATCACTGGTTATTTCTGTCTCAATGCCGTTAATAAAACTAATAACAGCACCGGATGATATAAGTCTAATGCACATTCTGACAAAATAGTTACCTCAACTCGTTTGCTTTCCAAGGGCATTATACCACAGGGTAAAGTGATGCAAAATAATCATTCGTAAAATTGTCGCCAATATAATTTGGGTTGGCATACACGTTTAATAAAAAAGTTTTCTCAAAGCCCTTGACGAGAATACAATCCCTAATATTTCTAATTTCTCTTTAGATATATACTGATTGGATTCAAATGAAAAGCCAGCTTTAGTTATGTTTGTGGCGCTTAAAAAAAGTGTGTGTCCGCGAGAGTGAAAGTCATCTCCGCTCAGGTAATTTTTCCCTCAAGCGCCATCTAATACATCCGCAACTTCCCCCAGCTTCCTCTGTTCCCAAGCGCCAGAAAAGCCCTCAAATCTAATTTCCGGTACCATTGCTAATTGTGCGCCCCCTTGTGCCCAAGCAGTCAATCTTTTTATCCATTGCCGAAAATGCTGACACGCATCCCTTATTTTAGTTACGCCTATGCGTTGTGCGACATTGTTGACATTTCATCAACATTGTGACGATTAGTTGTGATTTTAGGTTTTTCAAGGATTTCTAGCATTATAAATCCATATATTGAAATGTTTTCTTCTGTTTTCAACTCTATTTTATTGAATAATGTTACTAAGTATATATTTTGTTCAATTAATCCTGCTGAAATAAGTCGTTGTTTTCTCGCAAATTCATAATGTGGGCTCCTTCCGTGTTCATGAGACTTTAATGTGCCTTTATCACCATCAAACCAATTTTCAACAATGAATAGCATCTCAATAAAAAATTTCCTATTTATCTTATATTCTTTATACGCAATATAAAGTTTTGCTATTAAACCGGCTTTGTATTCGTGGTCTAGTCTATCCAAAGTAATAACAATTCGTTCAAATGTTTCTTTGTCGTCATCATAAAAGCTATGGTTTGCCCATCTCTTATACTCAACCTGCAATTCACCCTCAGCTTGTAATGTTTCTGCATATACCATCAAAAATGTTTCAAGCTTTCGTTTTAAATGCTCATTTCTTATACCAGTAACTCTCTCATCTTTCGCTTGCAACAATTTTAATACCTCTTCCGTGATTTTAATAGCCATTGAAGTGGGGTTTGCGTTTACAATACTGCATAATACACTCGGCATATACGCAACAATTTTCTCAATATAGTTCATATTTCATCTCCTATTTATATATTTCCCTCTCCCAAAACCCCTCCGGCAATCCATCAGGATACTTCACATTAGCCCATTCAAGCTCTGCTTCAACGTAGAAAAACTTCTGTCCGCACTTAACGGGAATCGGCACTACAGGACGGAAGTTATCCAAAATCCATTCATACAAACCATCGCCATGCGCTTCACATCTTACAACATCGACCAATAAAAATGCAAAACCTTTCGTTCCCTCTGTAGCAGACGAGCATAGTAACAACGAACCGGGCTTGCACTTAAAAGAGCGCCATTCTGTTGTTTTACGCCCTTCAATAAACTCCATAGCCCATTCAAGCTTTACTGCAATGGCCTTATATTTTTTCAAATCAGCCTTCGCAAAAACCTGTCTTAGATCGTTGGTAAAATTAGCCAGTTCTTCTTTTAAGGGTAATAGTTTATCGTCAATTGTCTTTTTCCAATAGTCACCTATAACAACTATTTTACGCCTAAACTTTTCGCCGGGGAAAGCACGCTCAAAGCTGTCCTTTGTTAATGTGGTTTTTTCCAGTATTACGTTTAGATACGGCACTTCGCCTTTATCTTTGCTGTATTCGTTGAAGCTTATTTGAAGATTTTCTTCCGGTACTTCTAAAGTGGCGGCGGTTTCCAAAATTATTTCATCAATTGTACGTTTAAAATGTTTGTCAATACTGTCTACAATTTCCTCGGCATCGTCAAGATCGCCCAGCGCTTCTTTATAGGCGGCTTTAACAATAGATGGCTTGTCTTTGATAATTTCGTCAAATTTTTGGCGACTGCTTTCGTTTCTTATATCCTTTAGAAGCTGGCTTATATAGTAGCTGTCTATCTTTTCTGTTAGCGTGGCGTTTTGGTCTGACGAAAATTCAATTTCTAATGCTTCGTTTATCTCTTCATCTTCTGCGCCCTGTTCTGCAAGAATATCCTTAACTGCTCCCTTTTCGCTTTCTATATGACCATTATCGGCGGCGATAGTATCAATCACATCAGATAATTCTGCAAAATCTTCCTCAAATTCTTCATAGCTTTTTATTGCTTCGCCAAGGTTTTTCATGGTTTGGAAGGTCTTAATAGCGCTAAGCCTCTTTTTTAGATCGTGCGGGTCTTGCTCCACTTCTTTTTTAGCTTCTTTATAGGCTTTATGCGTAGCTCTTAAATCTTGATGCACCTCAGCATATTGCTTTGGTACAAGCTTTTCCCAATCTCTGGCTTCGTTTGAAAATAGCTTGATTGCATCGCGAACATTATTTGCCATTGTCTTGGGCTTGCGGAAAGTTACAATCATGCCCTTGTCTTTGCCTGCTAAAACTCTGTTTGTGCGCGAAAATGCCTGCAATAGCCCGTGCCATTTTAATTCTTTATCCACGTAAAGAGCTTGGATAGTCGGCGCATCAAAGCCGGTCAGAAGCCTGTCCACAACAATAACAAAGTCTAGCCATTGGCCGTCTTTTTGATACTGCGCTCCTTTGCGGGAAAGACGATTATTTATGTTTTGATTGTATAAATCCACATCTTCGTAGGGTGCGTTAAACATGATGCTGTATTCTTTCATAATTTCAGCTATTTCTGATTGCGCTTCGTTTATTTTGTCTTGATTTTCTGCCACGGAATAAGTTATGGCAACACGGGGGAAATCTGGGTCGTTTAAGCTTCTGCGTTCGTCTAAGGGTTTGCCTGTAATTAGATTGCCCTCTAGCTTTAATTCCATCAGCTTGCGGTAGATGCGTTTCGCTTGGGCTATTGAATGGGTTGTTAAAATGCCGCTCATTGTCGGCACACCATTTATTACCTTAAATTTTTCCAGTATGGATTGATGTCTAAATATTTTTTTCAGCATGGCTTCAATATAGGCATCATTCTCGTAGTGGCTGTTGTCCAACAGCGCTTCCTTTTCAATATCAGACATGTATTTTAATTTATCGGCGTTTTTATTCATGTAGGCGCGTTCTTCTTCCTCTGTCGTCATAAGCGAATGATACTCCACTTGGAAATCTAGCACCGATTTATCGTCCATTGCGTTTTTTGTTGTGTAGGCATGAAGAAGCTCTCCGTACTGGTCGTAGGTAGTGCGGGCGTATGTGCCGCTCTCTTGCTTCTTGTTTTCTTCAAAAATTGGCGTTCCTGTAAGGCCAAACCATGTAGACTTGGGGAAGAATTTTTTTATGCCCCTCATCTCCTTGTCAGAAACTGCTCTGTGACACTCGTCTACAATGAAAACAATGTGTTCGCCCTTTAGCTTTTCAAATTTATTCTTTTCAGATTCTATGCAATCTCGTATGGCTCGGCTTAATTTTTGGATTGTGGTTATTATGATGGTGTTGTTGTTCTTCTTGCTTAGGAAATTTTCTATAAGTTCACGCCTATTATCAATTCCTACTATAAGCGTGTTTTCTGTGACATCACCAGAGGTCAATCCTGTGTTATATTCAGATGCAAATTTACCAAACTCATTTTTAGTCTGGCTATCTAAGTCCTTACGGTCAACAATCATTACTGTGCGCTTTACGCCAATAGCAGACTGTGCCAGTAGTTTAGTTGCAACAAAGCTGGTTATAGTCTTACCTGAACCAGTGGCGTGCCAAATAAATCCACCCTCGTGTGTTGCCGATTGTTTTTGTATTTTCTTTATTGCGTGTATTTGGTATGGCCGCAGTACCATCATAAATTTTTGGCTCTTTTTATCGTCAACTAAAATAGTAAAGCGGCTTATTAACTCGTGCGCCATTGGTATGCTTAGCACAGTGCGGGCAAAGTCATATAAATCTTCAACAGGCGTATTATTTTCTTCGCGCCAGTTAAATAGGAATTTTTTGACCGGCTTAAAATCGCTGTTTGAGCTTGGCCTGGCAAAATATTTTGTAGAAGATTTATTGCTAACCACAAAAATTTGCACAGTGGCAAAAATACCGTCAAAGAACCCGGCCTGTGCATAGCGTTCAATTTGATTAAATGCCTGGTAGTAGCCGTCTTTTGCATATTCACTTTTAAGTTCTATATGTATGACGGGTAATCCGTTTATAAGCAAGGTAACATCACCACGAAGCCCGGAAGATGCCGGGGCAATTTGATTAACCACTTCATAACTGGAAATGCCGCCTGCTATGTCTTTGTTGCTGAACAGCGTAAGAGTTACGTTGTCTTTGGAGTTATCCTCGCGTTCAATAGAAATTTGCGCTATACCATTTTCACCACGTAACCATTGTGATGCTAAAAAAGGCGTTTGGGTTAAACGCCTAAATTCATTTTTAAGTTGTATAAATTCTTTGTCTGTTAGCGGTACTCCGTCAAGTTGTGCGATATTGATTCTGTTGATATGCCCTCGCAAATTATCCCATAAAGCCGATTCCGATTTTATATCGCTCCTGTATGTCCATTGATTCTCCCGCTCAGTTAATATTCCAATAAAGGTTTTTTCAATTTGTGCTTCATGGATCATAGGTTTTCCCCTCCAAGCTTACTCTCAAAAAAATCCCGCAAGAGCTTCATACACACATCTTTCCTATACTCAATCCCCACCCTACCCCTAATCGGGACAATCGCTTTATCATAAGCGGCAAGGTAGGCTTCTTTTAAATTGCCCGCTTCTTGCACGCTTTTCCCTATCAGCATTTCATCAATTTCGCTAAAGCAAAGAATCTTATTACTAACCGCGCCGAAGGCTACTGAGCAATTTCTAACAATCCCCTCAGGCGATATATCTATCACCCCGGCGAAGGATACGCGGGATATGGCTAGGGCTTTTCTTCCTCCTACTTTTTGGTAGTAATAGTTATCAATTCCTTGCTTGGGCATTAGGACTTCTACTATCAGCTCGTCCGGTAAAATTTCCATTTCTCTTATAGGGACAATGCGCTCCTTCGTGGCGCTTGCCAGGCGAAGTTTACTATCCGTCGCCATGCAAATAAGAGCGCTATCGGCCTTGGCAGAGCCGTTTCCTATATTACCGCCTATGCTCCCGACATTTCTTATAGCGGGTGCGGCTATGTTTAGGCAGGCTTCCTGCAAAATTTTCGGCGTTAGCGGATTTTCTATAATCTCGCTAAAGGTGCAGGATGCGCCTATTCTTATATACTCATTATCTTCCACTATCTGCTTCATTTCTGGTACTTTGTGCAAGAAAAGATATTGGGCGTTTTCGTCAGCCCATACCATAAGGTCTGTGCCGCCGGTATATGGAATATACTCGGGGTTTTTACGGACTTCAAGAGCCTCTTTTAGGGAATGCGCTACCATAAGCCACTTCCTTCCTCTGCGGCTGTGCCTATCGCTTTTACTATAGCGTTATAGCCGGTGCAACGGCATAAATTACCGGAAATACCCTCGCGTATTTCGCTTTCTGTCGGCTTTGGATTTGTGGATAGAATCGCCTCTGATGCCATTATCATGCCGGGGGTGCAGAAGCCGCATTGCACGGCAGATAGCTCTGCGTAGGCTTTATCTAGCGCGGTAAAGCGATCTGTTTCGCGGTAGCCTTCGATTGTTACTATGTCGGCACCTTCCAGGCTGGCCATTGCTACTAGGCACGAGTTTACCAGCTTTCCGTCAATTAATACCGAACAGGCACCGCATTCGCCCTCTTTACAACCTATTTTGGTTCCTGTCATGTGTAGCTCGTCGCGTAGTACCTCCACTAAGCGCTTGCCGCCCGCTCCTTTGTAGCTTGTATCTTGGCCGTTTAGCCTGAATCTAACCTTTTTTGTCATGCCGCAACACCTCCATCACATCCTCAGCCATGAAGGGCGCTTTGCTTAGCTTTACGCCCAGCGCGTCCTGTATCGCCTCAACTACCGCCGGAGCGCCGCCTACATGCGGTAGTTCCCCCGCGCCTTTTGCTCCGTAGGGGCCTCCGCTGTATTCCTCTACGTGTAGCATTACCTTCATATTAGGAACGTCTACAGCCGTCGGAATTATATAATCGCTAAAAGTATTGTTGCGAATGCGGCCGTTGTCGGCGGTCATTTTCTCCATCATTCCGTAGCCTATGCTTTGCAGTAAGCCGCCCTCCATTTGGCCTATTACGATACTTTCGTCCATAGGGGTGCCTACATCAAATGCCCCCCAAGCACCGGCGATTTTTATATAGCCGGTGAAGGTATCCACCTCAACTTCAACGGCGTTTACCGCCCAAGAATAAGTCGGGTAAGCGTCCCCTTCAAATTTTGTTATGTCAAATGGTATCATAAACTCTGGGTGCTTGTAGTGTTCTTCGATAGTCTGCTCTTGCCCTTCTAGCCATTCGGTTTTAAGCCTGGCGGCGGCGCGGCGAAGCAGTTCGCCCACCACCATTACAGAGCGCGAAGCAACTGTAGGACCAGAATCCGGCACTCGTGAGGTATCTGGATTGCGAATTATCACTTTATCTTCCGGTAAGCCAAGCTCTCTGGCGACAATTTTGGCAAATACCGTCATAACGCCCTGCCCCATATCGGTTATTGCCGTTAGTACTTCTACATTGCCCTGGCTGTCCTTATGTAGCTTGGCCACGGCTTTAATAAAATCGCGCTCGCCGCTACCGGTAAAGCCGCAACCGTGATATACCGCCGATAGGCCTATTCCCTTGCGATAGCGCCCGCTCTTATTTTTGTATTTTTCTTTTTTATTATAGTAATCGCTGGCCTTTAGCACATCTTCTACCATCTTGGGAACCGGCACCGGGAAGTGGTATCTGCCTTTTGTGGAGGTTAAATCTCCCTGTTTGGCTACGTGCTTTAACTTGAAGGCCACTGGATCGGTTTTAAGTTCAAGGGCAATATGACTCATCATCATTTCCACGGCGAAAAATGTCTGCGGGGCGCCAAAGCCTCTAAATGCTCCGCTGGGGACAGTGTTGGTTTTACGCGCCTGGCCGTGTACTTTTAGGTTGGGGATATTGTATACTCCGCAAGAGCCGATTAGCCCACGCTGAATAACCACCGGGCTTAGGGTAGTGTACGCTCCGGCGTTGTATAAGACTTCTATCTGCATGGCGGTAATTTTTTCATTCTTAACAGCTACTTTATAGTTACAAAATGACGGATGCCTTTTGCTGGTAACTTCTACGTTTTCTTTGCGATCGAAGATTATCCTCACGGGCTTTCCGCTAACATAGGCGCCAACAGCGGCCTGACATGCCAGTAGCGACGGAAAATCCTCCTTCTCGCCAAAAGAGCCGCCTATTGTATCTTGCGCTATGCTGACGTTTTCTGCTGTAAGGCCTGTGGCCTCGGTAACAGCACGATGAACGTAATATGGGCATTGTATAGAGCCGTGAATATGCATTTTACCATCGTTATACTCAGCTATTATGCCGTTAGTTTCCAGGCACATATGCTCTTGCAGGCCTGTTTCAAAATCTCCTTCATATATGTGATCTGCCTCAGAAAACGCCTTTTCGGCATCGCCTTTTTCATAGGCATAATCAAAAAAAACCTCTTTCGATTTATGAACGTCCAATATAGGCGGTAATTCCTCGTACTCTACTTCTATTTTCTTTAGTAAGCTATCTACTTCATCAGAAGCCGTGCCGATAATCAGGCCGATAGCGTCACCGATATACTCCACTACCCCGTCCGCAAAAACAGGGGTATCGTCAAACACCATATGCACCTGATTTAGCCCCGGAACATCGTTTTTATCGACATAATAATATCCCTTTGGCAAATCCGGTAATTTTACATTAATAATTTTACCGCGTGTTACCGTAGAGCGTAACACCCGTCCAAATAGCACGCCCTCCGTAGGATAATCGCTTATATAAAGCGCCTCTCCACGAATCTTAGCCTTGTGATCCCTTTTCATATCTATCAGCCCTCCTTTAATAGCTTCATGCATAAGCTTGCGTTTTGTTCGGCTAAAGCTTGCGCTTTTTGCCCGGCTTCCTTAATTTCTGCCGAAATTTTTTCTTTATCTGCAAAAATTAAATCTGCAAAGTTAGTTAGTATTTCGCTTTTTGCTTCCTCTACCGCTATGCAAAACGGCTGGCCAATGGTATCCATTAATCCCCGTACCTTAGGGTCGTAGTCCAGGCCAATTACGGGAACGCCCTGGTTAATCGCATAAATTAAGGTATGCAGACGCATGGCTATTGTTAAAGCCGATAAGCCCACTATGCCCCTAATGTGCGATGTCTCTAAAAATATAGCGTGTTGCTTCATAAGCGACATAGCTTTTTGGGAAATTTCCGTATCTATCGAAAGTTGCATTGGGGTATATAATATCGTATAGTTGTACGTTTGCGCTATATAATCGGCAAAGCGTGCAATCTGCCGCTCAAAGCCCGGCGGATTATAGCGAAACGCCCGCAGGGATATGCAAACATACTGGTTAGGCTCTATGCCCAGCGTGGCTAGTTCTTCCCGCGCCTTGTTAAAATCCGGCGGCGGTAGATTAAATACCGGATCTGCCGTTACAATAATTTCTGGGGCTTTTACTTGGTGTTTTTCTAATAATAGCCGGGAATCTTCTTCTCGCAAGGTGATTAAATCCATTTTGCTAAGCTCGCTACTCATTAGCTTGGCGTTGTTCTTTATAGGGCCTATGCCGCTTCCGTAGATCATATTTTTGACCCTAAAGCGTCTGGCTGTTCGTATTATCCACAGATAATAAAAAAGTGACTGGGTGCTGGTATAGTCCTGAATTAGACTACCACCGCCGGTCAGCAGTAATTGAGTGCGGCGCAGTAGCCGCCAGATGGCAAAAAAATTAAAACGGTAGATTGCGTTTACTCCGTATTGCTCGCGGGTTTCGCGTGGGCGCTTGGATAGCACTGTAATTGATAAATCAACTTGCTGGGCCTGTAAATCGCGCACTATAGATTTAAGCAACATATCATCGCCGCTGTTGTTGTAACCGTAATATCCGGAAATCATTATATCTGTCTTACGAACCGCAACAGGTGAAGCCTCGCTCAACACAGCTCGATAAAGTTCCATGGCATCATCGGCCATGCGGTCTGCTGAGTAATTGGCCAGTATAAACTCCCGGTTAAAATTGCCTAGCGCCGCCCGTTCCCGGGAAGGCATGTCCAACAGTTTAATTAGATCAGCTGTTAGTTTTTCGGCGGTAGCTTCTTCACAGCCACGAGCGCAGAAGTTAGTCTCAACGGCAATAGGCAAACTTTCCTCATTAAGAAGCCCAATATAGCCCTCGTTGCCCGATACAATAACCGGTTTTCCTAGCGCCATAGCCTCCAGCACAGAGCGGCTGACATTAACAAATACATCCGCCATAGCCAGCCATCCAGGAATATTCGTCTGACGGCCTACCATTTTGATTACATCACGGCCAAAGCTTTTGTTTGCGGCTTCTGCCTTGGCCAGAACATTCTCATAATCGTCCCCGTCACCCACTATATAAATGACCGCGTTAGGATAACGAGCAAGCAAAGCCGGTGCCGATTCTATCAGTAGATGAGCGCTAAGCGAGCGGCTTTCATCCAAGCGGCTTATGCTCATTATGCACGGTTTAGCCCTATGCTTCTCGGCCGGCTCGGCATTCGGCGAAAATTTATCGGTATCAATACCGTTTATGGTAATACGAATATCATTTTTGGGCATACGATAGTGATTTATAAGATAATCCTGAATATCCTCACTAACCGCCAGGCTTTTTTCCCCCCAGTTAGAAAGCAGATTATATGGAAAGCTTGTAGTAAAAACCCAATGAGCCGTAGTAACAAAGCGGAAGTTTAATTTGCGTTGCAAAAAGCCGCAAATAAAGGCCGGTATACGTGCATGTGCATGAACAAGCCTAATATCATTCTCGACAATAATTCGCTTAAGAGTGCGGTAGGCGCTGATTATATTTAGCGGTTGCTTGTTGTGTAGCGGCACTTTATAGTGGGTAACGCCGCTGGCCTCTAGCTCTTGCTCGTATTCGCCGCCGTTTGATGCGACATAGACCTTCATGCCCTTTTTTTGTAGGCCTTTGCATAGTTCCAGAATATGGGTTTCCGCACCGCCTATTACCATCTGCATGGTTGCTAACAGAATTTTAGTACCTTCCATCTTAAAGTCCATCTATATAAGCAATAAGCGCTTTAACAATATCAAGCGCTTCGTCGGCCATTTCCTGGTCAAGCTCAATAAAATCGTCACCGGGATAGTTGGTATCAAAGTAATAATCGCCCATTATGGAAACGTCTTTGTATATGTCTTTATCGTAGTTCGGTATGGCTCTTATCAGCTTTTTCAAGTTATGTGTACGTTGCAAGGATACCGGAAGCAGATGCTTGGCTTCCAGATAATACTTTATATATTTTTCGCATACTTGCTGGCATTCCCGGCCTACTTTGTTCCATAGGGCGTAATCGTAGTTGGCCTGTGCGGCCTTTAGGTCGTAAAGCGCCAATTCTCTATAACTGTTCATAAAGTAACACTCCTTGTTCGTTTATAGATTCATATACCATAGAATTGCTATCTAGCTGATCCATAGTGCAAAAAAGCAGATCTATATCCCGCTCCATATCTACTACCTGGGAATATGCCCGGCGCTCTTTACGCTCCGGTAGGATGCGCAAAACTACCGCGATGTCTATATCGCTGTCCGGCTGATATTCGTCTTTGGCGTAACTGCCGTATAGGATAATTTTCAGAATTTGCGGTTCAAATTTCTCAAGCAGTCTATCCATTACGAAAGTGATGTCGGCCTTTACATCTGCCGGGATATTTAATGCCGAAATGTCTCGCGCTATCACAGTCCCACCTCCGCTAACAGACGATTAAGCTCAGCCTTTGTCAAGTTTCTGTATTTGCCGCGTGACAAATTTCCTAATTTAAGGGAAGCCATGGCCACGCGCTTAAGCCGTAAAACCGGACATCCAATAGCCTCGCACATTTTACGAATTTGCCGGTTACGTCCTTCGCGTATGGTGACGCTGGCAGTGCATCCCGGCGGTTTTTTATCGAGTATTTTAATTTGAGCCGGGGCGGTTATTGCGCTATCGCCGTCTATGAACAAGCCTTCCCGAAAGGCCTTTAAGCCTTCCTTAGTAGGAATTCCGCGTAAGCTGACGGTATATGTTTTGGGAATGGCGTGCCGGGGGTGCGTAAGCTTTTGAGCCAGTTGCCCATCGTTGGTTAAAAGAATTAAGCCGGAAGAATCATAATCAAGCCGCCCCACCGGGAATAGGCGTAGTTGTGTGAGGTCTTTGACAAAATCTGTAACCACAGGCCGCTTGTGCGGGTCGCTTGCAGAGCTTATTACCCCTTCCGGTTTGTGTAGCATGATGTAGGTTAGTTTTTGCGGCTTGGGTTTTATTATTTTGCCGTCTAGGCTTATTATATCTTGCCCGGCTGTTACTTTGGTGCCGAGTTCTGTTACTGTTTTTTGGTTTACAGATACCCTGCCTGCGGTTATGATCTCCTCACATTTGCGGCGGGAGGCTATACCGGCGTTGGCTAGGTATTTTTGTAGGCGTATAGTTTTCATTTGCGAGATTACACCCCATCATCCGCCCAAATTTCCCCTATAACAAAATCCTCGGCTTTCCAGCCGGTATCCTCTTCTTCTTTCTTTTCTTCTTCCTCTGCCGCTGGGACGGAATACCGCTCTTCGTACCATTTATAGGGGTCGCAGTTAAAGTTTATATCACGCAATATTTCCCCTACCAGGGACGACATCTCTTGTGCTTCGGCGGCGTCGTAAAGTGTCATTTCGTAGATGTATTGGTCTATTACTGTGGTGGTTTTATCTGCTTCCCAATCCCAAAAGTTTTTTTCGCGTGGGTATATTTCACAGCCCATATTTATGCGGTGCATAACGCCGGTGTAGCTTTTTTGCTTAGAAAATCTGTAATACTGAATAGTTTCGTCTATTAGATATTTTAAACACTTAACATGGCCTTGGCTCGACATTTTTTGCACCTCCCTCTAAATCTTCTACTGTTCGTAAACCGAAATAACGCAGAAATTCTTCTGATGTAGTAAATAACAGCGGTTTTCCTGGCGCGTCGTTTAGCCGGCCTTTTTCTACTACCAAGCCGTATTCCATTAGCTTGTTTACTGCGTGATCTGCGTTTACCCCGCGTATTTCCTCTATCACCGGCTTGGTGACTGGCTGTTTATATGCTATTATCGCCAGGGTTTCTAGTAGCGTTTGGCTTAGCTTTTTTATGGGTTGTTCTGGTAGCAGTTTTTTGGCGTAATTGTGATATTTTGGGTTACTGCATAGCTGAAATGCGTCCCCTATCTCTAAAAGCTGTATGCCGGCCTCTTCATTTGCGTAGCGCTCTGCCATGCGAGCTAGTAGACCGCGTACCGCCGGAACATCACATTCCAGCGCGTCCGATAGCCGCCTTATGTGAA